>OBYR01000404.1_pt1 | contig 35715 bp, 19 predicted proteins | sample 1495491 | NCBI WGS metagenome assembly OBYR01 (sample SAMEA2580206, study PRJEB22360) | human gut metagenome | biome: human gut; feature: human-associated habitat; material: faeces | place: Denmark | collected 2008/2010 | reverse complement strand
GTTCGTTTTTATTGGATTTATCTGTAATGAACGTAATGTGAATTATCAATATTGTGGTTAAAACGTGTAATAATCTAAGTTAAATTTTATGAGAGTAGCGTGTAGTAAAATTTTATTAATGTTTTTCTTTTTTGGGCCTTTGCTGGGGTGCGAGGATGAAATGGAGAAACATTATGAACGCCCTGATTGGCTTCAGGGGAGTGCTTACGAGATTTTGCAGGGAAAAGGGCAGTATAGCCAATTTCTTCATGCAATCGATCTCGCTGGTTTTAAAATCATCGTCGACGGGCAAGGTCTTTGCACAGTTTTTGCTCCGGACGATGCACAATTTATGACGTATCTTCATGCGCACGGGTGGAGCAGTGTGGACAATGTGCCGTTGGATTCCCTGAAAGTGCTGGTAGGTAATCATATTGTGCAGTATTCTTACAAACCGGACGATCTGATGAATTTTCAACCGAATGGAGTGTTGAATCCAGCGACCAATCCGGGAATTTATTACAAGCATAAGACTTTTGGAAAAGATCCGATTCAGGTTGTGACTAATCCGAAAACAGGGCGGAAGATAGAGGTGTATAAACGGGAGAAATATTTACCTGTATTATCCACCGATTTATTCCATTTTAAGAAGTTGGCTGACCTGGAGTATAATTACAAGTATTTTTTCCCAAACAGCCAGTGGAAAGGGGATAATCAGTTTTATGTGGCCAATGCAAGCGTGATAGAGGGGGGGAATGGAATTCCTACCGATAACGGTTACCTGTATCTGATCGATAATACGCTGAAACCGCTTCGTAATATTTATGACATTGTTGAAGATCCTTCTAAGAATTATTCCGTTTTTAAAAGTTTGTATGACCGTTTTGCTGCGATCACTTACGATGCGCAGCTTTCGGAAAAATATGGGGCTACTTCCAATGATAGTATTTATGTGTATTATCACAATTCTTTGCCTAAGATTGCCAGCGAATGGACTTTTAATTATGAAGGTGGCTTTACTGAAAATATTCAGGTTGCATCGGGAACGGCTTTTAATGCCTTTGTGCCGAATGATGCCGCATTGGAAAGTTTTATTCATGAGTTTTTCCCTGCTTATCAGAGCCGGGAGGATATTCCGTTGCTGGCGTTGGAATATTTGTTGAGCAATCATATCAAGAGTAGCAATATTGTGTTGCCTGAAGAAATCAAGGCCGGGAAGGTGACCACAACTTACGGAGATGCCTGCGATTTTGATGTAGACCGTACGGATGTGAAGGAGATGTGTACCAATGGGGTGTTTTATGGAATTAATAAGGTTTTGGTGCCTGCCCCTTTTAAGACGGTGACTAAGCCTTTGTTCCAGCATTCGGAATACAATATGTTTATGAATTTGCTTTATAAGACCGGAGAGATTATCCAGCTGACCAATCCGGATAACGATTATACTTTGTTTGTTCCGAGAGATGAAGCGTTCGAGGCGATGGGAATCCGGTTGAATATCGGGAATGCGGATATTTTGGGTGATGAGAAATTCGAGAAATTGAATGTGGAGGATGGCAAGTATGTGGAAATGACGGCTCTCGAATTGTCGGATTTAGTGGCGATGCATGTTGTGCCGCAAAAAATCACGGATTTCAATAAACAACAGGTGTTTCCTACCAAAAAGAGCCTGACTTATATTAAAGTGTTTGGCGGCGGGGTTGCCGGAGAACAGGAAACGGATGAAGCCGTGCAGGTTGTTCCTTTGGGAGAATATTCGAACGGAGTGACCTATGAGTCGGAGCAATTGATCGGTAAAACCGATGAAGTTTTGACGGATGTGCTGACTAATACCGAATATTCGAAATTTTGGGCGTTAATGAAGAAAGCAGGGTTGTGGGAGGAAATTAACGGGGTGATAACCATTCCGATGTTGGCAGGGGAAACGGCGATGGTTTTCGCTCCAACGAATGCAGCGATCGATGCGGCGGATAATATCCCTCAGGATTCGGCTTCTCTGGTTACTTTTCTGAAATATTTCTTTGTGACTTTAGAGAGTAATAAGGTTGCCAATTATGTCATGCCGGGAATCGGGGACGACGGAATGTATTCCACGTTATCGGTGGATGTTGCCAATTCCAATATTTATGAAAGAAAATATTTTGAATTGGGGTTGTATCAGGATGTGGATAATTTCCGCCTCCGTCTGACTAACGATAAAGGGACGAAGCAATGCTATACTCTATCCGGTAAGTATCCGAGATTTACGACTGACGGTATTATTTATCAAATAGAAACCACGGATATACAGCCGGAATAATCTAAAAAATAGTTGATATGAGAATAACAAATAATATAAAGAAGGTTTTATTCCTCTTTTTGCTGCTTATCCCTTTTTCCGGATTTTCGCAGCAGATTTTGACCGGATTGGTGCGTGATAATGTTGGACCGATGATCGGTACCACGGTTTATGCCCAGAATGAGAATAACCGTATTTTGGTGGGGGTTGTTACCAATCCGAATGGAGAGTATTATATGACGATTCCGGCAGGAGTGAAGGATATTAGCATTGTATTTTCTTTTGTGGGTTATAAAACACAGACAGTGAAATACAAAGGTCAGAAAGTGATTAACGTGGTGCTGGAAGAAGAAGCCCAGACGCTGGGTGAGGTGAGTGTGACGCATAAAATGATAGAGAAAAGCGATATGGGTGTGCCGGTGAAGGACTTGGGTGTGGCGCGGCAGAAAATCGATATGGAGGAGATGGCTGAGTTGCAGGCGACTTCGATCGAGGATGCTTTGCAGGGGCGTTTGGGAAATGTGGATATTATTGCCTCCTCCGGTGATCCCGGTTCTAAAATGGCTATCCGTATCCGGGGTACGAGTTCTTTGAATGCCAGCAATGAGCCGTTGATCGTGATCGACGGAATTCCGTATGATACGGAGATCGACAGCGATTTCGATTTCGCTACCGCCAATGAGGACGATTTCGGAGCTTTGGTTAATATTTCCCCGAGCGACATTGAATCGATCGAGGTGTTAAAGGATGCTGCTGCCACTGCTATTTGGGGGTCGAAGGGAGCTAACGGTGTGCTGATTATCACTACTAAAAGGGGCTCGAAGGGAAAAACGCGTTTTTCTATTTCCCAGAAGATCGATTTTAAGGTGGAACCGAAGCCCATTTCCATGTTGAATGGCCGGCAATATGTGACCATGATCCACGATGCTATGTGGAACCGTATGTTGGATGTCGGTTTTCACTGGTCGGAAATGGAACGCCTGACCAAATATCCGGAGATTAATTTTGACCCGGATTATAAATATTTCAATGAGTATAACCAGAATACGGACTGGGTGGACGAAATTAAGAAAAATGCCCTGACCAGTGAAACTAACTTTTCAATGTCCGGCGGTGGCGATAAAGCCCTTTACCGTTTCTCTGTGGGATATTTGCATGAAGGAGGAACGACGATAGGGACGGGTTTCAACCGTTTGTCTACCCGTTTGAATGTGGATTATAATTTTTCAACCAAATTACGGGTGTCTGCCGGATTCGCTTTCACCCAGGGGCAGCGGGAGGATAGTTGGAAAGATTCCGCCGGTAAAGTGAAGGTGAGGGGCGAGGCGATGACGAAGATGCCGAATATGTCGCCGTACCTGCTGGATGAAAACGGGGAACGTACTTCCGAATATTTTGTTCCGGTGGAAACTTCGAATTACACTCCTTTTCAGGGGACCTGGTCGAATTGGACGTTCAACCCGATAGCTATGGCTAAAGAGTCTATGAATAATACCACCAGCCGTGATATTCGCGTGACTTTTAATTTACAATACCGTATTATTGCCGACCTGATCTTTAACTCGGATATAGGTTTCGATATTGGAGCTAAGAATACGAAGAAGTTTTTGCCGCAGATAGCTACCGGGGTTAATTCTTCCAGCAATTACTTCAATATGAGCGACGACCTGAAGTCGGATAACCTGTCGATGAATATCAATAATAAATTGGTTTACAATAAAATGTTCAATGAGTCGCACCGGATGATCCTGACCGTGATGTCGCAGATCAAAGAATCGTCCACGGCCAGTTATAGCAGTGAGGTGAGCGGTGTAGGCTCGGAAAGCCTGAGCGATCCCACCACCGGAGGTAAGATTGTTTCTATGGGGTCGGGAAGTTCAAGAAACCGGACAGTGGGGTTTGTGTTCAATGCACACTATAATTATAAAGACCGTTATATGCTTACCGCAGGGTATCGCTACGAAGGAAATTCACGTATGGGTAAAGACCGTCGATGGGGAGGATTTCCGAGTGCTTCTGTGGCCTGGCGTGTTTCCGAGGAAAATTTCCTGAAACCGTATTCTGCCTGGTTGAGCGATGCTAAATTCCGGTATAGCTGGGGTAAAACCGGAAACTCGCCTTCAGGGTCGTATCCATATATCGGCAAGTTCACTTCCAACGGTGATTATATCGGCTCTGCGGCCGTGTCGCCTTCAACGATTCAGCTGAACAACCTGAAATGGGAAATCGTTACCCAAAATAATTTCGGTGTGGATTTGGCGTTTTTGAACCATAATCTGGAAGTGACTTTTGATTTGTATGATAAAGTGTCCGATGATTTGCTGCAAAAGGATGCTAAAATTTCTTCCACAACCGGTTTCGGAACTGTGTCTTATTTCAATTCGGGAAAAATCAGGAACTATGGTTGGGAGTTCCGTATCGATTACCGGAATATTATCAAGACCGAAGATTTCAATTTGGGCGTTAATTTCAATGTTTCCCGTAACCGGAACGAGGTGAAAGAGTTGCCGTCGAACATGACTTATGAAAAGTACACTTTCGGTAATAGCAACTATGCACAGAATGTTGTGGAAGGCGACCCGCTGGGTTCGTTCTACGGTTATAAGTGCCTGGGAGTGTACCAAAATGAAGCCCAGACGATTGCCCGGGATGCCAATAATAATCCGATTATGGATATGGCGGGAAATCCGGTGTATATGACCGTGAATAATGTGCGGATGAGGCCGGGCGATGCTATTTATGAAGATGTGAACCACGACGGGGTGATCGATAAGTATGATATTGTTTATCTGGGTAATTCGATGCCGATCCTGACCGGAGGTTTCGGAATCAATATCGGGTATAAGAATTTTAAAGTACGTACGTTCTTTCAGGGACGTGTGGGGCAAAGTGCGATTAACAAAACCCGTATCAATACGGAGAATATGTATGGTGCCGATAATCAAAGCACGGCTGTGTTAAGACGGTGGAGGCACGAGGGGGATAATACCGAAATTCCCCGCGCTCTTTGGGGACGTGGTTATAATTATTTAGGCTCCGATCGTTTTGTGGATAATGCAACGTTTTTGAGAATGAAGCAGTTGACTTTGTCGTATTCTTTGAAAAAACCGATTTTACAGAAATTGGGACTTCAAAGAGCGGAGGTTTATTTGACTGGTTATGATTTGTGGACGATAACGAAGTATAAGGGACAGAATCCCGAAGTCGGACTGGAAGGAAATAGTATCTATCAGTTGGCTGTGGACAATGCCGACACTCCGCGTCCGATCAGAATGGCATTAGGTATAACCGTTGATTTTTAAAGGATTGGATATGAAAAAGTGTTTTAAGAAAATAAAGATATGCTTGGCGGTATTGCTCTTGTCGCTGACCGGAGCGGGATGTAATTCTTGGCTGGACTTGCTGCCTGAGAACGACCAGACCAGTGATATGTATTGGAATACGAAGGAGGATGTGGAGGCTGTGGTGATGTCGGTTTATACTCAGTCAAGAAGTTGCCTGGAAAAGTTTATTCAGTGGGGAGAACTCAGGGGGGATGCTTTGGCTTTGGGAGCTAAGGCTACTACCGAGGAACAAAATATATATGAACTGCAAATTCTCACCACGAACAGTATTTGCAAATGGAAAGATTTCTATTCCGTGATCGGGAATGCGAATGCCGTGATTAAATACGGGCCTACTGTGTTGGAAAAAGATCCTACGTTTGCCCCCGAGGTGATGAATTCGTATGTAGGCGAGGCTAAATTTATGCGTGCTTTGGCTTATTTCTATCTGGTACGTACTTTCGGTGAGGTACCTTTGGTGCTGGAACCCTATGTAGACGATGAAAAGGAGTTTACACAGGCTAAGGTGAGCGAGGAAGCCGTGCTGAATCAGATTATCGCTGACCTGAAAGAGGCTGTGACCAAATGTAAGCCGGGATACGGGGATGTGGCTAAAAATAAGGGACGTGCTACCTGCTGGGCTGCGTATACGTTGCTGGCCGATGTTTACTTGTGGGCTGAAAATTATGCGGGAGCTTTGGAGGCTTGTAATAAAGTGATTACTTCGGGACAGTATGATTTGGTCAGCAAGTCTGATTGGTATACATTGTTTAATCCCGGTAATAGTAACGAGGGTATTTTCGAATTGCAATGGAAATCTCCGATCAGCAACAACACCAATAATTTATATAATTGGTTTTTCGGTTCTGCCCGTTATGCTTTGTCTTACCGTTCTTCGGAGCTGTTTTCGGAAATGGCAGAGAACGATTACCGGGGTGTGGGTGCCACTTATTTGGAAGATAAGAGGATTTGGAAGTATGCCGGCAAGGAAATTTCGTTGGATGGTGCGGCTACCCGTGCTTCCGAAGACCGGAATGCCAATTGGATTTTCTATCGTTATGCTGATGTGTTGTTGATGAAGGCGGAGGCTTTGGTGATGGGAGAGAAAGATTACAGCGGAGCGTGGGAATTGGTGAAAAGAATCCGGGAGCGTGCCGGATACAGCCAGCATCCGGGAGTGCCACAGGGGGAACGGGACGCGCTCGAAATGGTGATGGATGAGCGTCAGCGGGAGTTTATCGCCGAAGGAAAACGCTGGTTTGATATTTTGAGGATGGCAAAACGCAATGATTACCAGTATAAAGATTATTTGCTGGATGTGATCCTGGAGAATGTGTCGGCCCAGCTTCGTCCGCTGTATGAAGCGAAATTGGCGGATGTGCGTGGTTATTACCTGCCGATCCATAAGGATGAAATAGATGCGAACGGTGGTTTGCTGGTGCAGAATCCTTATTATGAGGATCTTGAATAGTAATGATGTAAAAGATAGAAATATGAGAAAGATAACATATTTGATCGTATTGGCGTTTTCTATGCTGCTGTTTAATTGTGAAGACCCGAACAAAGGCAAGGATTTTGCCATTTTCGACGGAGTTTCTGCAGGAGCGTGGTTGGAAAGCCGCCCGGAGTTTTCTATGTGGACTGCTTTGCTGAGGAAAACGAACATGTTTAATGCTTTAACGGTGAAGAACACTTTTACCTGTTTTGCTGCCCGGAATGCAGCCGTGGAAGAGTATCTGAGGAAGAAACTCGGTATAGCCAATCCTTCTGTCGACGACTTGGATATGGAGACCGCCCGCTATTTGGTGCGTTATCACAATATTGTGGGGTTACAGATCGAGACTTCTGCCATGACCAATGGAAAACTGGCCGACACGACGGCTTCAGGCGATTATCTCGTAACAAAGTTTACGGAAGGAGGGGTGATTTATGTGAACGACAGTTCCCGGATCGTGGGGAAGGATATTCCCCTGATCAATGGTGTGCTGCACGTGCTGGATAAGGTGATGGACCCGGTGGTCGATCCGGTTTGGGATATGTTGAACGAAACTCCGGAATATTCTTTGTTTGCGGAAGTGGTGGAAAAAACCGGATGGGACAAAAAGTTGTCGGAAATCCGCCTGGCAACGGGGGCTAAAAGTTATACCACTGTGTTTGTCGTTCCCGATGAGGTATTCCACGCTAATCAGATACAGACTTTTGAAGATTTGGCAGACCGTTTTGCTTTCGGACGCACTGATTATACGGATTCAACGAATTTGTTGAATATGTATGTCGCTTACCACATGATTCAGGGGATGAATTCGTTTAATGACCTGGCTAAGTTCGACACGGAGAAAAAATTGAAGAATGTGGCTACTTACGCTGGCAATGAGTTGATTATGGTGGAGGACATTAAGGGTGTGTTGCATTTTAATAAGGATGAGGATAGCGATGGAGACGGAGAGCCTGACGGTGGTTATCAATTGAGGGATAAATATAATATCCAGGCTCGTAACGGATTGATTCATGAGATCGACGGCCTGATGCCGGTGTATTCGCCTGAGCCTACCACGTTTAAACTGGAATTTACCGATGCCGGTTATTTTCCTGAGTTTGCCTCATTGTCGTGGTATCATAAGTCCAGCTCTTCCGGACAAGGGAAGACGGATTATATCAATGTGACGGATGAAAACCAGTTTCCTTATATCCGCTGGAAAACCGTTCCGGAAGGCGGTGGAGCTGTGTGGTATGAAACCCGTAGCACCTGGGGAGGTTTCTTTGACAATGCCGATGTGCTGGCAGCCAATATGGGCGCAGTGGGTTGGTGGGAAATGGATTTGCCCGCTATCGTGAAAGGGAAGTATAAAGTGACCTTCAAGCACCACCTGGCCCATGCACGCGGTACCTATCAGGTGTCGTTCGACGGAAAGAATGTGGGGGCTCCGGTGGTATTCGGAAAGAATAACACTTACACGAATAAGATTACCGACCTGGGAGTGGTGAATTTTGTGGAAACCAGCACTCATACGATTCGTTTCACCGTGGTTAGTCCGGGTGTTATGGAGGTCGATTACATCATTTTTGAACCTGTTAAGGAATAAGTCTATGAAAATGAGAAATATATTTTTATCAGCAATGTTAGGATTGTCCGTGTGCCTTGCAGCCTGTAAGGACGAGTGGGACAACCACTATTCACAGGAACAGGGTGAGGCGACCTCTGTTTCGGAACTGACCCTGTATGATTACCTGAAGTCGCAGCCGGATTATTCCCGGTTTATGGAATTGATGGATGAAACCGGAGTGGGCAAGGAATTAGGAAAAAACCAGGTGCTTACGGCATGGGTGGTGAGCAATGAACATATGCCTGCGGATTATAGTGCTTATTCGGCGGAGGAGAAGGTGCGTCTGGCTAAACAGCACATCAATTATATGGCTTTATATTCTCCGAAATTGCAGGCCGGGAAAACCATCAAATCCACTGCCGGAAAGAATCTTTCTTTCACACAGCAGGGGGATGGGCTAGCCTTGGACGGCAAGAGCATCGTGAAGCCGAATCAGTTGTGTGCGAACGGGGTGGCACATGAAATCGAAGCCCTGATGATTCCCCGGGATAATATTTACGAAAAGATTGTAAAGGCCGGGGACGAATATTCCATTTTCAGGGATACGATCCTTTCGCACAGTGACACTGTTTTCGATGAAAAGAGCAGTTTTCCGTTAGGGGTGGATGAATATGGAAATACTATTTATGATTCCGTGTTTGTGATTGAGAATCCTTATTTCGATAAGGGGGATTTCCGGAATGAAAACGGCGAGTATACTTTGTTTATTCCCGGCAACGCGCAGATCAAAGCCGCTATGGATGATATTGTGGGGCTGTATGAAGGTGATGTGACGGAAGAAGAGAGGGTTTTGTTTTTCGACTGGATTATGAAGTCGGCTCTTTATAAAGGTGTGATCGAAACATATACTCCGGGACAAACCTATCAATCGTTATGGGATAAGGTGTGGAAAACCGATAAGCAGTTGGTGGCTCCGGAGGCGTATGTTGCCAGTAACGGACGTGTATATACGGTGACGCATCTTCATATTCCCCGTAATTTACTGTTGCAGGATATTGATTTTAAGTTTATCGATTGTTGGGATAAATTGTCGGAAGAAGAGAGAAGCCAATATTTTGTGATGGAGAATGCAACCGGATATAAGGATTGGTTATGGAATAAGATTCATTTCTTTCACTGTTATCACACTCCCTGGGACGATGATAAGGTTTTGACTTTGGAAGTTACCGTTTTGGTGAAAGACCGTTTCGGAAAACCGAAACCGGCCCGCTTGTTTTCAGGTGCTTACCGGATGGAACACAGTTACCGTTCTTATTTGTTGCAACCGCTGGATATTTATGCTAACGGGGAGTTGGTGGCCGAGCAGATCGAACCGGATGAGATCAGTGATGTGAATAACCATTCATACGGATATGTAGCAGATGTTGTGGTGCCTGAGAGCCAGCCTGTGACAACCATGAAAATTAAATTCGTTTGTAAGACAGGACATAAGGATTTGAAAGAGAAACGTCTTGCTATTCAGGGAATTAAGTTGATCCCCGATAAATCGATTTACTAATACATAAAGGAAATCAGATATGAATTTTAAGATATATTATATAGGGATTCTGTTGCTGTTGATCGGAACCAATGTATTCGCCCAGGTGGTGGAAATAAAAGGTAGGGTTCTTAGTTCGGTGGACAGAAAGCCCGTTGCTCAGGCACAGGTTTCAGCCGGAGCGGCAGAAAAGTCGGTGATCTCCGATGAAAACGGTGAATTTACTTTGGAGCTGACCAGTCGGAATACGGAGATGAAGGTGGAACGTGCCGGCTTTGTCACGAAGACGGTGTTTTTAGGAAAGCGGGATAGGATAGATATTTATCTTTTGCCTTCCAATATGGTGAGGCATTCTACGAATGTCGATCTGCCTGCCGGACGGATTGCATCGGAAGCAAAGACCGGAAGTACCGTTACGGTCAATAAGAAGGACCTGAACCTGGCTAATGATGTGCCGGACGAAAGTTTACACGGAATGATTGCGGGTTTGCAGGTGAAAAGCAAAGGAGGTATGCCGGGAGAGGGGGCATTTGTGAATATGCGGGGAGTACGTTCTTTGTATACTTCCAGCACCCCGCTGATTGTGGTGGACGGTATGCCTTATTTGCCGGATGTAACCGAATCGCAGGTGATTAATGGTTATTCCCGCAATATGTTTATGCCGGTGCATTTGAAAGACGTGGAGAATATTTCGCTGGTCAAGGGGAACGATGCCGCCATGTATGGTTCGTTGGGGGCCAACGGTGTGATCTTAATCAATACGGAAAAAGCCACCGACCTGGAAACGAAAGTGGAATTCCACACTGTGGAAGGTGCGGGCTGGATGAATAAGCGCATTCCGATGATGGATGCCATCGGGTTTAAGAATTATATCGGTGACATCGGCGAAACGGCGACTTCCGATTTGGAAAGCCTGGTGAGTAAGTTCCCATTCCTGAAAGACGATCCCGATTATCACTATAATTATGTGTATGACAACAACACCAAATGGCAGGATGAAATTTACACTCCGGCTATTATTTCAGAGAATATATTGAAGGTGAAAGGCGGGGATGCCATTGCCAATTATGCTCTTTCTGTCGGGTATTTTTACAATAGGGGAGTCATTGAAAATACAAAGTTGTCGAAGTATTTCACACGCTTGAATGCCAATATGAAAATTACCCCTAAACTGAAAATGTTTGCTTCGGTCGGTTTCACTTATAGCGATAATAAATTGATGGAGCAGGGAATGGCATATTCCACGAATCCTTTATTGGCAGCGTTGTATAAGTCGCCTTTGTTCGATGTATACGAAAAGGATCAGTATGGAAATCAGTTGGGGCGTTTCTCTAAAATCGAATACGGGGAAAATAATCCGGTGGCCGATGCGATCGGGATCAGTAATCCGGTGGCTATTGTAAACGACCTGGAAGCCACCAGCAGTGCTTATGATGTGCTGGTGAACGCCGGACTGAACTATCAGATGAATTCCAAAATAGCTTTTAACGCTTTGGTGGGGGTGTATTATAATTATAACCGGGAAAATATTTTTATTCCGGGAAAAACGTCTCAGGCTATCGCTCCCTTGCTCGACGGGATTGCTAAAAACACGGTGCGTAGCGGTGTGGCGGAAGGGTATAATCTTTATTTCAATGCCAACGGCACTTATAGCGATTTGTTCCATGAAGTGCACGGATTGGATGTGACTTTGGGGTACCAGCTGATCACCACAAACCGCGAGTATGATTATGGCACGGGAATCAATACGAGTTCCGATTTTTATAAGACGTTGGGAAGCGCTACCGGGATGTATGGGAAAAATTTCGATGGTTATATCGATGTGTATAACTGGATGAATATTTATGCTAAAGCGGCTTATAATTTTAAGAAGCAATTATTTTTATCGGCAGGGGTGACTGCGGACGCAGCTTCTTCAACCGGGACGAACAGTAATTTGTTTGTTTTCCTGCCGTCGGCAAACATGGCCTGGAATATGAAAAATTCTTCTTTCCTGCGGGATGTATCTTTTGTGGATCAGTTGACCGTGCGGGCCGAGTATGCACAATTGGCGAACAGCCGTTTTTCTTCTTCTTTTTCGCGTTACCAGTATAATAGCAAACTGTATCGGGATCAGACGGGGATTGTGCGTTCCAATATTCCGAATAGCCAGTTGAAACCGGAAATTAATCATAATTATAATGTGGGGGTGGATTTTGCAACTTTGGGGCGGAAACTGAATGTGAGTGTGGATTTATTTCAGGAACGCACGAAGAATATGTTGAATCAAAAGGATCTGGCTTCTGCCTATGGTTTCGGTTATGTGTATGATAATGCAGGCGAGATCAAGAGCCAGGGAATAGAAGTGGCTGTTCAGGCACAGTTGGTGAACCGCGGAGGATTTGAATGGGTGGTCGGCGGAAATATCGCTGCTTTCAAATCGGAAGTGGTCAGTCTGGGCGGAGTGAATGAAAAAGTGATTGAGTTTGCCGACGGGACGACTTTGGTAAACCGGGTAGGGGAAACTCCTTATGCTTTTTATGGCGTGAAGGCGGAGAAGGTGTTTGCTTCGCAGGCGGAAGCCGACCAGGCTGCAATTTTGTCACATAACGGAGTGCGTTTCAATGCCGGGGATGTGAAATTTCAGGATGTGAACGACGACCATATGATCGACGATAAAGACCGTCAGATTTTAGGCAGTGCCACTCCCGATTTTTTCGGTGGCTTTTACACTTCTTTCCGTTATAAGGGCATCGGTTTGCTGGCTAATTTCACTTATAGTTATGGAAATAAGATCTACAATGCCGTGCGCCGCACTACAGAGTCGTTGGCAGACTACCGGAACCAGTCGGAAGTGGCTGTTCGCAGGTGGACTTTCGACGGACAGCAGACCGATGTGCCCCGGGCTACTTATGGCGACCCTATGGGAAATGCCCGTTTCTCTGACCGTTGGATCGAGGATGGTTCTTATCTCCGTTTAAAATACATTACCCTGAGTTATGATTTTCCCGGAAGTGTGGGATTTTTCAAACAGGCCCAGATTTATGTGACGGGTGAGAATTTGTTCACCGCAACGAAATATCTCGGATTGGATCCGGAGTTCAGTTATACTTATGAGCCTGCTTTGCAGGGCATCGATATGGGAAAAGCCCCGCTTGCCCGTTCTGTCAGATTGGGGGTTAAGCTGAATTTCTAAGTTCCCGGATGGTTTTATGAAATTTAAAATGTATGGAAATGAAAGTAAAGAATATATTTAAGATCGTCCCGGTGGTGGTTACCCTTATGCTGGGCTCCTGTGACAATTTCTTTAATCCGGAATCGGGAGATATGTTGCTGGAAAAGGATCACTTTAAGAAAGCGCCTGAACTGAAGGCCGCTTTCATCGGGGTGGCTGCTTCTTTTCAGGATGTGGCCGAACATGCTATTATTGTTTCGGAATTGAGGGGACAGCTTATGGAGCCTACGGTGAATGCCCCGATCGAGTTTTGGGAAGTTTACCGCTATCAGGCGACGAACGGGAATAGCGTGGTTGCTCCGGATGTATATTATAAAACTATTATTAATTGTAATGATTTTATCCGTCATGCTGTGGCGTTCGACCGGGAAAAACCGGGTATTGTTGCCGAAGGATTGATGGCCGGGATGATTGCCGATGCGCTGCGCTATCGTGCCTGGTGTTACCTGACGTTAGGAAAATTATATGGTAAGGCTGTTTATTACGATTATGCTATTGCCGATTATAACGATATTAGTAAAGCCAAAGTGCTGGGGTTTTCCGAACTGGTGGATGAGCTGATTATGAATTTGAAGACCGGGGTCGGCGGGTTTAACGGTTTGGCAACTTTCGACTGGAACGACCTGAACAATACTTCCGATGAGTCCTGGAACCGTATGGGGATAAATGTGAATGCCGTTATGGGCGAGTTGTATATGTGGAAGGGTGATTACCAGCAGGCCGTGACTTATTTGCTGAATATTTTAAATAATAGCGGAAATACGAAGACTTTTACTTTGGCTGCATATACCGACAAGCATTATGAATATTGGCGGGATGCCTTTAAGAATGCGGTTACATCGACCACGAACGAGATGATAACCGTTGTTCCCTATGACGTAGACCGCCGCCAGCAGAATAAGTTGCAGTATTATTTTTCGGATAAGACCCCGAATGTGTATTATCTGAAACCGAGCGATACCCTTGTGGCTCAGTATAAGAGACAGGTGCGCAATGATGGTACGGGTGATAAATGGAGAGGGGAGACCGGAACTTATGTCACTCAGAACGGCCAGAATTATATTAATAAGTATTCACAGGGTAAGGAGGCCTACGAGCAGGATGCTGCGGTGCCTGTATACCGTGCCGGGGATATTCATCTGATGGTGGCCGAGTGCCTGAATAAATTGGGGCTTTTTACAGATGCTCTTGCTTTTTTGAACGGAGGGCCTTCCGGCTTTTGGGATGCCAGTGGCGGCTATTTTAAGTTTCCGTTCAGTAATCCGATTTATACCAATAATCTGAAAGAAGGAGCCGGAGTGCGCGGGCGTATTAATTTGAAGGCGGTGGAACCCGGCGTTGCCGATAGTGATCCGGAAAGGATGAAATATGCTATCGATAGCCTGATTGCCCGTGAGGTTGCTTTGGAATGTGCTTACGAAGGAAAGCATTTTTTTACCCTGATGCGTATGGCAGGCTATTGGAACCGACCGGAGATGCTGGCCGATGTCGTGGCTTCTAAATACCCGGAAGGGGAACGCAATGCTTACCGGGAATTGTTGTTGAAACCGGAAAATTGGTACATACCCTACGATCAGTTGAATAAGTAAGAGAGAATCTTGTTTCACTATTAAATTTATGCAGATGAAAAAATATTATTATATATGGGTATGGGCGTTTGTTGCGGCTTTTGCCGTGGCGTGTGAAGAGGATCGCCTCACCGAAGACGATGTTTTCGAACCGGGAATCCCAGACGGGGGATCGACCGTTCAGGAAGGAGTGGAAAAAGTGGATAATCCCTATTGGGAATGGGTAAAAAAATATCCCGGAATGGTATCCGACAGTGTGGTGCGGCTGGTGGATGGAGTGGATGTGCTGATCGATGCCAATTACAAGACGATGCATCCCAATAGCCGGTTGTCACAATATACCAGCAAGACCCGTGCGTGGTTTTCAACGGGTTTGTACGCCCCTCCTGCCGAGGTGATTACCGTTATTAAGCCACGGGGTTTACAAACTGAGGTGAAAGTTAGAATAGGGGCCACGACGTGTAACTTGAAAGGGGAGGATAAATTGTTGCGTTATCCTACGATTCATTCGGTGTTTACTTTGGATAGCGATACGGTGAAGATTTATAATTTGTTCGGTGGTAATATTTACCTGATTCCTTCGGAGCCGATAGCTTCCCCCGTTACGTTTACAATTAAGGGAGCTGTAAAATCTCCCGATTTTGTGCTGGGAAAGACAGATGTGAATGCGTGGCTCGAAGAATTGAAGACAACGCAGGTTCCTTTTGCCGAGTTTGCCACCAGGAAGGTGATTTGGAGCATGCCGACCCGTATTCTGAAAACCATTACCGACGGACAGGAGTTTCTGAAATTATTGGCTTTTTACGACGATGTGGTGGAACACGATTATGATGAATACACGGGTTTGAGGCAGGATGAGCCGGGCGAATTACATGGAGCGATGGATTTTGCCGGACGTCATGTGACCGATATTCAGGTGTGTGCCGGAGCCGCCCATGCCGGTTATCCGGCTATGTACGGTGAAACGTATGGCGAAAAGGGAGTGCAATATTCAGTCATGACAACCGGAAGTGCCTGGGGATTTTTCCATGAATTCGGACATGGCTACCAGGTGCCCGTGTGGATGTGGAGTGAGAGCGATAGCAAAGTGGGAGGCGGAATCAACGAAGTGAGCAATAATTTCCATATCTTTCATTCATTCACCCGTTTGAATCAGGCCTGGCCGGAGGATATTGTATCGTCCTGGCAAAATGCTATCGACCGTTATGTGAAAGTGAACGATGATTCAAAGGATTTCGACGCTCCGGTGGGAACCGTGTTGGGTAATGTTATCAATGAAGATAAGGTAAAGATTATTCCATTTATGCAATTGGCACAAAAGTTCGGCTGGAGGCTGTATGCTTATTTAGGAAGGACTTCCCGGGAATTGGATCAGGAGGTTGTGGATAAGATCAATCAGAACGCAAAACAGCGTCGCCGCGAGTTTTTCTGCTTGCGGACTGCCGAATGGGCACAAAAGGATTTGCGTCCGTTCTTCGATGCCTGGGGATTTAAGTACGGACCTTTTGTTGCGGAGGAAATGGCCAAATTGCCGGCTCTTGCTTTAGAGGATAAATTTTGGGAGGTGTTCGATGCTTCGGTTATTCCGAGTTTCGAGGATAAAAACACCGACGGTTATATTAAGTTGGATAATAGTGCTTTGTGGAAGAGTGGCGATTTCGATCGTTCCAATTGGGTGGTGACCAGTACGGCTGCCGTGTATGACCGCGATCCCACAGTGAAAGGTGCGCCTGAATATGTGATCGACGAAAGCAATACGACTTGTATTGCCATTGTGAAGCCGGGTAAGACTTATGACGGGGTGAAAGGTACCGATCCTATGGATTTCGTAGTGAATATGGGGGTTAAGAATACATTTAATTATGTGAAAATCGCCAACCGTAGCGGTTTCCCGCAATTGAGCGTACAAAAGATTTCCCTTTATGGAAGCAATACCGGAAAAGCTGACGATTTCACTTTGATTAAAGGTGGTATCGAAACAAATAAAAGTGCATCCGGACAACAGAAATTTGGGTTGGGGGCTAATTTCGCTTATCAGTATATTCGGGTGAAATACGATGCCTGGGATACGGCTTCCGGCTCTACCGTACAATTGGCCGATTTCCGGGTTGGCATAGAGTGATTTTATACATTGGGGTAAGGGAGGCTTTCCCTTACATCCGGATAGCAGCCCTGAACCATTATGGTTCAGGGCTGTTTCTTTATCGGGCTTTTCCCTCTGTGCTTATGGCATTCCCGCTTATCTTTTTCGGATTTTGTTGGTTACCCTGGGAAAATATGAATAAAAAACGGGATTCAAAGACTGAATCCCGTTGTGGTATAGAAAAGTTCCTGAAATTTTGTGTACTGAAAATCGCTTCACGGATTTCAGGAATAAAATCCGGATAAACGGATTACTTGACTGATTTTTTGTAACGCACCAGAGCTTCCAGAAAATAGTAATCGGCATAGGTGAGGGGGGCGTCGATTTCTGATTTGTGGGGCAGGCTGCCTGTGCAGTGCATAATCAGGAAATTTGCATTTTCGCCTAACGGTGCCCGGTAATTTTCCGAAGCCAGGCTTTTCAGCATGGCCACAGCTTTGTGGGTATATTTTTTCTTTCCGGTAAACTCTCCCAGCTCGAATAAAGCGGAACACACTACAGCCGCTGCCGATGCGTCACGGGGTTTGCCTGTATACACGCAGGCATAGGATTTGCCTTGTGGGGTGTAGCCCGGTTCTCCCGCATTGAAATCCCAATAAGGGATCAGGTCTTTGGGCAAATGTTTCAGGTAGTAAGCGGCAAGATTTTCGGCTGCTTTCAGGTATTTGGGGTCTTTGGTTTCCCGGTACACCATCGTATATCCATATATCGCCCATGCCTGCCCGCGTGCCCAGGTGGAATTGTCGCTGTATCCCTGACAGGTCTGACGGTGCAGGGCTTCACCTGTTTTCTGGTCGTAATCCACTACGTGATAACTACTGTAATCTTTCCGGAAATGGTTTGCCAGTGTGGTATTGGCATGCTCTATGGCAATGTTGCGGTAGGTGGGATCTCCCGTTACTTTTGAAGCATAGAATAATAGCTCCAAATTCATCATATTGTCGATGATCACCGGGTAGAACCATTTCGAGCCGTCCCAGCCTTCGCGGTAATTCCATGATTTTATAGCTTTTATCGTGGGATTATAACGCGTGCAAAGCGATTTGGCACTCTGCACCAGTATATCTTTGTACTCCGGTTGGGAAGCCAGCCGCTCGGCATGCCCGTAGCTGCAATACATCATAAACCCGATGTCGTGGTTTGATGTGAATGTCTGTATCGGTTTCAGCGGATAGGTCCACTTTTCAGCCTGTTCTTTCCAGCTTTCTTCATTCGTCAGTTCGTATAGATACCACAATACGCCGGGAAAGAATCCCGGAGTCCAGTCGTAAATGGAAGTGGTGGCCAACTGTCCCTTTGAATTGGTTGTTCTCGGATAGTTTTTCCCGGTGGGGGCACCTACCGCATGGAGCATATTTTGAGTTTGGGTAGCTGCATAAACGATGTTGTCTTTCAGGAAATTATCTTTTGCATCTTTTTTGGGGGCGGCGGTGGTCCCGTGTGTACCCCAAAGTAAAAGGATAAAAAATAAATACAATGATCTCTGTTTCATATTTGTGTGGGTGCTTAATGGATTTATATATTTGAATGATTGAATAAGCCAATCGGCTTAAAACGGTTTGCAATATGATAAATTTAGTGCTTAAATCTGCCGTTTCCGGTTATTTTTTTACAAAAAACTGCCCGAACAAAGTCCGGGCAGTTCTCGTGAATAAACTTATTGAATATCCCTGTTTCTCACAGGCATGGGGTTATTCCAACATTCCGACTCCAAATTCAGCGATAGATACGGCAATGGATTGACGGTCTGCATCGCTATAAGGATCTCCTGTCAACGGATGCGGAGAAACCAGCCTCAGTTTCAGCTTGCTTGTTTCGTAGGTTTTATCCAGATAGATATATTGCATATCGGTGGTTTTCCCTAAGGTAAACATCTTGTTGTCGTCCACGGCTTCGAATGTTCCGTCGGCTTTTTCGATCAATAATTGGAAACGACGGCATTTGTTGTTGTGGGTCTGTGTATTCCGGTGCTGGTAATACAGGTAGTTGAATGAAGTCGGTGTTTTCATATCGATGTCGATGATATGAGGATATTCCGCTCCTTCTCCCGACCATTTGGAGTGCCAGATGGAGGTGGCATCTCCGTCGATCATAAGTGCTGCTTTTCCAATCTTAGCCGATTCTTCATGCACGTTGTCTTCTTCAACACCAGCCACGATACGTTTTGCCTGTACGTTCCAGTTTGAACGGTCGATCACCGTGTAAGTCGGGCGTACGCCTTTAACCATGGTGACAGCAGTACGGGTATCGAAATCTCCGAATTTCCGCTCGGCTGAATTCCAGAACGGTGTTGCAATTGCCGGGAATTGTTCCATGTAGCTCGTTGCGTAAGACGATAAGGTGAAGCCCCACGCATCGAAGAACGGGGTTAAATCCTGATTGGCATATTCGGTAGCGTACATAGCCAGAGCATCACTCTTGTCCTGGTCGTGAGCGGGGGCTTCATTTTCCCTAACCTGTTTTGCGATATAGGGGAATATATTCCAGCCATATTGTTGTGCGAGCTGAACAAACATTCCCACTTGCTGTGCAGAAGTCAGGTCATAGTATCTCTTGGCGGGATCGCTGCTGTTTACAAAGCTGTTGATTGCCCCTTCAAATTCGGTATTGGCAACCGGCCATACCTGGTTCCTGTGATATAAACGATGGTAAGGCAGGTTTAAATAAGCATCTTTAAAATACTGTCCTCCTAAGTCCTCCTGCTGATAGGTTGATGCGAAACTCCGGGCTACTTTCAGAATGTTAGGGTCTTGTAAAGCCGTAATACGTACGATAGCCGAATCCACACCTTGCAGAATCACAGAAGGGTATCCGCCTGTGGCATCGCTGCCCGTGGAAGTTTGCACATCGGTGCGCAGACGCCAGGGTTGGGTGGAAGTAACGCTGTAAAATCCGTCGAAATCCATTGAAATCATATCGTTGTAGAAATTCAAAAGAGCTTCGGGATCGCTGACTTCTTTAAGAATGCTAACCGGTAAAGTCAGCACCACTTTAGAAGAACGAAGTTCGGCCCACGGCATGATCGTCGATGCAATTTCTTGTTTCCAGGCTGCAGCGTCGGTTTCTCCCTGAATATAGTCAGGAGATTTCACCACACCTGCAACTTGCAGGGTGGTGGCGTTTCCGCTTGTTTCGTAGAAGAAGTAAAGGTGTCCTCCGAAATAACTCATCACGGTGTTTTCTCCGGCTACTAAATCACCTTCCTTGTTCATGTCGGCGTAACGTTTGAGCGTTGCACTTTCATCCAGAATGTCGGTAAAACCGCCGATTCTGTATTTCAGGCCGCTTACTCCGGCAGGAACGGTAATGGTAACCGTTTCTCCCGGTGCTGCATAATATCCGGAACTTTGCCAGCTTTTAGGTTCGAAAGCTGTTTCCGGAGCTGTCATTTGACTCTGTGCTGCAAGGGTAACCTCTGCATTAACCCGGGCTAAGTCTGCCGGGATAAAGCCTGGGAACTCAGATACCCATCCCCAATAAGGATTACTGGCCACACTACCGTCCTGAGCCGGTTTATCCGACGAGTCAATGAACGGATCTTCAATAGCATTATCGGTGGAGCAGGCTACTGCCGTCAGTAGGAGAGCCATTCCGATATTTTTGTATATACGATTCATAATCTTGTTTTTACTGTGAATGAAACAATTATTCAATTACATGCAACTGGTCGTATTTGATAAACCAGTTTTCCGGATTCATCAGGAAAGCACGGTAGGTTTCCCTTTCACCTTCCGGGAATTTTTTCACAATCTCGTTGGCGAGCATTGCAGGACGGTTGTTATTACGTGCCATACGCATCAACGTAAACCATCTTTTTCCTTCAAAGGCTTGTTCCAAAGCCGATTCTTCGGCAATCAGGCTGTCCAGTACGGCTTGTTTCCGTTCCAGCGGAGCGTCTTCGGCAACGAAATCCCTCAGGTAGTTGGGGGCTACTCCTGCACGTCCGCGAACTCCCAGGCAGTTTCTTAAACAGTTCGTGTTAGCGGTAAAGGTCGGTGTGTTGAAAGGAGGTAATAATTTAGACCCATCCCAGGAAGACACCAATCCCACGTTCAACAAAGAGTCGGCTGCAGCTATATCTCCTAAGGCATTCATCGCTTCCGTCAACATTAGGAACAGTTCCGAAGTCCGATAAATATAGATGGTTGCATCATGGCTATAACTGCTTTTACCCAAGCTGTAACGGTTAATCACCATTTGTTTGCCCGATTCCACATAGGATACGTTTTTACCCCGGTAAACATCACCTTTTCCTCCATCGATACGAATCGTATTTTCATATTTGGAAATTAACGAATCAGTCGGTCGGAAATAGTAAACATTTTCTCCTTCGTTAGAAAACCAGTATTGCAGGTTGTTCGTTTGATTTTTTGAGAAATCATAAGGTACGGCACTGAAAGCTTCATCCGTGATCGAGGAAAACGCTCCGCTGAAAATGGTTGACCATTTACTTTTTGCATAAGTTTCATTTAAGCTGAATTTATTGCTGGGACCTGCGTTCTTTTTGATGATTCCTAATCCGTTCAGAGTTAATGCCAGATGTTTAGCTGCTTCTACGTAATTCCCGTCCCATAAATAAAGTTCGGAAACCACTGCATCGGAACTGATCGACATACGGTTCCACGAATAGTCCGTGTTATTTAAGATTTTTGTCCAATCCACTTCGTTGAAGCCGTTCACTCCGTCAACCCCTGTGTTCAGGAAATAGATCAACTCGTCTATTAACTCGTCGAATTTCAGCATTTTCTCTTTGCTCAGGTCAATGTCCGAAGATAAAGCAACATCATAATAGAGTGCTTCTCCGAAAAATTTCCCGATGGTCATATAAGCCCATGCCCGGTTGGCCATAGCAGAAGAAATCATTCCTTTGTATACAGTTTCTTCGATTACCGCCGGATAGTCTTTGTTGAATTTCACTACGTGGCGAAGGAAATCGTTACTTTGTACCACAATGTTATAGAATACAGTAGGATCAATCGCATCGTTACCGTTGGTAGCCTGGTATCTCCAGGCTTCCCAATATTCGGTAGGTGCATTTTCAGTAGGCTCCATGTTGTCGCCCAACAATTCTGCCATAATCACATATTTTTCGGCAGCTTGCTGAAGCGTGGTGTTAAGCCCCAGAAAGTTTGAATATACTTCGTTCAGGTTCGAATAGCTGTCTTTTTCCAGCAACATATCTCCCGGCTTCACTTCAAAGAAGTTTTCGCAACCTCCAACCAACAATGCCAGAGAGAATGAACCAATTTTTATGATATTTTTAATTTTCATAGATTCAAGTTTTAAATTGTTTGCCTGATTCGTTTAGAAATTCAGTACCAATCCGACTTTTACGGTTCTCGCCAAAGGCACTTTGCCTAAATCTATTCCTGCCATGTCAGTGCTGTAAGAATAAGCAAATTCAGGATCAAGGCCCGTGTATTTTGTCCAGGTCAATAGGTTTTCACCTGAGATATAAGCTTTCAATCCTGTGAACAAGAATACTTTGCGTTTTGTTTCATAGCTGAATGTAACTTCTTTCATTTTCAGGTATGAACCGTCTTCAATCCAGCGGTCAGAGAAGCGGGCATTACCGATCGGGTCACCGAAATTCGCTTTCGGAATATCAGTCACCTGACCATCGGATGTCCATCTGCGTTCTGCTGTACGGGTTTGGTTTTCCCAGCCCGACATTGATTCAGAACCGCGGCGTACGGCATTGTAAATGTCGTTACCATAGCTATAAGTGAAGTTTGCATATAAATTGAATCCTTTGTAGGATACGTTTGTATAGAAACCTCCATAGAAATCGGGAGTCGGATTACCGATAACGGTCATGTCCTTGTCGTCGATTACATGGTTATTGTCCCGGTCGGTGAATTTAATATCTCCGGCAGCGAAAGCTTTTCCTCCCTGTGATACCAATCCGGCTGCTTCTGCTTCTGCACGGGATGCGAACACTTTTTCAGTGGTGTGGCCATAGAATAGGTTCGGGGCTTTTCCCACTTCGGAACGTAATTGTGCTCCGTCAGAAAATTTCACCGTACGGGTTTTGGCTTCTCCTAAACTAACTATTTCTGAACGGTAGGTAGCGATGTTTCCACCGATAGTCCAGCGAACTGCTTTTTTAGGGAAAAGGTTTACTGCAAAATCAACTTCTATACCCTGGGTTTTGATCTCTCCCGCATTGTCATACATGGTGGTGTAGCCGTAAACAACCGGCATTCTCTTGTCGAGCAGCATGTCTTTGGTACGTTCTTCATAGAAGTTTACACCCAGGTCAACCAAATTGCCAACGAGTGACAGGTCGGCTCCTACGGTTGCGGTGATGTTCTTTTCCGGTTTCAGTTGTAAGTTCGGAAGTCCTGCCCGAACCATTCCGGCAACGTCACGCAGTGCAGCACTGGTGTAGTAATAGCGGCTGTATCTGGATGAATAACGGCTGTTTCCGTTCATTCCGTATTCTCCGCGGATCACCAGGTTACTGATCAGCTCACTGTTCCGCAGGAACGGAGCGTTTTTCACTTTCCAGGCAGCATTCACCGTAGGCATTACGAAAGCACGTCCGCTGTTCGATCCATAGGATGAAGAAGCGTCTATGGTTGCTGAAGCTCCGATGTAATATTGGTTGTTGAAACCGTAATTAGCGATCAGGTAAGCGTTCATCCAGTTCCATTTGTCGATGTAACCCGTGATGTCCCGTTTATAGGCTGTGGTTACATTTCCCAGGCTCTGATAGAAGTCGGAAGCTGTGTTGATACCGCTACCGCAGTCAAGCTCTCTTTTGGAAGATAACAGCTGATAGCCGATGCTTGCCGATACGTCGTGTTTGCCTTTGAACATCCGGCTGTATCGGGCACTACCTTTGATATAATAGTTCATACCTTCACCCGTACCACTTCTTACTGTGTTTTCTGCCAGTCCGTTTAACAATGGTGCAATGGCTTTAGAACTTTTACCGGGGATGAACATATCTTCTTTGGTGTAGTTGTAATACAATCCACCCTGTGCCTGAAAATCCAGGTAGGGGTTGAACTGATAGTTCAATCCGAGGCTTACGATCACGTCGTAGGCTTTGCTTTTGGCATTAATATCCGAAACCACCGCTTTGGGGTTACTGATTCCGAATTGCTGAACCGGATTGAAATTCGGCAGGTTTTCTTTAAAACGGTTTTGTTCGTAAACGCTGAGTAACGGCGATTTGTACAGTGCTGTCAGGAGGGGATTGGTTTCTTTTACCATTCCCTGTTCCATCAGGTCGTGGTTACTGTAATTGAATCCCACGGTGGCGAACATTTTCAAACGTCTGGTGATATTGATGTCAGAGTTCAGACGGGTGTAATATTTCGATTGTTTGGTATTTTCAATCACACCTTTGTTCATCAGATAACCTACGGATAGGGCGTAGTTGGCAACAGCATCACCACCTTTGATTTTCAGGATGTTTTCTGTGCTTACCGATGGGGTATAAATTTCATCCTGCCAGTCGGTGTTGTTGTCGTATTTGTATTTGTAGTTATCATCTGGATCATCTTTCAGGAACGGAAATTCTTCCATCAGCTGATTCAGGTCGGTGTATTTGGTTTCTCCCACGTCTGCAATGTAGTTTTTGAAAGCTTCCGCTTCCATCAACGGGATTCTTTTGTTCATAAATCCAACTCCTTCTACGGTTTGGAACTGAACTTTCGTTTCCAGGTCGGTTGCTTTCTCCGTTTCGATCAGGAGCACACCGTTACTTCCCAGTGAGCCGAATGCAGCAGCCTCGGTTCCTTTCAGCAAAGTGATGCTCTCTATGTCCTTCAGGTTGGTCGGAGCGAAGATGTTTTTAGAAAAACCGTTGATCACAGCCGAATTTTCCTGATCGGGCAAATAGGGCAGACCGTCCACAACGATCAATGGGGTGTTCTCTGCAACCAAAGAACGGATTCCCCGCAGATTAACCACAGAGCCTTCTCCCGGCATTCCACTCTTGTTCTGCACGCGCAGACCACCGATTTTACCGACTAATGCATCGTCGGTAGCGGAATATCCCTGGTTCAGGTCTTTTTTATTTATAGAAACCGCAGTTCCGACGTTGTTGATCATTTTGCGGGCTCCTTCGTTTGTTTGGTAGGAACCTGAGTACATCACCGTATTGGTCGGAAGCAGGTAGATGTTCACCTGGGTACGATCCAGCAGGGCGATTTCGTTTTCGAAATATTGGTCTGCTTTCACGGTCAGGGTAGCCTTGCCATTGTATACCTGGATGGAGAATGTTCCGTCATCTTCGGTATAGGCCGTAGCCTTGGCATCGAAAGACGATACCTGGGCATTGGCGATGGGCTGTTTTTTGTCTGCACTGAGAACCTTTCCCTTGACGGTAATCAGCTCCTGTGCCGATAGTGCCGACGACAGCAATAACAGCAGGATGCCGGCGCATATATGTTTCATAATATTTATCATATTCTTAATCTTTTCTGATTAATAATTATCCTTTGTCGGTATAAATTCAATATATTCCAGCATCAAACGTCCGGCTTTGCCTATATCTTCATGTTTTACACTGATCATATTGAATCCCCACTCTTCTTTCACTTCATAACTACTTAGGATTTCTCCCGATTTATAGTTAAATTTTCCACTGTTGTTGACATTGTAAGTTGCAACCTCTTCTCCGTTGAAAGATAAACGTACGTTACCACATAAATAGGTTCGATAAGAGGCATTTACGGTATAAAGTCCCGGGCTGATTTTTGCATCGATCAAATTACCTTCCAAATCTTTGGTTATAGTTTTGAATTCATACCAGGCCACAGGCTCGCTCTTATTTCCCAATACTTGTACGATGGTATGTCCGTCGTATTGTTGGTTTAATTTATAACTGGTCACGTTACCCATTGTCAGATAATCGTCCAATTTATCTTCCGGTAATTCTGAAAGATAACTTGCATAGCACTTTACAGAAGTCAGGTACATGAATTTCGGAATATGGATTTTCGATACTTCATATACATAACCGTTACTGAAACTCTTATATCCTCCCACAACCAATTGTTTTTCCGAACGCCATTCGTATCCGTAAGGAGAAGTGTACGTGCCGGCATAGTTTTCGATTTTGCCCTGGTGAATGATAGATTTTAGTATCCAGCCGAAAAATTTGACAGAGTCCCTGTTTGTCATATATGAACCGGAGCTATGGAAATAGTCTTCCATTTCTTCATACATGTTGTGGATGCACTGGTCTGTCGGCAGGAACATGGTAAAATCTTCATCTTCCGAACGAATATCGCTTTTGTATTCCAGCAATTCATTTTCAATCACGAATACCGAGTCGTAGATGGTGTTACCCAATTCGTCCACACCCAACGGGAAACTCAATCCCGGTTTGAACACCGTGTCGCACCGTGCCAATAAGGAGTCGCGGATAATTGAGTATTCAGGTCCTGCTTCCAGAATGTATTCAAAAATATTCTTACGCGGGATTAACCAGCCAGCCACTTCATGAATCACTCCATTCGTGCATTTCTGGTTTAGTTTGGTTACTTCCTGACCGTCGAATACGAACTGATCCGTTCCGTTTTCTTTTACAGTCAGGTTTTTCCCGGACAAAGTTTTAATCACTTTTCCATCGGTCAGTTTGGTGTTATATAAAGCCACATAATTGATGTGATTTTTACACAACGTTACTTTGTCTTTATCGCTCATCGTGGCCACATCCGCAGGCATGGTTGCATTGGTCGGTGCCCATACGGTGAGTACCTGGTTACGGGTGAGCTCTTCTGAAACTTTTGTTTCTTCCAGCAATTTCACAAATTCCGAATATTCCGGAACACTTTTCAGGTATTCCAAAAGATTCTCTGTTGCAGATGCATCCGTTTCGCCACCCTCCGAGTTCTTATAGAAATCACTCCAATCATCCTGACATCCGGTGAACAGGAGCAATAGAACGAATAATCTTGATATTATTTTTTTCATAACTTACTTAGTTTACAGGTTCAAAAGTTAATTGATCCACTTCCGTGTCGCCGGATTTGAGAGAAACCAGTTTTACCCAATGCCGTGCATTCTCCGGGAAGGTTTTTGTTCCTAATACGGTATATTCCGGTGTTGCACTTTGGTTCGTAAAATTAAGTACAGGACCGATTTTTTCATCATCGATATATACCTGTGCTTTCCCACGATTCCCCCAATTGAATTTCCGAATTGTAATTTTATAAGTCCCTTTTACAATAACGGGAGTTTTCACTTTAACCCAGCCTACATTGCCCAGGCTTACCCATAACAGGTCACCGTTTGTCCAGCCGCTTCTGATGTTATATTTTACAGCTCCGTCGTTATCGGGAACAGTAAACCATTCGATTTCCGTTGCATTTTCACGATCGATCATATATTGTGTTTGATCGGGAAGGGAGGTTTTTCTGTACTCTTCCATAATCCGGCAATCTTCAATATCGGTAAATTCCCAGATAAATTTAGCAGGCCGCGGTGTTGCAATCGGCATGGTTTTATTCACTTCGTGCAGGTAGCCGTTGTTGGCTTGCTGGTCATATTTGTCGGTAACCAGTAAAACGCTATCGGCATAGCGGTTGATTACCAGTTGTTTGTTCAGGTCTTCAACCGAAAGAACCTGGTTGGTGGCCATCGTCACATAGTTTTTGGTTTTTTCCGTTGCGTCTTTATCAAATTCCGATAATTGGCCGAAATCCGAATATGAATTAATCACATGGTATAACATGAACTGCCGGAGTACGGAATCCTGACTGGTACCTTGCTGGCTCGGGAAACGGTTTTTCAGGTCTTCCAGAGAATTGATTCCATCAGCCTGGAACGTTTCGTTCGATACAATAAAGACTGTCTTATAATCCCGTACGGACTTTTCATTCACCGTTTTATTCCGCGCTTTCATCCATTCGTCCAGTTGGCAATATTCAAGTGCTTCCTTGAAAATGGAGTAACTGCTCTGTTCGCTGATCAGATCCCAGACCGATTTCGTGATCGGATCCAGAAGTTGGTCGATTTTATGCAGGTATCCGTTGATCGTTTGTATGTCTTTACGGATGATCAAAGAATAGTCGTTTACATACATGGCATTGATACCGCCTTCCCGGTATTTCACCGTCAGGTAGTCGCCGGACGCCGTCGTATCGAGAATCTGTCCTGAAAACGTAGAGTGTGTGTAGGCATTTCCCGGAATGATGTGATAACGCATCAGGTAGATCGCATCCGCCATAGGAATGTCTTCGATTGTAGCATACCCTTTTGCCTGTAAGTATTTTTGTACTGCATCGTTATCTGCAACAAAGCAGGTAAATTTGGTCTTGCTAATGTTCAGCGCATTGAAAAGGTTGGTCCTCTTCAATAATTTTACCCATTCGGAATACTCCGGCTGTCCCTCCAGGAAAATCCCCACAGGTTTTTCCGATGCCGTAGCAAAAGTAGTATCTTCCAATGAGTCTTTACAGCGCACCATCCAAAGGGATAGGAGCAGTAGGCCTGATAATAGAAGTATCTTTTTCATATATTGAATTTTAATATTTACTTTAATCAAGGTCTTTATAATATGGATTTTGTTCCAATACACCCTTGCCATTGTCTATTTCTGTTTTGTAGATCGGCAGGTAGTAACTGTTCACATCCGACAATTTAGATGCCCACACTGCGTAATCTTTTGCCGATACACTTTCCAGCAATACATCCAATAAATATTGTTTGTATTTGAAATCATCGCGTTTGGCCACCCGGAGAATATCGAACCAGCGTTTCCCTTCTCCGATGAATTCCCGTTGCCGTTCTTTCATCACCATGAGCAAGGCGTCGTATTCATTGGCAGGTAAATCGATCTGGGTATTATATCCGGCTCTTGCCCGGATTTCATCCTGAACGATGTCTTTGGCTCCCTGAATGTCACCTTTCATTACTAACGCTTCAGCCTTCATCAGGCGGATGTCGGCATAGCGGTAGAAAATCCAGTTATTATCTTCATAGGTACGAATACTACCTCCTATATTTTGATAATCGGTACCACCGAATTTCCATATTTTTCCGGTTACATCCATATAAGAACCATTGTCGCCACGAATGTCTTTTTCCAGAGTTTCGGTAAACAATTCTTTGCTTTTATCGGAAATGATATAGGTAGAAAGCGGGGAAGGATCTTTCCCGTTCATATACCAGGAATAGAATTTGCTGGTGCTGTTGTCTACCGTTTTGCTCCACTGAAGTTCGAAGATATTTTCATCGGTGTTACCCGGATAGAAATTCTTGAACCAGTCTTCTTTTTCCATCAATCTGAACTTTTGGGAAGTTTCCAGCTCATCGCAATGGTGGATACATTTGTCGTAGTTTCCCTGCCACAAATAGATGTCGGCTAACAAAGCGTGGTAAGCCCAGCGGGTTGCCCTTCCTTTGTTTTGCCAGGGGTTGGATTGATCCGATTCGTATCCTGTTTTACATTTACTCAGGTTGTTCTCAAGATCGGAAACAAGGCGTGCAAGCACGTCCGCTTCGGAAGAAGCAGCTACGGCATAGTCCTGTGAATCGTCCACATAAGGCTCGGTAACCAAAGGCACATTATTGAAGGTGCGCACCAGGTAGAAATAGCAAAGTGAACGAATGAATACGGCTTCCGCTGCATAAGAGTTCATCAGTTCCTGTGAGAACGTCGGGTCTTTTTCCAATACGGTAGGTCCGTATTTCAGAACAGAGTTCGCATAACCGATTGCCGTATAAAAAGCACTCCATTGACAAACGCTATTGTCTGTCAGAATATCGAGACTCTTAATTTTGGCTGCGTTGCTGGTGGCACTGGTCAGGGCAATTCCGTCGCCTCTCAGTTCCCCCCAAAGCACATATCTTTCCTGGCAAGCGTCGGCGCGGAGCTGTTTGTAGGCTGAGGCCAGAACAGCTTCCACTTCTTCTTTCGATTCCCAGTAACGGTCGGTTGTCTGGTCGTTGGTCGGCAACAGGTCCAGCCAGGAGTTACAGCCTGTCGGAACATACAGCATGAGCAATGTTGCCGAATATAATATAATATTTCTGATTGTTTTTTTCATAACCTGTTGAATTTAAAAATCGATGGTCAAACCTAATGCTAATCTGAAAGGACGCGGCGTATAACTGTCGTCGGTCGCTAACTGATAGATACCTTTAGAGCCTCCGATACCCACTTCCGGATCCTGGCCTTTGTAGTTGGTCCAGGTGAAAATATCATAAGCCGTGATGTAGCAGGTGAAATTTTGAAGGCCTAATTTCTTAATAGCCTTTTTCGGCAGGGTATATCCCAGATACAAGTCTTTCAAACGCAGGAAAGAAGCTTTTTCTACGAAACGGTCGGAACCGAGGTAGTTATATCCGGTGTTATACAAAGCTCTTGGGATGTCGGTATCGTCACCTTCATATCTCCATCTTTTCAATACGGAGGTACTCTGGTTGTTGGCATTATACATCGCTTCCGAGTTCATACGCGCTTTATTGATAACGCTTTGCCCGATACGGGTTTGGAATGAACCTCTCAAACGAAGGTTTCTCCATTTGAAATTCAGCGTGGCACCTCCGGTCAGGATCGGCATGGAGTTACCCAGGTAAACGATGTCATATTTGTCGATGATACCGTCGTTGTTGATGTCGGCATAATTGGCATCACCCGGTTTTACTTCCCGGTTGTTGATGGTTGTAACAACTTGCTCGCCGTAAATGTTCTGAATGACATTGCCTTGCGGGTCACGGGCTAAGGTTTGATTGTAGTTCTGGTATACACCATTGTACTTGTAACCGTAGAATGAGCCGATCGGGTTGCCGATCACAACGTTCTGCGCATAGTTACCGTTTCCGAAAGTATAGCTTTCAAACTTCATGTTGGACGGGAGTTCCAATACCCGGTTCCGGTTCCGCGACAAGTTCAAATTGGAAATTCCGAAAGTGAAATCACCGATTTTAACAATGTCTTTCAGGTCGATCATAATTTCCCATCCCCGGTTTTCCACTTTTCCGGAGTTGAAATAACCGATAGAAGAGAAACCTGAAGTACTCTGGATAGGCACACTGGTTTGCAGCAGGTCGTCGGTTGTCTTTTTGTAGTATTCCAATACCACGCCTAATTTTCCCTGGAATAGGTTGATGTCCAAACCTGCGTTCCACTGGGTAACGGTTTCCCATTTCAGGTTGTTCAACTGGATGGATTCCGGCTTGATTGCACTCATGTCCATGTAGTTGCCGTTACTGCTGAATTTTCCGATATAGGTATAGTTACCGGATGGTGAAGTACCACTCTTACCCCAGCTGGCACGTAATTTCAGTTCGTCGATCCATTCTTTTTCAAGCAGGAAACGTTCGTTGCTGATACGCCAGGCCAAACTTACGCTTGGGAAAGATCCCCAACGGGAGTTTTTACCCATTTTGGAGTTTCCGTCGTAACGGACGCCGGCAGTAATCATGTAACGGTCGGCATAGTTGTAGTGGCCGTTAGCCAGAAAACCTACGCTACGGTTTTGTGAAGTTCCGGAATTCAGGCTGGTGATCTTTCCGCCTGCTGTCGGGTCGGCAACTTCCGAAGAACCGAAACCGCTCATGGCGCTGGAATAGCTGGCATAGTTATAATCTCTCGTTTGTGCCATTCCGGTGAATACCACTTTGTGCACTTCATTGAAAGTTTTGGTAAAGATCAATTTGGTATTGGTATTTACCGTGATGTTGTCTGACATGTTGTCAGAACCGTTGTTATAGTCGGAATCGGTCCATTTCACACCGATAGCCGAGTTCGGTAAGAATTTTTTGTTTTTGGTCGATCCTAAGTCGAAAGCAATATCTTCCGTTAAAAGCAAGCTGTTCAGAATCTGGTATCTCAAGTTGAACGACACACGCATGCTACGGCTGATGGTGTTGTTGATAGACTCTTTCGCCATAGCCACGGGGTTGTATTGCTTTCCGCTTGACCAGGTACCCTGGATACAGGGATCCGTAATCGGGTTGGTGAAATATTCGTCCGTCGGATCTCCGTTTTCATCCAATACATACGGGCTCATGTTCGGCATTTTATTCCGGGCGTGCGATCTGACGTTAGCCATTCCGCTTGCGGTGTAATTGGCATCCTGATTACTTTCTGCATAAGAGAAGGCAGCCGATACTCTCAATTTTTTCGAGAAGTTATAATCCACATTCAAACGGGTGGTGATACGTTTCAGGCTTGTACCGATAGTGGTACCTCCTTCTGACAGATAACCTGCAGAAAAACGATAGGTTGCACGGTCACCACCTCCCGACATAGAGAAGTTGGTTTCGCTGGTAAATGCGTTTTTCGTCACTAAATCCAACCAGTCTGTGTTTTGGTTAAATTCGTTGTACCATTGGTAGGTCGGGTCGAAACGAATGTCCGGATATTTATCCAGATACTGCGGATAGTTTCCGGAGTGGCTGAAGTTGTTATCACGAACCATATTCCAGATTCCGTCCTGCATTAAAGTCACATATTGCTCTGCATTCAGCATCGGAACACCTTTCGGTTCTTTCTTGATGTTGAATTTTTGAGTAATGGAGAACCGGGGTTTTCCTTTGGTTCCTTTTTTTGTGGTGATCAACAATACACCGCCTGCAGCTTTCGAACCCCAAATAGCGGTTGCTGCGGCATCCTTCAATACTGTAATGGAAGCAATATCACTGGGGGCGATGTTTACCAAAGCTCCTAAATCTTCGTCGGTAGCCGAACTCCAGGCAAAATCCTCGTTAATCTCGGTTTCGTACGGAATATCGTCGATTACGATCAAAGGTTCGTTGCTGGCGTTCAAAGAACTGGTACCACGAATACGGATAGAACTCCGGGCTCCGGGGTCTCCCGATGAGGAAACGATGTCCACGTTCGCCAGTTTACCCTGCAACATATCTTCAACGGAAGTTACCGGCATATCCTGATATTCTTCCAGATCGATTTTTTGCTGGGCGATACCGAGGTCTTTGGTAGCGATACCCATATTGTTTCGTTCGATCGCTTTGGCTGAAACCACAACTTCGTCCAGTGCGGTTGCGGTTTCCTGAAGGGTTATATTCAAAACTTTTTGTTGTTTGTAGGTAATCCGTTGTGAATTATAACCCACAAATGAATATTCAATTTTGATGTCTTTCACATCGGGTACAGGGAGGCTATACTCTCCGTTCTCATTCGTCACGACACCGCTAAGCACACGCCCGTCGTTATTTACAATACATACGGTTGCTCCGATCAGTGAGCCTGTATTGTCCTTTACTACTCCTCGCAAAACATTTTGCGCACTGGCTCCCAAAGGTAGCAGTGTCAGGCAAAGAAGTAATATTTTAAAATACATTATCTTCATATTCAGATATTTATATTGTTATTTGGGTTGAATTACATCCGTAACGCAATAGATCAGTCCGTCTGTTGCAAAGAAAGGCACTTCCCCGTTGGTCAGAATATTTTGAGTACCTGCTTCGTTAATCAGACTTAAGCTGTTGCCAGAGAACCGAACGTCTAATTCCGAGTATACCTTTTGGTAGGGAGTCGTTAATTCTTTATTGGTTCTCAGGGTTTTCACTTTCATTTCGCTACCATAGTTCGGAAGGATATAGTCGCTCATCACATTCGCGTTTAACGGCACGATAAAATAGTTCAGGTATTGGGCCAGGTCTTCTTTCGAAAGGGCAGCCAACGCTGTTTTATCCAAAGTTCCATTGGCAGGTGCGAAAATAATTGCTCTTTCACCTTCGGAAATTTCGTTGAATGCATCCTTCTTGTCTTTTGTAACAATGATGCCGGCTGTTTTCAGCAGATCGTAGAAATCCTTATAATTATTTTTCAGGATGTCGATCATGCCCAAAGTGCTTTTCTCAAACATGCCACTGATCTGATAGGTGGGGCCGTTGGCGGTTTCCCAGGAATTCAGGATCTCCAGTGCTGCACCGTTTTCTCCGTGGATTTCTCCACCCTCTGTATATACATAGGTGAAAGGGTTCTTCATAGCGTAGAATGCCCGTGTATTGAAATTCCGGATCGCAGCTCCATTCACAATGTGTGACTCTACCATGGTTTGCATGTCCGTGGCATTAAGCACTGTATTGTCGAGTTTCACTTTCTCATTGCTGTCATTGAAATAGTCGTTACCGTAATCCAGGTTCATGTTATACTGGTTCACCAAGGTGGTATCCGCCTGAATGAACAGGGTGAAACGGTCCGGGGTGGGATCTACCAGGGTTACGAACTCTCCCGATTTAAAGAACATGTTTGCTGTAATTGCAAAATCCGGAGTAGAGAACAAAGGTTTGGTGATGATCTCGAACATTGTAGGTGTAAACACCTTGTCGATACCATATAATAAACCGTTGGTACAGAATTCGTGGTTTACGACATTCGCACGGGTAAGATCCCATTTTTCTCCATATTCGCCCTTTATTCCGTTTGTTTCAAAATTTTCCGGCATGATGATGGTCTGCTGTTCTCTGGCATGTGCTTTTAATAAATAGTACAAGGTCAGTTGAGGAACATCGTCAAGGCTGTTGAATCCGGTGAAGTACTTCTGGTAGAAATCCTGAAGAGCTCCGTTGGTGGGAGCGAAGCAGTTGTAGGTATAACGCATATATAATTCGTAATACGGACGTGCTCCGTCCAATTCTCCGTGGTAAGACCATTCACTTGCCAGGCACGGAAGTTGATCGCCGATCTGCACACCGCTTTTGCTGGCCATACGATAGTGATTGTAGTGGTAAAGCGTATCGCCGTCTGTTGTAGATTTTACACTCGTTTCTGCAAAACGGTCATACAACTTTAAGAAGTCGGAAAAATCGTTTTTCGCCGGCTGTTCGATGGCCTGGTAAATGGTTCGCAACGGTTCGGCCACTTTATCCAAAATGTAAATCTTACCACGGTAGGAATGGCCGCTTCAATAACGGCAGCATCGCCTACATACAGTTTGTCATCCTCTCCCTGCCAGTTTACATTCGGGAAGAAGTATTTGTAATTATCGGCATAGTTCGTACATTTCAACGCCTTGAACATCCGGGTTGAAACTACCGATAAATACCTCTGGCGGCTTCCCATATTGATCCGTTTGTCTGTAAGCGGGTCGGTCATAACCCGGGGAGCAGGGATGCAATAGCTTTTGAATTTGTACGCCAGTCCGTCGCCTTTATTTCCATTTTCGGAATTCATGTGGAAACTCAACATGTAGTCTTCCTCATAGGCATTTTGTACGATTAAGGAAGTAACGAGGGTGGTCAGATCAGCTAAAGGCACATCGCTTAACGAGCTGTAGTTGTGTTTTTGCAACCAAAGCTGAAAAGCTTCGTCATTCGGGGCCATCACCGTACATAATCCTCTCCCGTTAAGGATATTGTCATATCCCACCAATTCTGCCGCCTGAAGAAAATACTTGAAGTTCCCTCTGCCTACCATAAATTCGTAAGCATTCCCTTTTAGGAAATCAGGACGTTCGTAATACTTATCAATCTCTTTCTCGCATGCCGTGCATGTAAGAAGAGTCAAAAGCATAATCCAAATCTTTTTTGTTAGAATTCTCATAGACACCGTTTTTTGTGGTTTTGTGTAATTATTGTTTTTTGATTTTGCATAAAGGATAGAATGAAGGTATATCACCGCCCATTCCGATTAGTTTTCCCGTAAAATTATGTTCATAGAAAAGTTTGTTTGATCCATTAAAAACGTTCGTTTT
>OBYR01000395.1_pt1 | contig 36471 bp, 32 predicted proteins | sample 1495491 | NCBI WGS metagenome assembly OBYR01 (sample SAMEA2580206, study PRJEB22360) | human gut metagenome | biome: human gut; feature: human-associated habitat; material: faeces | place: Denmark | collected 2008/2010 | reverse complement strand
CCAACGGGCATTGTTGCTCGGCATTGTATCGGTCTCCGACAACGGGAATAGCGGCTACTGCATCCTCCAGTTCTTTCCATTCTTCGGGTGAAAGAGTAAATTCCTGCGTGCGCAGGTTCTCTTCCAGATGCGCAAGTTTCGTTGTTCCGGGGATGGGGACGATCCACGGTGCTTTCTGAAGTAACCAGCCGAGTGCCACTTGTGCCGAAGTCATGCCTCGTGTGCGGCCGAAGGCTTGAAGCACATTCACGATACGGGTATTCGCACGCATCGCTTCCGGTTGAAAGCGTGGCAGGGTTTGGCGGTTGTCGTTGTTTACATCGAAAACCGTGTATTCATTGATGCAGCCACCCAAAAATCCACGGTTCAGCGGGCTGTACGGAACAAAGCCGATCCCCAACTCCCGACAGGTATCGAGCACTCCGTTTTCCTCTACCAACCGGTACATCAGATGATACTCGCTTTGTATAGCCGTCAACGGGCAAACAGCATGAGCTTTACGGATGGTCTCGGCACTGACTTCGCACATGCCCCAGTGTTGTACCTTGCCCTCTTTCATCAGGTCGGCAATGGTCGATGCCACTTCTTCCGCCGGTGTATCCGGATCAGAGCGGTGCTGGTAAAACATGGGAAGCGATTCGAGCCGGAGGCGACGGAGCGACTCTTCGCAATAGCGACGAATAGTCTCCGGTCGGCTGTTCTGACGACCCGTGGCTTTCCCGTCGATAACTTCATGTCCGAATTTAGTCGTTACGTTGATCCGGTTTTTGAATTCGGATAATGCTTCTCCGGCTAGATTTTCGTTAGTCAACGGTCCATAGATGATAGCCGTGTCGAAGAGTGTTATACCCCGATCCACCGCTTCATGCAACAATCGGATGCACTGTTTTTTGTCCGGATGCTGACTGCGGTTGTAAGTCATACCCATTACACCAAAACCGAGTGTCGATACCTCGAAAGCTGCCTTTCCCGTACCCAATATACGATGTCCCGTAATATGAGCGGCATCACTGTCGTTATCGGAGACTGCCGTCTGTTTCGTTTTCGCTGCAAAGACTTTATCCAGTCCGGTGGGCATGGTTAATGCTGCTCCTGTCAAGGTTGCCGTCTTGAGAAATCCGCGACGGCTGAGATTCATTTGATTGTTCTTTTCCATGATTTTATGTTTTAATGTTCTGTAGGCAAAGGTAAAAAGAGAGCCTCGCAACGACTTTGCTGCGAGGCTCAAAAGGGTTTGTTATAAAGTTCATTTAGTTAAGTAGTGTTTTACGAAAATACATCTCTGTTTTTTACCATGATGGGGCAACCCCATACGTTTCCTTATATATTTTGGAGAAATGAGACAGGTTTTTGAAACCTACATCGAAACAGGCTTCCGTCACTTTTTTTCTACCTGATTTTATCAAATCATGTGCAGCCTCCAGACGACGTCTGATAATCCATTTCTGTGGTGTCAGGTCACTGATTTTGGCGAAGTCTCGTTTGAAAGTCGCCAAGCTACGTCCCGTATAACTTGCAATTTCATCCATCGAAAGGTCGCACATATAATTTTTATTCAGATAGTCGAGAATGTCTATTTTCCACGGTTCCACAAAATCGAACAACGAGGCGTAAAGGTTCCTGTCGGTATTGAGTAGTACATATACTCCCTCAATCATTTTTAACTTCAGTACATCTTCAGACGGTTTTTCGCCTGCATCGAAATAGGGAATGATGGATTCGAACAGTGAACGAATGTCCGGTCTGTTGCCTGGCAATACACGCAGACTTACTTTATCGCGTTTAGAATCAGTCGGAATTTGTTGCCGGTTAAGAGTCTGATAAAATTCTCTTAGAAAAGGTCTTGAGAATTTCAACACGACAGAACGGTACGGTTTCCCATCCTCGACCTTTTTTTGCAACCACATCCGGTTATCGCGCCGCATGAAAGCACACTCTCCCGGATGCAAAACGGTTTTCTTTCCGCGCTCCTCTATTTCCAGTTCACCGGAACATAGATAAATAAGCGTATGTTCCCTGTTTTCGTGGGCACATCCCCGGTCGTCAGTGAAATAGCTCGCCATAAGCACATTCGAGCAATCGAATACATCTAATTGTTCCATATATTTATTGTTTGTTCTGTTCGAGTTTGTTATACTCTTCATCCGTCACTGGTTCGAGCCATTCATTGGAAGTATTCTCTCCGGGGACTTCGAATGCTAAATGAGCGAACCAACTGTCGGCTGCAGCTCCGTGCCAATGCTTGACGTTAGCAGGGATATGAATTACTGTGCCAGGCAGAATCTCCACTGCCGGCTTGCCTTCTTCCTGATACCAACCGCGTCCGGCTACGCCGATGAGCATCTGTCCGCCGCCGCTTTTTGCGCGGTGTACGTGCCAGTTGTTGCGGCAACGAGGTTCAAAAGTAACATTGGCTATCGATACTTGTTCGCGGGAAACGGGAGCAAGGTAGCTGTTACCGATGAAGTACTGTGCATATGCAGTATTGGGTTCGCCGATAGGGAAAATCATTTCGCGCTGGAAAGCGGCCTTGGCGTCTTCACCGGTAGAATCTTCCGCCCATACGCCTTTGGCCAGATTGAATGCCGCCCACGCTTTGGGCCAACCGGCATAGAAACCGATGTGGGTGATTATTTCGGCAATCTCGGTGCGGGTAATACCGTTCTTCTTTGCTGATTGAAGATGGAAAACGAGCGAATTGTCGGTGATACCCTGGCTTATGAGAGAGGTGATGGTCACTAAACTGCGGTCGCGCAGACCAAGTTTGTCGGTGCGGCTCCATACTTCGCCGAAAAGGACATCATCGTTGAGTTCTGCAAATTTGGGTGCGAATTCGCCTAATTGGGTGCGCCCTGCTGTCTGTACTATTTTTTCTTGTGCCATGACATTGAGTGTTAAAATGGTGAATACTGAAATTAAAAGAATCTTGTTCATTGCTATTTGATTTATAGGATGAAGTTATTTGTTTTTATTGATACAAAGTTACCAAGACTTGTAGAAGTTGTTGTAACGATAAGTGGGAAGTTTGTACCAATTTTACTGATTTTGATGTGCTCAATGTATTAATTTATTGGGGATTTGAAATAAAGCACTAATTTTATGCCGAGTTATTTGACGGTATAGCACCACAAAATTACAATCGCTTAAGTCAAATCGATAAAACATAAAATAATAAATCTGGAGGACATACATGAATAGTGATTATAAAGTTGGCGATTTAATTTATGATGCAAATATTTATGATGGCATGAATACCGACCTGACAGATTTGCAATTTTATAAACGGTGGCTGCCGAAAGGTAAGGAGACCCGAATACTCGAACTTTGTTGCGGCACAGGCAGGCTTACTGTTCCGATAGCAAAGGACGGGTATGATATTACCGGGGTTGATTATACTTCTTCAATGCTTGACCAGGCAAAGATTAAAGCATCCGAAGCAGGATTGGAAATTCCTTTTATTGAAGCTGATATCAGGACTTTGAATTTACAGGAAAAATACGACCTTATTTTTATTCCATTTAATTCAATCCATCATTTATATAAAAATGAAGATTTATTTAAGGCATTCAGTGTCGTTAAAAATCATCTCAAAGACGGAGGTTTATTTCTGTTGGATTGCTTTAATCCGAATATTCGATATATCGTAGAAGGTGAAAAAGAACCGATGGAAATTGCTGCATATACAACAGACGATGGAAGAGAAGTATTGATAAAGCAAACAATGCGATATGAAAATACGACTCAGATCAATCGAATCGAATGGCATTACTTTATCAATGGTGAGTTCAATTCGATTCAAAATCTGGATATGAGAATGTTTTTCCCGCAAGAATTGGATTCATATTTGGAATGGAACGGTTTTAATATTATTCACAAATACGGAGGATTTGACGGGGAAGCATTTAATGATGATTCGGAAAAACAGATATTCGTTTGCCGGTGTTAGTATAGTCTGGGGATCCTTGTGAGATCATTAAAAATGATTACTTTTACCACTTATTTTCACAATAATAATATGTCACGAGAGAAAATCTTAATTAGAACTTCATGGGTAAGTACGATAGGCAACGCGATACTGTCCGTATCCAAAATTGTTGTCGGCTTGTTGTCGGGGAGTTTGGCTGTAATAGGAGATGGTATTGATTCGGCAACCGACGTGGTTATATCTGTTGTTATGATCTTTACGGCACGTTTGATGAACAAGCCGCCTTCCAAGAAATATGTGTTCGGTTATGAGAAAGCGGAGAGCATTGCCACAAAGGTGCTTTCGTTGGTGATCTTTTATGCAGGCGCACAGATGTTGGTGTCGTCGGTTGAAAGTATCTTTTCGGATGAAACGAAAGAGATTCCATCGGCTATTGCCATCTATGTTACGGTCTTTTCTATTGTCGGTAAACTTTTGTTGTCTACTTACCAATATAAACAAGGAAAGAAAATCAACAGTTCCATGCTGATCGCGAATGCTGTCAATATGCGTAATGATGTGGTTATTTCATGCGGTGTCTTGTTGGGGTTGATATTTACATTTATATTTAAGTTGCCTATACTCGACTCGATCACAGGATTGGTGATCAGCCTCTTTATCATCAAATCGTCTATCGGTATCTTTATGGATTCCAATGTCGAACTGATGGATGGAGTGAAAGATGTCAACGTATATAATAAGATATTTGAAGCTGTGGAGAAAGTTCCCGGTGCAGGTAATCCGCATCGTGTCCGGTCGAGAATGGTAGGTAATCTGTATCTGATTACGCTTGATATAGAAGTAGATCCGCAAATGACTTTAATGCGTGCCCATGAGATTGCCGATGAAGTAGAGAAGAGTATAGAAGACTCGATAGACAATGTATATGATATTTTAGTCCATGTGGAACCTGCCGGAAAATGTCAGACGGATGAGAAATTCGGTATCGACAAAGATATGGTGAAACAGTAAATATTTTAGATGCAGGTATAAATCAGGAGTGCAGCAATAATCAATACGTCTGTATAACTATTAGGTATTTAGATAGATACGTTTGGTCATTGCGTTGATGATTATTAACAGTAAATGTTTTGCCACGTTTAAACGATCGTTTAAGTTTGCTTAAACAATCGTTTAAATTAGTATGGTGAAAAAGCAATCGACATCGGATGTAAGTGACCGGATACTGAATGTAGCCCGTGACTTATTTATTAAAAATGGCTATGCCGGAACCAGTATCCGCGATATAGCGGCAGCTTCAGGTACTAATGTTGCCCACATAAAATATTATTTTGAGTCGAAGTATAATCTTTTCGAGATAATATTCGACGAAGCATTTGAAATTCTCTTTAAACGTGTTTCCGCAACTTTGACATCGGATATGCCATTCTACGATATGGTAGAAGCATGGATAAGTACCTATTATGAGATATTGTCCGAATATCCTCAGATTCCTATTTTTATCCTGAATGAAGTCAATCAGAGTCCCGATACTTTGATCAGGAAGTTGCTGGAACGTGATCCTCTGGCAATATTTACAAGATTGTCCGAAAGGATAGCTGAGGAAGTGAAAAAGGGAACGATAAAGGATATTCCGGCAATCGATCTGGGTTTAAATATCTTGTCGTTATGTGTGTTTCCGTTTATGTTCAGAGGATTGGCCATCCGGATAGCGAACCGGTCGGAAACTGAATATAACGAAATTCTGACAGCACACAAGAAGCGTGTGATTGATTTGATCTTTAGCGGGTTGAGACCATAAGTTTCTACCTGCTACATATATATAATACCAGGGTAACCACTAATAATATAACCCTCAATTTAGATTATCGTATAGATTTATTATAATCGTTTTAATATGAAACCAAATACTGTTTGTAGTATCGGGATCGATGTCGGTTCCACTACATTGAAAGTTGTTGTTTTGAATGACCGGAATGAAATCATTTACAAAATTTACAGACGTCATAAGGCGGATTTTAATACCTTATTTGTTGAAGAACTGAATACTGTCACTTCCCTGTTCTCTGATTGCCGGTTTACGATAGCCATTACGGGATCGGCTGGCATGGGGATATCCGAACGGACAGGGATTCCTTTTGTTCAGGAAGTCGTTGCATCTATAGAAGTAGTAGATAAAGAATATCCGGACACACATACGCTGATAGATCTGGGTGGTGAAGATGCCAAAATGGTATTCTTTAAAGACGGAAAACAACCGGATATCCGTATGAACGGAAGCTGTGCCGGCGGAACGGGAGCTTTTATCGACCAGATGGCCGACCTGATGAATATTCCTGTCGAAGAACTGGGGCGTCAGGCGCTGAAGTATGAAAAGTTATACCCGGTAGCTTCCCGTTGCGGTGTATTTGCGAAAACGGACGTACAAAACCTTATTTCCCGCAACGTGCCGGTTCCTGATATATCCATGTCGATCTTGCGGACTGTCGCTGTGCAAAGTGTGACTACGCTTGCCCGAGGATGTGATATACAACCGAAGATACTTTGTATAGGCGGTCCGCTGACGTTTATCCCTGCATTAAGAGATTCTTTTGTCGAACTATTGAACCTGGATGAAGCAGATCTGATCGTTCCGGCAAACAGTGAGTATTTTCCGGCATGGGGAACAGCCCTTTATAACCGGGAGGGAGAGACGATCGAAGACATATCCTTGCTGATACAAAAGCTGGGAATAAAGGATCATAAACGGAAAGATGTATTACCTGCTTTATTCGCTAGTGAAGAGGAATATCAGTCCTGGAAAGAGAACCGGAAGGTAAAACCTTTAAAACGGGCAGAACTCGGTTCGAAGAAAAATATCGAATGCTTCCTGGGTATCGACTCCGGTTCCACGACGACCAAAATATTAATCATGGATACGGACAGTGATATCGTTTATACGTTTTATGGCACCAACCAGGGAAATTCCCTAAGGAAGGTGATCGAGGGACTGAACGGATTTTATCAGGAAGCCAAAAACAAAGGAGTTACATTCCGCTTTATCTCATCTGCGGCAACAGGTTACGGGGAAGACCTGATCAAGTCGGCATTAAATCTCGATTACGGGATCGTGGAAACGATGGCGCATTTATCCGGTGCACAATATGTAGACCCGGAAGTCTCCTTCGTACTGGACATCGGCGGACAGGATATGAAATCCATATTCACCCGCAACGGAGTCATATCGAATATCGAACTGAATGAAGCCTGTTCATCCGGTTGCGGTTCTTTCCTTCAGAACTTTGCGGCAACCATGAATATGGGGCTTTCAGAGTTCACGAAAGCAGCCTGCCTGGCAGAATATCCCAGTGACCTGGGATCACGCTGTACTGTTTTTATGAATTCGAAGGTGAAACAGTCATTGCGTGAAAATGCGGCATTAGGCGATATTGCAGCCGGTCTGGCTTATTCGGTCATCAAGAACTGTCTGTTCAAGGTGCTGAAGATTACGAACCTTAACCTTTTGGGAGAACATATCGTGGTGCAGGGCGGAACATTCCGCAACGATGCCGTTTACCGTGCGCTCGAACTCCTGTCCGGCAAATCGGTCAGTACCACCGACTATCCCGAACTGATGGGAGCGTTAGGAGCTGCTTTATATGCCCGGAAGATGTGGCAGGCTGATAAGAAGCCGACGTTGTTTACCGGAGAGGAAGTATTGCCGGATGTAAATGCGGTGGATACAAAAGAATTACAGTGTAAAGGATGTACGAACAAATGTTCGATCCTTCGTTTCCGGTTTGATAACGGGAATATTTGTTATGCAGGAAATAAATGCGAGAAAGTGTTTTTTAGCAAAGCCACGGCTGCGGAGAAAGGCTATAACGCTTTTGACAGAAAGAATGAGATTCTTTTTGCCCGTAGTGGTGAAAAGCAGACGTCTGCATCCGGTTTGCGGATCGGTATTCCGCGGGTGCTGAATATGTTTGAGAATTATCCTTTCTGGCATACCTTGCTTACCGAATGTAATTTGGAAGTGGTATTGTCTCCCGAGTCTACAACGGCTCTTTACCAAAAAGGAGTCGGAAGTGTGATGTCTGATAACATCTGTTTTCCGGCCAAGTTGGTGCATGGGCATATCCTGGCATTGGCAGAGCAAAAGGTCGACCGTATTTTCTATCCGATGATCGTGAAGGAAGAAAAAGAGTTCGATTCATCGGTCAATTCATACAATTGCCCGATCGTGAGCGGTTATCCGGATGTGATCCGGAGTTCTATGGAACCGGAGGAAAAGTTCGGTATTCCGTTCGACAAACCTGTCGTTACCTTTAGTAATGACAAAGCACTGGAGAAAGCCTGTTTTACTTATCTCTCTTCTTTGGGCGTATCGGAGGTTGTTTTTAGAAAAGCCTTTGTGAAAGCGCTGAAAGAGCGCAATGAGACGAAAGATGCTTTGCGGGATAAACAAAAAGCTTTGTTCGACCAGGCGGTCAGAGAGAATAAGCTGGTATTCGTGGTAGTGGGCAGACCTTATCATACAGACCCGCTGATCCATCAGAAGGTAGGGCAAATCCTTTCGGATATGGGAGTATATGTGTTCACCGACGATATTTTCCGTCATAAGGAAAGTAAAGGGTTCGGTAAACTGAATATCGTCTCGCAATGGTCTTACCCTAACCGGGTCGTACAAGCAGCTATGGAAGTCGCCAAACTTCCTCAGAACGTGCAATTGGTGCAACTGAACTCTTTCGGCTGTGGTCCCGACTCTTTCTTTATGGATGAAACCGGGGAAATATTGAAGCAGGCCGGCAAGAACCATACGATCTTGCGTATCGACGAAATAGCCAGTCCGGGTTCTGTCCGGTTGCGTATGCGTTCCCTGATCGAGTCTTTGAAGGTGATAATACCTGATCCGGTAACAGGAACGAAGACATTCCAGGGCTATGATGTTGCCTATAAGAAAGAGGACAGGCAAAAGACGATACTCGCTCCCTGGTTTGCCGATTTTATCTCGCCTTTCATTCCGGCTCTCGGAGAACTGGCAGGTTATAAGATCGTCAATCTGCCAAAGACCAATACGGTTTCAGCGGAGGCCGGACTTGTCTACGGGCATAATGAAGTCTGTTATCCTTCCACATTGATTTTGGGAGATATTATCACGGCGTTGCAATCGGGTAAATATGACCTGGATGATGTTGTGGTTGCCATTACGCAAACAGGCGGTCAGTGCCGGGCTACGAACTATCTGGCACAGATCAAATCAGGTTTGATGAATGCGGGATTTTCCAATATTCCGGTGTTGGTATTTGCTGCCGGAGAGGTTTTCCAGAACGATCAGAAGGCGTTTAAACTGCCGGTTCTTAAATTGATGGATATTGTCGTTTATATGCTTCTCTATGCAGATGCATTGCAGCAGATGTATAGCAGTACGATTATCCGGGAAAAGAAAAAAGGGGAGACGCAGCATCTGTTTGATTTCTATATCGACAGGGGAGTGGAGGCAATCCGTAGGAACGATCATAAAGCGTTGCTTTCCTTGTTGGAACAGGCAGTGGCCGACTTTAACGGAGTTGACATCTACGACCGTGAGTTTACGAAGATCGGCCTGGTAGGGGAGATCTATGTGAAATACAATAATTACGGACAGGCTCATATCACCGAATGGCTTCGTTCCCGGAATATGGAAGTGGTCACGCCTCCGATCATTGATTTCGTGATGCAGTATTTCGTAAATTCCCAGGCCAACATAAAGAATGGTTTGCAGAAGGATAATCTCTTTAAGCATTGCCTGAACCCTATATTCTGGAAATATATGAATGACAAGATCAGGAAGGTGGGAGGGATCGTGAAGAGCTATCGTTTTCATGTGCCGTCCAAATCAATATATGTAAAGGCAAAATATGCTTCGGAGATATTGGATTTGTCCAATCAGTTCGGTGAAGGTTGGTTGATAGCCGGAGAGGTGGCCAGCTATGCCCGTCAGGGGATAAAGAGGGTTGTCTGCATTCAGCCGTTCGGCTGCATTGCCAATCATATTGTAGCGAAAGGTATCGAGAAACGGCTGAGGAAGTTCTATCCGGAAATGAACCTGCTGTATCTGGATGTCGATGGCGGCATGGCAGAGGTGAATTTACAGAACAGGTTACATTTCCTGATGAATGATTAAGGGGCTCAGTTCTGCATCCGATATTCATTGGGAGTTATTCCAACTACCCGTTTGAACATGCGGCTGAGATGTTGAGGATACTGAAAGCCGAGGTCGTAAGCTATTTCACTCATCGTTTTGTCGGATGAGAGTAGTTTTTCCTTTGCCACTCCTATTACTCGGTCCTGTATATACTCAGAGGCGGTACGTCCTGTTTGTTTACGTATCATATCGCCAAAATAGTTGGGGGAAAGGAAGACTTTGTCGGCGAAATATTTCACGGATGGCAATCCCTCTTTTTGTGGTGCGTCTCCCTCGAAGTAATCATTCAGTAACTGTTCGAAGCGGATGATGATGTCATTATTTACCTCACCCCGTGTTTGGAACTGACGTTCATAGTAACGCATACAGTAGTCGAGTAATAATCCGATATTGGCACAGATCAGCCGGCGACTGTGTTTATCGATGGCATGTTTCAGTTCGTTTGAAATATTCTGTAAGCAGTCCATGACAGTTTGCCGCTCTTCTTCGGAAAGATGGAGTGCCTCGTTGGTCTCGTAAGAGAAGAAAGAGTAGTTTCTGATTTCCTGACCGAGGGCGGTACCATGTATCAGGTCAGGATGAAAGAGAATACCGTGTGCATGAGGCTGTATGTTCGGTAGCATTTCCAGGTCGGTTACCTGTCCCGGAGCGAAGCAGACGATAGTCCCATCCTGATAGTCATAATATTGACGACCATATTTGATGTTACCGCATTTGACATCTTTCAGGAATAGTGCATACACTCCATATCGGAACCAGGCTCTTTCAGGCCATTGTGTGGACTGGGTCAGATCGACGACACTTACCAAAGGATGCTGGGTTTCAAGTCCGAAGATTTTGTTGTAACGATCTACGCTGTCTAGTTCGATAATTTCATCTTTATTGATCTCTTCCATATCTCTTTCTATTTTTATACATTACAAATGTAGTTCTTTTCTTCATACGATTTCTATCGTTGTTTCAGAATCCATGATTAGGGTACAATTATCAGTAAAATGTATAAAGTCCCGGTGTTTCTGAGACTCTATTTTTGTATCAGAATAATTAAAACAAAGATAATCTGATAAATAGTAGTGATATGAAAAAGTTTTTATTAATTCCATTGATGCTGTTGACCGTTATGTCGATGGCTGCCTGTGGAGGATCGGACGATGATCCGGTGATGCCTGAAACACCTGAAACACCTGAACAACCCGAAACTCCTACAACATCTATGAAACTAAATATTACAGTCGGCAGCCGGACGATTACGGGTACGATGGAAGACAATGCTGCTGCACGGGATTTCCTGTCGCGTTTGCCTTTGGAGGTGACTCTGAATGATTATAACAATATTACTGAAAAGATTTTTTATCCGTCGCCTGCGCTGACGACGGCTGGTGTGACACGGGGCTGCTCACCCGCACCCGGTGATATTACGATTTATGTACCGTGGGGCAATGTCGCTATTTTCTGTAAAAACTGGTCGCGAAGCAACGATCTGATTAAGATCGGTCGTATCGACGGTGATGGTATCGGGGTTTTGAATGTGGCGGGTGATATAGCGGTAAAATTTGAAAGACAATAAAACCAGCGAAGTTTGGTTTGAGATAAGAAACAAAATAAATAAAGCAAATGAAGAAGTTACTAATCGTTTTATTGCTCACAGCTGTGATTATTCCGGTGATCGCACAAGAAACTGAAAATATGGTACGTCTGTCGAAAATTACAGTCGATCCGGAACGGTTGGCTGAATATAATGCTTATCTGAAGGAAGAGATAGAAGCCTCCATGCGGTTGGAACCGGGTGTACTGCTACTTTATGCAATGGCTGAAAAGGATCATCCGAATAAGGTGACTATACTTGAAATCTATGCGGATGAAACTGCCTATAAAAGCCATATCGAAACTCCTCATTTCCGGAAATACAAACAGGGAACGCTCGATATGGTCAAACATCTGGAACTGATCGACACTACTCCGTTGATTCCCGGGTTAAAGATGAAATCTCCTTCAACAGCCGTGAATACGGTTCGACCGAGGCCTTTCTGATCAGGACTCCTTTTTCTCCATGAAGTTCCCCTGAAGCCGGTAGGCAAAGACTAAGACAAGGGAGAGGAGGGAAAATACCTTCAATACCTTTGCCGTAATCCCAGGTTTCATCCGGTTCGGCTTGATGAACCAGCGTGCAAGGTTGTTCTGAAGACTGGAGGAGTTGAATGATATGATAACCTGTCAGTATATCGAATCCGCGGTCATTCTCTATGGAAAAGGCCGCTTCGTCTTCCCATCCCTCTTCGGTTACGTCCAGTATGATGCCGAGGGCGAGGTGAACTTTGTCTTTGTGCAACACATTCATCACTTCGACGGCGCCACCCGAATGGATTTCTTCATCCCCGGTAAATGCTATAACTACATCGTTATTCAGTTCATCACGTAGCATCAGGTCGATGATTACTGCATTAGTCGCACTGTTGTCGAAAGTCCCTATCCAACAATCACCGGCCTCTTCCATAAAGCAATTCTGATAGACACAATCGATATGAGAGGATATGAGTGTGTTCCATTCGGTCGGATCTGTTTGCCGGGCATAAATAAGTGAAAGAGGTCCTTCGTGAATTAACCGGTAATTACTTGATTGCAGCAGTCTTTTTATTTCATTTACCCGATTACAGATCGTAAATTTATTCCCATCGTCTTTGCTGTCGATGGTGAGACGTTGGAGCAGGGTGGAATACGATAGAGAGTTATGTTGCATGAATATTATGGAATGTTTTTCGAATACAAAAGTAGGAAGTTTTTTTAAGAGTAGGATATGATTATCGTGTAATCGCTATCTTTGTAAAATCTATTAATCAACAGAAAAAGATTATGCTTGCATATACATATATTGAACATGGTAAATTCGAACTGAGCGAGAAGCCGGAACCGGAAATAAAAGATTCACGTGATGCTATCGTGCGTGTGACGCTGGGTAGTATCTGTACGAGTGACCTGCATATTAAACATGGTAGTGTGCCACGTGCCGTACCCGGAATAACGGTAGGGCATGAGATGGTCGGTATTGTGGAGCAGGTAGGTCCTGATGTTATTTCCGTCAAACCGGGGGACAGGGTAACCGTAAATGTAGAGACATTCTGTGGGGAATGCTTCTTTTGCAAACATGGGTATGTCAACAACTGTACGGATCCTAATGGCGGTTGGGCTTTAGGATGTCGTATAGACGGCGGTCAGGCAGAATATGTCAGGGTTCCTTATGCCGACAGTGGATTAAACCGTATTCCGGAGACGGTTAGCGACGAGCAAGCTCTATTTGTTGGTGATGTGTTGGCCACAGGTTTTTGGGCAGCCCGCATTTCGGAGATTTCCAATGATGATACAGTGCTTATCATTGGTGCCGGTCCTACCGGTATCTGTACATTGCTTTGTGTGATGCTGAAGAAGCCACGACGTATCATTGTCTGTGAAAAGTCCCCTGAAAGAATCCGGTTTGTCCGTGAACATTACCCGGATGTGCTGGTGACAGAACCTGAAAACTGCAAGGATTTTGTACTTCGTAACAGCGATCACGGCGGTGCAGATGTAGTCCTGGAGGTAGCGGGTAGCGAAGATACTTTCCGTTTGGCGTGGGATTGTGCCCGACCCAATGCGATTGTCACCGTTGTTGCCCTCTATGATAAACCCCAGCTTCTTCCTTTACCGGATATGTATGGAAAGAACCTGACCTTTAAGACTGGGGGCGTGGACGGTTGCGACTGTGCCGAGATTCTCGAATTGATCGAGCAGGGTAAGATAGACACTACTCCGCTTATTACTCACAAATTTCCGTTGAACGAGATTGAAGAGGCTTATCGTGTCTTTGAAAATCGTTTGGATGGGGTTGTGAAGGTGGCTATCGAATAAATTTAGCCGGTACGCCGCCGACTATTGTGTTTGCTTCCACATCTTTTGTTACGACAGCTCCTGCTGCAACGATGGCATTGTCGCCAATGGTTACGCCTTGTAAAATAGTGGCATTCGAACCGATCCAGACATTTTTGCCAAGTACAATGGGAGCAGGATAGGTTGTCTTACGGTCTTCCGGTACAAGGCCGTGGTTGAGGGTAGCGAACACAACGTTGTGTCCGATTTGACAATCATCACCGATCGTAACACCGCCGTGATCCTGAAAGTGACAGCAGGCATTGATAAAAACATTTTTACCAATCTGAATATTCTTCCCGAAATCAGTATAGAACGGAGGAAATACACGCAGTGTCGGATCGACTTCGTATCCGAACAATCGCGAAAGTAATGCCCGAATCTCGTCGGAGGTATGATAGGAACCGTTCAGTTCGAAGGTAATACGCCGTGCCTCGTTGCTCATCTCATCCATGAAACGATGGATTTCCGGTGTATTGAGTGGGCCACGTGTTTGGACAGCCTGTAAAAAATCATTGAGTGTCATATGCTTAATTTTTATATGTATATTTTCATAATGCAAAGTTAGGAGGAATATACATCTTGTTCTATACCCGAATGAGGGAAAATGTTACCCATTTTACTGTTTTATCTCCTTTGTCCTCTTTTAAATACTGTCATACAATGAATATTGAAACAATTGCCCAATGTACCGGATTGTCGGTTGAAGAAATAAAGGAATTGTAATTTAGTCATATCAATCGAAATAAAAAATATGAACTATTTTATAGTGTCTGTTTATAGTGACAGATGGTAACTGATTCCCCTCTTGAGAGGGGATAAGGGGTGTGTTATCTTACTCTGAAACAAGCGAATTTCACACACCCCCTGCCCCCTCTCAAGAGGGGAAAAGTTACTCCCGTCACTGTAAATGGATAGCTCGCCTTTTTCTATCTCCGATCGCGAAGTCCACCTATTACCTGTCACTTCAATTAACCCTAACCTTTATCCCTTCCCCGCTTTCCGGCTGGAGGATATAGGAACCAGTGGCGATATTGTATAGATGATTTTCACCGGGGGAAAGTTGGGTGTCACGGATGATACGCCCTGCGAAATCTATCAGCCGGATACGGATCGCTTTCGGCGTGGTGATATGGAGCGTATGGGGCGACTGACGGATATACAGACCGTTGTCTATTTCGGCATTGGCGGTCGGGGTATCGCGGACGATACCCTCGATGGTGATCTCCGTGTCGCGGGTGACGGAACGGACGATGTATTTGCCATCGCTCGTGCGCGGTGTTACGACCGTACCGTTTGCCTTAACGACAGGCTGCGAGTTTTCACGATAACCTTCACCGACGGTTAAGATGAAAGAGAAACTACCATACGATTCTACCGGATAACTGCCGGCAACAGGATCGGTTGCCACACCATCAATCGACGGGATCGTCACATCGTAATAGACCGATGGGGTAGGCGGTACAGGTGGCTCATAAGGAGGAACATCTGTTTTCAATTCAAACTCGACCGTTGCTGTGTTTCCTGCCTTATCCGTTGCTGTTGCCGTATGCGTTCCGGCGGTGGAAGAACCTTTGTAAGTCGTAGCGTTGGCGGCGATCGATATGTCTTTTCCGTCGACAGCTACTTTGTCGATACCGCTGCCCGCATCGGAGAAGGTAAGCGTATATTCCAGGTCGTTCGGTAAGACGGAAAGAGACGGGGCTGTCTTATCCAGGTTAACCGATAATGTCTTATTGGCTAAAATATATGACTGGTCGTCACGTTTTAAAGAATAAGCATACTTGTAGCTACCCTCTTCATCAATAACAAGTTTCTCAACCCAGTCGTTCGACCTTGTTATCCCATCAGCTTTTATTTGAAAGCCACTTGGAGCAGATAAAGTAATGTCACTGGTGTACCAATCGTTATTACCCGCAGTTGCAATTGGGGCGGCAGAGGCTAGTTCTTCTTTTATTTCAATGGTGACAGGAGTTTCTGACAATTTCAGTTCATAATTATTTTTACTGAATTTATCGCCATCTATTAGTTTTAAAGTTCCTAAAGTAAATTCTTTACTACTTTCATCCCACGACAACTTACCTTCATAAGCAGCCACCTCTTCATTTACTGTTTCACTTAGAGTAAAAGCAGGGCAATACTTATCCACTTCATCTTGATAAATAGATTGACCGGAAGCAGGTGTTACAATCAACTCTTTCGGAGTAATCTCTCCTGTTAAAGTCAAACTGGGTTGCGTAAAGTTATAATTGCTTGTGGCAGTGCCTTCTACTGAAAAAGATCTAGGGAGAGTAATAGTCTTGTCTGTTCCTGCATTCGTATTATCATAAGTCAATTGATACGCAACGAGAGAAATATCATCCCCCTCCTTGACACCATACAATTTTAGAGCTTCTTCAGTTGTAACGGTATTATTTCCATCATATACCTTCATAATCGCATTGCCGGTAATAACCTTTAGCTCTGCCTTTTTAACTTTGAAGGTGATTGTGATTTCCTTTTCAACTCCATTAACGGCAGTTACAATAAAGGTTACTGCTTTACCTGTTTCATCTAAAGTCGTAGGTTTTCCGGAAATAGTAGAACCTTCCAGTTGAAGACCATCGGGTAATGAACTTTCTTCCTTGACTGCTATTGATTTTAAACCACCGGCATCAGCTATATTGGATTGACTGGATAGAACACTAGAGAAATCAAAATTATAATCAGTTTTATAAGTAAGTTGTTGTTCATCTATATTATTTATTGTAAAATCAATAGGTTTCCATTCTGCTATCGCAGTAATAGCTTTAGTTATTGTTGTGATAGCATTACCTTCAGAGTCTTTCCATCCTTTAAATGTATAGTATGAACGAGTAGGAGTTTCAAGAGATCTTACATCCCCTACATATTCTTTCTTACTTTCCGGACTACCCGAATAATTATAATCATAGGTAACAGCATATTTGATTTTATTTTCACTAACTGTTCCATTAATTACCCCATCGCAATTAATCGTACCTTTATTTTCTAATGTTACTCCACTTTCTATGGTAAGTTCTTGACCTTCATCAATTGTAAGAGTTGCATAATCTGGCAAACTTGCATTTGTCGAAAGTGTAACCTTATCACCATACATTTTGCCGATATCACCATCTACAATAATCCCATGCCAATTTTCCTTATCTTTGGTAAGTGCAATACCACCAAGTGCAACAATAAAGGCATTACCTTCGGAGGTTGTAGAAAAACTGCCATCATTACCATAGCGTCCACCTCCAATACCCGAATATATATAATTCCCATTATCATAAGTTCCTTGTGCCATTACAAATCCACCGGAAATAATGATAGTTCCTGCTATATCTTTGGAGTAGTTACGAAATCCAATACCTGCACTCAATACAAGAGACTCACCGTACGTTAACTTGTCTCCTCCTATTGCTTTTATACTCCCTCCTTCAATAGTAAGTTTTGTATCTTTTTCAACTCTAATACCTGCATTACCATCTCCTCCTTTTACTATCAAACTCCCTTCATTACTTTCTTTTGTAATTGTAAGTAAGGAATTATTGAATAAACTAAGTCCGGCATTCATATTTTTTTTTATATACAAAGTATTATTCCCTTTCAATGTCAGGTTTACTGTCCCATTAATAATATAAAAAGCTATATTACCATCTGTCGAAATATTGACATTCTCAATAGTAACATTCACTGCACCTGCTCCATCTACATTTACCTTTATATTCTTATTTGTAGGGCTTTCCGCTGAACTAGTACCGGTTATCTTATAATCACCGGCACTATTAATCTCATAAGTATTTCCCAAAATGCTTTCAAGAGTAACCTCAGTTACAGCTTGCGCCTTCCCCTCCAGCCCAAAGAAAGCCAGTGCGACCCATAGCCACACTACTTTCCATATTAATTTTCTCTTTTTTGTATGCATACTTTGTTTATTTATGTTTTATTCGATAACAGGTCTATCATCATCGCCACCGCCGCTGTTGTTGTCAGCGCCTTTATTGGGGTCGGATTGGGATGATTCGTCGGTTTGCGTCTTGCCGCCTGTGCCCGCACCGGAGCGGGCGGATATCTTCGTGCGGTAATCGTCGATCAGGGCATTCCACCAAGTGAAAAGTTCCAGGTATTCCGTATCTCCCTCCACCTGGGCAAGGGCGTTGAGCTGGTCGACCAGCCTGTCGTAACCGATATTCAGTTCACGACGCGTATTGACGGTTTTACGCAAACGTTTGTTTACTCCGTCGGCACTGATCAGCTTCGATTCCAACTGGATGCATTCATTATATAATGTACGGAGAGCCGTGACGATGGTTGTCAGTTCCATCTTTTCGATATACGTTTTATATTCTTCCGATTCAAGATCGTTGAGCAGGGAAGCGGTCGTCAGTTGCAGGTCTTTATATTTTAACTTGCTCATGTTACGGTATTTTTTATTGATCAGGTCCAGGACGATGGTGGCTGCCGTTTTGATGTCGGCAACGCTGCTTGCCGATAAGCCGGATACCATATTGAAAAGACCTGTACGCGACGCATTCAGTTTCTTTTTCATATTGACCGCCTTCTTATCGTAATCCATCTTGCTTATTTTATTGATACTGTTGTCGTATCCGTCGAACTTGTCCTTGAAATAATTGAAGGCAGTTTTGAACTTCAGTACCGAAAAATTGGATGCTGACAGGTAATTGACGATGAACAGACAGAAGTAGTAAAACTCACTGATTGTCATTCTTGTCTTGGGTGCTGACTGGATTTTAGCCATAACGTTTTAGAATTAAAATGTTTATATTCTTTGTTTTGTAAAATTGCTGACGAATATTTTTGCGATCGCGGTAAACGGTATGTGGGAGGCCTGAAATTATCTTGCGACGCAGGTTTTCATTTTCAAATACAAGGGAAATGTTAAAACCTCACGAGTAGATGTTAAATTCGCCGCCTGAAATTGTCTGTCGTACCGGGTGAGCAATTTCAAATACAAGGTAAATGTTAATATCACCCATGTAAACGTTAAATTCGTCGCCTCCCACGCATTAAAAACCTGGGTTGACAGTCGATTTCTCTCCTCCCACGCATTAAACGCAATGGTTGATAGTGCATTTCTTCGGGCAGACACATTTCTTGCTGTTATAATCGATTTGTTCATCATCTTTTATTTACTTGTTTGACAATCGATGTTTCTAATGAATGACTAGAATAAAGGATCGTTTTTTCTAGTCATTTTTGCGTTTCTCATTTTTACAATTGTTAACATGTATAATTTTATGCTAACTTTGATATTCAATTGAACTATAAAATGATAGATGCTTGAATTAAATCTTAAAATGTTTTGATATGTAAAAAATAATAACGTCATTTGTGACTAGAAAAAACGATCGATTAAATTAGTCATAAGAATATTGCTTCCTGTCAGTTGATATACAACACCCATATATCCTATTCGGAAAACCTTGAAAAATCTCGTTTATTTTGTGTCGGATGCCCTCAGAAGGTATTGCAGGGCAATTATACATTTGTTAAGATATGATAAATACCAAAAATACCAAAAGAATCCCACAGATGCCATGAAAAATAAGTTGTAAAAAACAACTCTAAGCATTGAAATCAATAAAAAACAACTATCTTTGTCCTGTTACCTGCTAGTAGGTAACAGACCATTAAAACCATTGACATATGGAAAAGTACGTTAACATTATGTTAGACAAAGCTTTTAAATCCGTTTTCGGAGTAAAGCAAGTAGCCATCGACTTTATCAATGCTGCCCTCGAAGGTGAGCGCCAGGTCAAAGACCTGACCTATCTTGATAAAGAAATCCAACCCGAAGTGATAGAACAGCGCACGGTGATCTTCGATCTCCTATGCGAAGACGTGGATGGGAGCAGATTTATTTTGGAGATGCAGAATTGTCCGCAACGTTGTTTCTTTAACCGGGGATTCTATTATCTTTGCCGGATGGTCTCTCGTCAGGGAGAGTCTGGTGATGACTGGAAGTATAGCCTGCTTCCGGTGTATGGTATCTATCTGTTGAACTTTAGTCTGCCGGAATTTCGGAGCTGGCGTACGGACGTAGTCCTCGCCGACGAGGCAACAGGTAAAACATTTGGCGAGGTCAAGCTGAAACAGATCTATCTGTCGTTCGACCTGTTCAATTTAAGTGAAGAGGAGTGTAAGACGCCTCTTGAAAACACGATTTATATATTGAAGAATATGAATTTATTTGATATGTCTCCGTTCAAGGAGAAAAATGATGCTTTCAAGCGCTTGCTCGATGTGGCAAACCTGGAAACAATGACTGCTCACGAACGTGCTGTCTATGAGGAGAATCTGAAAATCTACCGTGACTGGCGTGCTACGCTGGAATATGCTGTGGAGGAAGCCGAAGTTAAAGGCGTGGAGAAAGGCATGAAAAAAGGATTAGAGAAAGGTAAAGCGGAAGAACAACGCCTTATTGCAACAAACTTTAAAAAGCAGGGAGTTTCAGTCGAAACGATAGCCCAATGCACTGGGTTGTCGGTTGAAGAAATAGGCGAATTATAATTTCTTATAGCTTGTTAGTTGAATCAGCCAGATTGTTTAATACATAACAATCTGGCTGATTTTGTGATTATGTCTCTGAATGTCTACAGATGAGACAGATAATATTATCTGATAAAGTTCGTTATTTGCCGCTCTTCAGTTTCCGGCAATGGCTGTGCTCCGGCCTTTATGTTTTTCAGTAACCAGGCCATATTCTTACCGAGTGTCCGCATGATTTGTAAACCTTCGGCATCCTGTGCAGCCTCGCCGGGCAAGCGGCCGTGTATGATGTTCCAGTATTGTGAAGAGACGACAGGCATGTTGTTGATCGTAAAATATTTGTTCAGCCGGTCGATGGTAGCACTGGCTCCGCCACGTCGGCAGACTGCAATTGCGGCTGCCGGCTTGTATGCAAGCATATCCGAACAGGAATAAAATACTCTGTCAAGGATGGCACAAAGCGAACCGTTAGGCCCGGCGTAATATACGGGAGAACCTACTATCAATCCATCTATATCCTGAAGATTTTCACGTATATCTTCATACAGTTTATCTTTGAAAACGCATCTTCCCAATTCGTTGCACTTGTAACAGGCAATGCAACCTTGTACGGCTTTATTGCCGAGTTGGATGATACGGGTTTCGACGCCATTCTGTTCCAAAGCTGTTGCCACTTCAGACAAAGCCATAAATGTATTTCCCTCTTTTCGGGGACTTCCATTAATAAGTAACACTTTCATATATATAATCTTTATTGGACAAAAGTAGCAGTTTTAAGACAATGCCCTGTTCTTTATTCGTTCAAATTGTTTTTCTTTTTAGCTCATATATCCGGCTGCTATAATAAGTTTTGTTTCAGCTGTTCCGTATATTTATCTATACGTAACAACTCTTTCGGAATATCGATGTTCTGCGGACAATGCGGATTGCACTGGTTGCAGCCGACACAATGATTGGCCTGACGCAGCCGGGGAACACTACGGTCGTATCCGATAAGGAAAGCACGACGCGCTTTCGCATAATTTTCATCCTGCCGGCTTTCCGGAATATTTCCGGCATTGATACAACGATTATAATGCAAGAGGATCTCCGGAATATCCAAACCATACGGACAAGGCATACAATATTTACAATCATTGCAAGGGATGGTTGGATAACGGAGCATTTGTACGGCAGTCTCTTCCAGAAAAGCCAGATCGTTATCCGTCAGCGGTTCCAGCGGGGAATAGGTACGGAGGTTATCCTGCAGATGTTCCATATAAGTCATTCCGCTTAACACTGTCAATACACCCGGGAATGTTCCGGCAAAGCGGAAAGCCCATGATGCGACACTCGACTCGGGACTACGCTGTTTCAGTTTAGCAGCAATATGGTCGTGTACGTTAGAGAGACGGCCTCCCAGTAACGGCTCCATGATGATGGTGGGGATGTTCCGTTTCTGTAATTCGCCGTATAGATATTCAGCATCGGTATTCCGGGTGTTGACCTCTTTCGCATGTTTCCAGTCAACATAGTTGAGCTGTATCTGGACAAAGTCCCATTTGATTTCATCCTGACGGGAGAGGAGGTAGTCGAATACTTTGATATCTCCATGATAAGAGAAACCCAGGTTGCGGATACGGCCTGCCTTTCGTTCTTCGAGCAGAAAATCGAGCATGCCGTTGTTTATATAACGTCCTTCGAAATCTTCCATACCGTTCCCCATACCGATACCGTGCAACAGGTAATAGTCGATATAGTCGACTTGCAGCTCTTTCATAGAGTTACGATACATAGCCATCGAGTTTTCACGGCTCCATGTCTGGGGCGCGAAGTTGGATAATTTGGTGGCAATATAATAGGTATCGCGCGGATAACGGCTGAGAGCGATACCTGTGGCATGCTCCGAACGTCCTTTACAATATGCAGGCGATGTGTCGAAATAGTTGATACCATGTGCAATGGCATAGTCGACCAGGCGGTTGACCATTTCCTGGTCGATCTCATCGCTACTGTCTCTTGCACTGCTGTTGGAAACTGTCGGCCAACGCATACAGCCATATCCTAACAAGGATACTTTATCGCCTGTCGTGGGCGTGGTGCGATAGGTCATTTCGGCAGGAATATCACCGGAACCGTTTCCTCGGAAGGATGCGTTTTTGTCCGGTTTGCAACTATAAAGTGAGGCTGTCGATGCTAGTGTGCTTCCGCCTAAGACTTTCAGGAATCTCCGTCGGTCTATATTCTTTTTATTCTTTTCTTCCATGATGCTTTGTTTTGATGATTTTCGGGTATATTAAATGGTCCGGTGCATTTCGTGTCCTTCCACATAGATGGCACTCAGTGGGCGGGAGGGACAAAGATGTTCGCAGGCTCCGCAACCGATACAACGTTCGGTATTGATAACCGGTATTTTCGGTGAGTCGAGTGCTTCGGGATCTTTGGGAACCATTTGTATAGCAGCTGTCGGACAATGACGGGCACAGTTGCCGCAATCGACACCGTCGGTATTGACTACGCAAAGGTCTTTGATCCATACGGCATGTCCGATCTGAATGGCTGATTTTTCGGCTACACTGATCGGCTGTATGGCGCTGGTAGGACACACGTCCGTACATTTGGTACATTCCGGCCGGCAATACCCAAGTTCATAGGACATTTCCGGTTGCATCAGGGTCATAAGGTTGCCGGACGGACGCAGTACCTGGTTGGTACAGACGGATACACATAATTGGCAGGCAGTACAATGTCCGGTAAAGTTTCGTGCGCTTAATGATCCGGGAGGAGTGATAGGAGTGAGGCGTTCCGGCTTTTGTTTGTCTTCTATCGGAGCTAAACCGCCATCTACATTCTTTTCGGGTTTGACTTGTGCCTTCAATGTGGCTGATACGGCAAACAGGGTGGCAGCCGATAAAAAGTGACGGCGTGAGGCAGCGGATTTTTCCGTGGCAGGAGCCGATGCCGATGGCAATACTGATGCCGAAGCCGATGGCGAAGTGGTTGTTTCAACCTGTTTCTTAGGCAGAGATTGTCCCGGTACATATTTCAGGGCATTCCGGCGACATTTCCCGATGCAATCCATACAAGCCACGCAACGGCTGTAATCGATCCGGTGTTCTTTGGTGTTGATACATGCCGCTTTACAATTCCGGGCACATAATCCGCAACCGTTACATTTTTCGGTATCGATAACCGGTTTGAAGTAAGAATACCGGGCAAGGAAGCCGAGGATGGTTCCTACCGGACAAATGGTATTGCAGTAGGTTCGTCCGTTACGCCACGCCAATATAGCCAGTACGATAAATGTTATGATGGCTATGCTGAAAGTGGCTATTCCTTTCATCCAAACATCTACCGTATAAAAGGCATAGCTATCCATCCGTTCAGCGAGATAGGCGAGTCCATTGTTTGCCCATTGATAGAAAGGAGCGAACAGATTGGAGGCGATCCGCCCATAGGCACTGTATGGAGCCAGCAAAGCCAAAAGCGAACCGAAACCTCCAATCATCGCAAGTATAAACATAGCAAGTATCCCATAACGCAACCAGCTAACCGCCGGGGAATACGAAAAACGGTTCTTCTTTTGTTTTCCGGCTATCCATGAAACAACATCCTGAAATACTCCCAGCGGACAAATAACCGAACAGTAGATCCGTCCGAACAGTAATGTCAGGACAACAAGCCCTATCACTATTCCTATATTCACCGCCAGCAGTGCCGGAAGGAATTGTATCTTCGCCATCCAACCGAACCACTGATGTATTGTCCCTGTGAAGTCGAGGAACAACAAGGTGATCAGGGTAAAGAAAATGACGGCAGCAGTTAGTCTGATTTTTCTTAACATATACTTCTCTGAATATTTTGTTGATTATTACTGATGCAAAATTATTCTTGTTTTTCCCGTTAACAATTACACATATTACAGGTATATCTACCATTATTACAGATTTGCATAAACAGATAAAAAACAGATGCAAAAAACTGCTAACTTTGTAGAAACTAAAAAGAAAGCATATGTCGGAAATTATAGAAATGGATCATATTTATCAATATAATGACCGGGTGAATATGGAAACATTGCATCCGTTGATTAGTGTTATTGATTTCTCCTTAGTAGATTCACAGATACAACGTGCTCGTATGCGGTATGGATTTTATTCCGTTTTTCTAAAGGAAGTGAAGTGCGGAGATTTGCATTATGGTAAGAACTACTATGATTACCAGGAAGGCACTATGGTTTTTACCGGACCGGGGCAGGTCGTAGGAGTGGAGAGTAACGGTGAATATGTCCAACCGAAAGGATGGGCTTTGTTGTTTCATCCGGATTTGATTCGTGGAACATCTCTCGGACGTAATATAAAGAAGTATACCTTCTTTTCATATGAGGTATATGAAGCGCTCCATCTTTCGGAGCAGGAGCGGCATATTGTGACCGATTGTCTGCGGAATATCCAACTGGAGTTACAGCGGGGAGTAGATAAGCATAGTAAGACACTGATAGTCTCCAATATCGAATTATTGCTGAATTATTGTGTGCGTTTTTACGATCGCCAGTTTATCACGCGTGAAAATGTCAATAAAGATACCTTATCGAAGTTCGAGAAGATCATGAACGACTATTTCCAGTCGGATAAACCGCAGGATATCGGGCTGCCATCCGTTCAGTATTGTGCCGACCAGTTACATCTTTCGGCAAATTATCTGGGTGATCTGATCAAAAAGGAAACGGGTAAATCAGCGCAGGAGCAAATCCAGTTATATCTTATCGATATGGCAAAAGAGAAAGTGCTAGATACCAGCCGTTCCATCAGTGAGATCGCTTATGAATTAGGCTTTAAGTATCCGCAGCACTTTACCCGTTTGTTTAAAAAGTGTGTGGGAACTTCTCCGAATGAGTATCGGATGCAGAATTAAGTTTTATTTCTTTTTGCGGGTAGCGAAAACTTTAGCTAAAGTGATCCATTCCCCGTCTTCGTTGATGGCGGTACTTCGCCAGGTGAAAGAATTGTCTGTAATATCAGAGAATATCCATTTCATGCCTTGCGAAGTTATCTCCGTCAGGACAATTTCGTCTCCTTCTTTCCGGGCTTCCAGTCGGGCACATTCTTCCGGGCATCCATAGAAGATTTCCCAAACCTGTTTTTCCGGGTTAAATAATCTGAGAGTAGTCCCGTAAGCTGCGTCCGGTTGGATATCGATCAATCTTTCTGTTCGCGACGGGACAATAAAGACATCTTGTACTGCCATTCCGTCGAGTACCCATGAAAAGATCCATTCTCCTTTTACACGTCTGGGAGTAGGTGTGTTGAGGTGGTCGTTCCAGTCGAGATCCCATTCACCGATCACTTTACCAAAGAAATTGTACTCTTCCGGTATTCTTTCACTCTTTCCTTCGCTGACTAGTGCTGCTTCAAATTCTTTCATGATTTCTTATTTAATTTGATTCAAGGTTTAATATTTAACAAAGATAAGCGAAAATCAACAAATAAGAACAGTGATAATGGTAAAAATATCAGTAATCCATATACCATACTTCTGAAAAAAGAGAAGTACTTTTGTTTTATATAAAAGGATTTATCCATACTATGCCTCAGTATTTGGGGCAGGCGGCCAAAGATTTGAAAGCCCGTAAGGTCATGACTGTCCATCATTCCAAATACGCATTAGCCTCACACCGTTGGGACGAACCGTTGAAAAACGAAATTGAGATGGCAAAAGATAACTCTTTGGAGTTGATCATTCCGGTGATCGGACAGGTGATGAATTTGGATAATAAGTAGATATAATTTAGTAGCTTTGTCTCAGATGAAAATAATTGATAATTAAAGAGATTATGGAAACAGTAAAATTGAATAATGGCATTGAAATGCCGATTTTAGGTTATGGAGTTTATCAGGTGACACCCGAAGAGTGTGAACGTTGTGTATTGGATGCTTTGAGCGTAGGTTATCGTTCTGTCGACACGGCACAAGCTTATTTTAATGAAGAAGGTGTAGGGAATGCAATCAGTAAAAGTGGTATTCCACGGAACGAATTGTTTATTACAACCAAGGTTTGGATATCCAATGCCGGATATGAAAAGGCAAAAGCATCTATCGATGAGTCTTTGCGTAAACTGCAGAGTGATTATGTCGATCTACTCCTGATACACCAACCTTTTGGTGATTATTACGGTACTTACCGTGCGATGGAAGAGGCTTATAAGGCAGGAAAGGTACGTGCTATCGGAGTGAGTAACTTTTATCCCGACCGTCTTGTCGATCTGGCGGAGTGCTGTGAGATAAAACCGGCAGTCAATCAGGTAGAAACACATGTCTTCAATCAGCAAATAGAACCCCAAAGGATCATGGAGGAATATGGAACACGGGTCATGTCATGGGGACCATTTGCAGAGGGTAAAAATAACTTTTTTACTAATGAACTATTGAAAACAATCGGTGAAAAGTATGGAAAGTCGGTTGCACAGGTTGCTTTACGTTATCTGATTCAACGGGATGTGATCGTTATTCCGAAATCGACGCATAAGGAACGTATGATCGAGAATATGGATGTGTTTGATTTCTCCTTATCAGAAGAAGATATGCAGGCTATTACCACGCTTGACCAAAAAAAGAGTTTGTTTCTCTCTCATACTGATCCGGAGATGGTAAAATGGCTGATTAATCTAGTGAAAAAGTAATCGTAGCGAAATCTAATTACTGTTTGATAGATAGTCTATTACAGTTTCCTCGTAGTTTCCTGCCGAGGGAACTAGCGTTTCCACCGCAGGAAACCGGAGTGTCTTTGCGAAGAAACAGAAATGAGATTACTTCACCAATTATACGACTCTACATATCCGTCGAAATACTCTTCTAGAACCACTCCCAACTCCTTGGCAAGAGCGACAATATATTGTTGTTCGGCAGGTGATAAAGGTGATCCTCCTCTACGTTTTAGATAGTAATTTTTCCGGCCGAGATAGGAGATCATCCGTAATCGGAAGGTATCTGCCACGCGAAGGGTCAGTGCATTCACGGTACGCATGAATCCTATTGCATTCTGTATTTTGGTGTTGGGACGGTAGAGTTTACACGTCCCTTTCATTTTCTTTAATGTGTTTGGGTTCATTATTAGCAGGAAAGTTATATTTTCCGGAGCATGTTTTAAAGCGATTTGGCGTAGACAGGTGGTTGCTTTCGGGCAGTTCTCTGCTGCACACATACCAAAATCATAGGGTACTTTTGAGTAATCGAACGATTCTTTCATGATTGTAAAATTCAAGGTTTATTAATTCCGATAAAGGTACGATATATATCGGGTAAATGCCAAACATCAATGCATGAAAAGAATATTCTTTTTACATTAACTTTTTATTCTGCTCCAATAACCCGATTATTTTCTCTAATCTTTTCAGCCGGGTATCTTCTCTTTTCGCTTCAAAGTAGAAACCGACAAAATTATTTTGAGTCGACTTTGCTGTCGTAAGATAATTAGTATAAGCCAGATCGTAGTTTTTTATCAGGGATTCGAACTCAGACTTTTGAGTATCGGTAACATTTCTGTCCCGTACCTTTTCCCATTCTCCGCTTCTTTTGGCTTCTTCGATGGCCTGCAGTCCGAACCCGGTCATTCTTCCTTCTTTGATAAGCTTTTCTACAATCTTTTTATTCTTTTCCGACCATTTACTTCCTTTCCTTCTTTTGGAAAAGTACTTTTTGTATCTGTGTTCGTCGATAGAGTTGATCAGCCCGTCGATCCAACCGAAACACAATGCTTCTTCCAACGCCTCTTCTGCGGATAACGTTTTTAATGTTTTTGTTTTCCCGAATAATAACCAGACACCCTCGCTTGTCTGGCCGTAATTCTTTAACCACTCTTGAAAGTCTTCTCTTTTTGCGAAAGTTAATTCAGCTCCCATCTTACTTATTATATTCGTGAGTAATAGTATTCTGTGGTCACAAATATATCTAAAGATAGTCATATAGCCGTAATACGGGAATGGAAAGTTAACATTCTGATATATTTTATAGGACAATAAAAGGTAGATTTAAGTAATTTATTCGTAAACTTGTAACCCTAAATAAAAACGTTAAATTTAAAATTAAATCTCCAGTTTTATGACAGTAAAATCGTATATAGAATCCAATAAAGAACGTTTCCTGGAAGAGCTGTTCAGCTTGATCCGTATTCCGTCAATCAGTGCAAAACACGAACATAAACCGGATATGACAGCCTGTGCCGAACGGTGGACAGAGTTATTGTTGTCTTCCGGTGTAGACAAAGCGGTAGTTATGCCGACAGAAGGAAATCCGGTAGTTTATGGTGAAAAGATCATTTCGCCGGATGCTCCGACCGTACTTGTTTATGCTCATTACGATGTAATGCCTGCCGAACCGTTGGAATTGTGGAAAAGCCAGCCGTTCGAACCGGAAATACGTGATGGCCGTATTTGGGCGCGTGGAGCCGATGACGATAAGGGCCAGTCTATGATGCAGGTAAAAGGTTTTGAGACAGCGTTGAAACTCGATTTATTGAAATGTAACGTGAAGTTTATCTTTGAAGGAGAAGAAGAGATCGGTTCTCCCAGCCTGGAAACCTTCTGCCGCGAACATAAAGACTTATTGAAAGCAGATGTGATCCTGGTATCCGATACTAGTATGGTCAGTGCCGAAACACCTTCATTGACAACTGGTCTGCGTGGTCTGGCCTATTGGGAAATCGAAGTGACGGGGCCTAACCGTGATCTGCATTCCGGTCATTTCGGTGGGGCAGTAGCTAACCCGATCAATGTATTATGTAAACTGATGGCGGATATAATCGATGCCGACGGACGTATCACGATCCCCGGATTCTATGATGATGTAGAAGAAGTTTCTCCGGCAGAACGGGAGATGATCGCACAGATACCGTTCAATGAAGAAAAATATAAAGCGGCGATCGGTGTGGATGCCCTGTTCGGTGAAAAAGGATATTCGACACTGGAAAGGAACAGTTGCCGTCCGTCATTCGACATCTGTGGTATCTGGGGCGGTTATACGGAAGAAGGAAGCAAGACTGTGTTGCCGTCGAAAGCCTATGCAAAAGTTTCCTGTCGGTTGGTTCCGCATCAGGATCATACGAAAATATCTCAGCTATTCGAAGAGTATATAAACCAAGTGGCTCCTGCCTGTGTTAAGGTAAAAGTCACACCGAAACACGGTGGACAGGGTTATGTTTGTCCGATCGACCTGCCTGCTTACCAGGCAGCGGAGAGGGCCTGTACGATTGCTTTCGGAAAGAAGCCGCTGGCTGTACGTCGTGGAGGAAGTATTCCTATTATCTCCACTTTCGAACAGGTATTAGGTATAAAGACCGTCCTGATGGGCTTCGGACTCGAACAGAACGCTATTCATTCTCCTAACGAGAGTTGCATGTTGGACTTCTTCTATAAAGGGATTGAATCGGTTGCCGAATTTTATAAAGAATACAAATGACACAAAATGAGATCGTAGCCCGTGCCTTATCGAATACAGGTATCGAGGCGTTGAATGAAATGCAGCAGGCCGTATTGGATGCCGGCACAACCAAAGATATGGTTTTGCTTAGTCCGACGGGATCAGGCAAAACCCTGGCATTCCTGTTGCCTTTGCTTACTACATTGACTGACGAGGAGAAAAAGATACAAGCGCTTATCATCGCTCCGTCGCGTGAACTGGCTTTACAGATAGAGACGGTATTTCGTTCTTTGGGTGCCGGATATAAGGTGAATTGCTGTTATGGAGGTCATCCGATCCGGACGGAAAAGAAGAGTCTGGAACATGCTCCGACCGTATTGATCGGAACTCCGGGACGAATCCTCGACCATCTGGAACGGGGTAATATTGATTTGGATACTGTCCGGACATTGATTTTGGACGAGTTCGACAAGTCTTTGGAATTAGGCTTCCAGGATGAGATGAAAGACATTTTGGCACACCTTCCGGGCGTGCGTCGTAGGGTGTTGACTTCGGCAACGGAAGCTGTCGAAATACCTCCTTTTACCGGCATTACGGCACCGGTACGTTTGTCATTCCTGACAGGTGTCAAGGAAGCGAAAGGTTTGACTTTGCGTATCGTGAAATCTCCGATCAAGGATAAACTGGAAACGTTGTACAAGCTGTTGGGCGAACTGAAAGGTGAATCGGCTTTAGTGTTCTGTAACCAGCGTGAGTCGGTGGAACGTGTTAGCAATTACCTGACCGAGATGGGTGTGGATAATGAATATTTCCACGGAGGTATGGAACAGCCGGAACGTGAACGGGCTTTGTCGCTTTTCCGTAATGGCAGTGCTTCTGTCTTTATTTCCACCGATTTGGCCTCCCGTGGACTGGATATTCCGGAAGTGAAAAATGTTATTCATTATCATCTTCCGATCAATGAAGAGGCGTTTATCCACCGAAACGGACGAACGGCCCGTATGAATGCGGAAGGAAATGCCTTTATGATCCTGAACGAGGTGGAGACAGTCCCTGAATATATCACCCGTGAACCGGATGAGTTTTTCCTGCCGGAGAAAGCTAAGAAGCCTCTTCGTTCGGAATGGGTGACACTGACGATCAACCGCGGTAAACGGGACAAGCTGAGTAAAAAGGATGTAGTCGGTTTTCTTTTCCAGAAAGGCGGTTTGGAGAAAGAGGATCTCGGTGTTGTTGAAGTAAAGGAAAGTTGTGCTTATGCGGCAGTAAAACGTGATAAGAAAGCAGACTTGCTGGCACGTATCCGTGAAGAGAAGATAAAGAATATGAAAGCGAAATTTGTATGAGTATATTGATCAAAGAGGTAGAGCTGAATGGAGTTGCTACCGATATTTATATAGAAAACAAATATATCAAACAGATAGGCACAAACCTTCCTGTAACGGCCGATACTGTTATTGACGGTCGTCGTAAAGCCGTAATTCCCGGTTTTGTGAATACACATGGTCATGCTGCAATGACCTTGTTTCGTGGTTTTGGCGATGATATGCCGCTGATGCCCTGGTTGGAAGAAAAGATATGGCCTAACGAAGCCAAGCTGACAAAAGAGGATGTTTATTGGGGAGCCAAACTGGCTTGTCTGGAAATGATAAAAAGCGGGACAACAACTTTCTTTGATATGTACCATAAGTTCCATGCGACAGCAGAGGCTGTGGAAGAGATGGGTATCAGAGCTAATATTTCCAGTGCCTGTTTCGACCAGTTTAAACCGGAGTTGACGGAGAAAAGTAAACAAACGATCCAAAAACTATATAATGAAATGGATCGTTACAGCAAGCGGATACATTTTTCGATAGGTCCGCACGCTATTTATACCGTTTCCGGCGAATTACTGCAGTGGGCGGATGCTTTTGCACGGGAACAGAATGTTTTGATCCAGCTACATCTGGCGGAAACAGAAGGTGAAGTGGAAAACTCCGTGAAGAACTTCGGATTGACACCTGTCCGCTATTTATATAAGTTGGGAGTGTTGTCTCCCCGCTTGTTGATCTCCCACGGCATTTATGTCGATGACGATGAAATTCGTATGTTGGCAGACCATGAGGTAAAAGTGGCACATAATCCGGCATCCAATATGAAACTAGCTTCCGGGATGCACTTTAAGTTCCAGGAGATGCGTGAGGCAGGTATTTTGGTCGGATTGGGAACGGACGGTTGTTCGTCATCCAATAATCTCGATATGATAGAGGCAATGAAGCTGGCTTCTTTATTGGGAAAGGTTTGGAGAAAAGACCCTGAAGCCGTTACAGCCGACGAGATATTCCAGTCTGCGACAGCCAATGGAGCGGCTATTGCTAACCTGAAGGCAGGAAAAATAGCTGAAGGCTATCTGGCCGATCTTTCTTTGATCGATTTGAATATGCCCGCATTTACACCGAATTTCAATTTCATATCCAATTTGGTCTATGCGGCTAACGGAAATTGTATCGATACGGTGATCTGTGATGGAAAAGTCCTGATGCGGGATAGAAAGGTTCCGGGCGAAGACGAGATTATGGAGCGGGCTGCCCAAATAGCCTATAACTTGATTAAACGATAAATTATGAATATGAGTTATACAAACGAACAATATCAGGAAGCGGCAGCATTTATAGCCGCGCGTATCACTGGTAATCCGGAGACAGCCATTATCCTGGGTAGCGGATTGGGCTCTTTGGCAGACCGGATAGAGGAGGCTATCGTGATCCCTTATGCCGAAATACCTCATTTCATGCATTCGACGGCTGCAGGACATAAAGGTAACTTTATCTGTGGTAAGTTAGGCGGAAAGCAGGTACTTGCCATGCAGGGACGCTTCCATTATTATGAAGGCTATTCGATGCAGCAGGTTACTTTTCCTGTTCGCGTGATGAAACTGTTGGGAATAAAGAATTTATTGGTATCGAATGCGGCAGGCGGTATAAACAATACGTTCAAAGTAGGCGACCTGATGATTATCCGCGACCATATCAATATGATGCCGAATCCGTTGATCGGTCCTAATAATGAACTGTTCGGAACCCGTTTCCCGGATATGACACGTGCTTATGACCGCGAATTTATCTGTGCGATAGAAGAGATCGCCGCTTCACATGCGGTACCTTTAAAGAAAGGTGTGTATGTTGGATTGACTGGTCCGTCTTTTGAGACACCTTCTGAATATGCTTTTTATGGTCGGGTTGGAGGTGATGCTATCGGCATGAGTACGGTTCCTGAAGTTATTGTAGCGCGTCATGCCGGATTGAGAGTGTTCGGTATGTCGGTTATCACGAATGAAGGATATCATTTTGCAGACGATTTTGTGAACGACGGAGCTGATGTGATCGTTGCTGCTAATAAAGCTGCAGCTGTAATGACTACTTTGTTCAGTGAACTGGTTTCCCGCATCTGATTTTTTTTTCAGAGTGAAACTCACTGTATTAAAATAAGATAGGAAATTGAACGGGTTGGAAAGAAAAAAATAGTATAAAAAAACTATCTTCCGGTTTTGGAAAATAAAAAAATACCTATATCTTTGCACCCGTTATCGCGAAAGTAGCTCAGTTGGTAGAGCATAACCTTGCCAAGGTTAGGGTCGCGGGTTCGAGTCCCGTCTTTCGCTCACAGATAATAAGAGCGGTAAGAGGCCGCCTTTTTTATATAATGGAAATGCCCAGGTGGCGGAATTGGTAGACGCGCACGTTTCAGGTGCGTGTGTCGCAAGGCGTGCAGGTTCGAGTCCTGTTCTGGGCACCATTGGCGTAGGTGGTGAAATTGGTATACACGCTACTTTGAGGGGGTAGTGCCGGTTACGGCGTGTGAGTTCGAGTCTCATTCTACGCACATTATTATAGCAGACCTAAAAAATAGTCCTAATAATCAAGTAAAATATTATTGATTGTTAGGACTATTTTTTAGGTCTGCTATAACTCCCGTATCTTATCAATCAATTCCTTTGCAGAAATATCCAATGATTCGACAGACATCCATACGACATTCTCTTCAGGGCCGATGAGATATATACGTGGGATGGTGTTGTTGGCAAAGAGTGCAAAGACATTACCACGGGTAGGATCCAGATAAAACGGCATTGTAAATTGATTCTCTTTCCAGTATTCAGAAACAGTTTCGGCTGTCTCTTCCCGGGAAATCGTCACTAACTGGAACTTGTCGTCTTTTTTCATTTCTTTCCAGACTTCTTCGATAACCGGTAGAACCTGTTTACAATCGGGACAGTAAGTACCGAAAAATACCAGTAAGGAGTGTTTGTCCAAAAACTGCTTGGAGCTGAATGTATTACCAGTTGTATCTTCTACGGCAAATGAAGGAACCTGATTGCCTACATTTATGTAATTGATAACAGATTCTTCTTTATCATCCTTTATACAAGAGAAGAAGAGGAAGGATAGGGCTGTTATGAATGAAAGTATTTTTACGATATGCATATTATATATTATTTTAGTTTACGAAGATAAGGAATGTATTTGAATCTCTGAAAGAAAAGGAGCTGCCGTTTTGTAGATTTCACAACCTGTTGTCAGAACGGACAACCCCTTTTAGCAGCATCCCCTTTTTACCGCTGCGATTTTTATTTTACTGCTGAGAAAGATTTTGGCTTTTCTTAATTGATTCGGATTCACATTCTTAATTACGTTATGAGAGGATGCTGTCATCCTGTTTGGGTTCTTCGACTATATTTACATAAGTAAATGTATGTTTTTTTATTTGTGTATGTTTCTCTGATTATAAGTATTGTGATTTGATTTTTTATAAAATGAACAACTAAACATCCTGTTTGATCTATAATAAGAGTTATTGAGAAACGAGAGGCAAAATAGGACTTTTTTTGTTGTGCCGTCTGTCGCTTTTCTCTTTTTTCGTCGTTTATAGTTAGTGGGAATGGTGATTGATGTAAATAGTATCATATCGCTCGATCGTTCGGTCTATGAACATATTTCATCCTGGCTCCAGGCTATTATCAGGTCGTCGACAACCATTTCGGTTAGTGGCACCAGGCAACGTGCCCAGTTTTTTGCGAAACAGCGTGAAGTTATAAATACATTGTGAATATCTGAGAATGAAGTTATGCATTATTAACGAAACTTGTTGTTTTTCTCGGTGACCGAGATTCAATCTCTGTTCGTTTTATTAGTCTTTTTTAGGTATCCGAAAGAGTTTTGCCTGTTTGTCCGGCAACTATTTTAGGGTTCCTTATTTATCTTTGTGTCAAAACAGTAAAATCTATAGATATCAAAACTTATAATTCTATGACATGAAAAAAGAACTTTTGTACGATAATCTTTTGAATTCGATCAAGGAAGAATTCCCCCAAAAAACAAACCTGGTAACTGCGTTAGTCGATTTGTTATGTATAGAGAAAGAGGCGGTGTATCGGCGTTTGAGGGGAGAAGTTGCATTTACATTTGCTGAAATTGTTACTATTGCAAATGCTTTTGGCATATCGTTGGATAATTTGGTTGGTACGGTCACGGCTAAAAGCAGACCGTTTCAACTAAAGTTGGTAGACTTTGTGAATCCAAAAGAGATTGACTATAATATGTTGGAGCAATACATCGATGTACTTGGCTTGTCGCGGGAAGATGAGAAATCGGAACTGATCGATTGTACGAATATATTGCCCCAGCAACTTTATATGAATTATAAATACATTTCGCGCTTCTATCTTTTTAAATGGTTGTATCAATGCGGAGCACCTGGAAAAGCAAAGCGTTTTGATGAGATTGGAGTCGGTGATCGTTTTACCGGGATACAATTGGCCAGCGTGGAAGAGTCAAGATATATCCGTAATTCTTATTATATACTTGATCCACTGATATTCCACTATTTGGTAAATGACATCAATTACTTTATGAGTATTCATCTGATCGGGGCAGAAGAGGTCAAATGCCTGAAGGATGAGTTGATGAAGTTTTTGGAGGAGATGGAAGCCCTCGCGACACGCGGCTATTTTGAAGAGACAGGAAATAAAGTCTTTATTTATATATCGAGTGTGAACTTTGATACAAGCTATTGGTGTGTGCAGGTTAAAAACTATCATATAAGTATGATAAAAACGTTTATTCTGAGTAGTGTCGCTTCTTTGGACGAAGGTACTTATGATAAATTGCGGAAGTGGCTACGGGCTCTTATTCGTTCTTCTATTATGATTTCAGTTAGTGGTGAAAGACAAAGGGTGGCTTTTTTTAAGGCACAACGGGAATTAATTCAAAGTTTATGATGTTTCTTTTTTGTAAAGATTATCAGAAACTTAAATAGTAAAATGATATTTTGTAAATGTTTTTTTTAAGAAACAATGCAAAAATAATTCCGGAATATTTGGAGCGTATTAATCTTTTACCTACTTTTGCACCCGTAAACAAGAAGCGCTAGATGCTTTGAAAAGCAACGTTTGAAAAAACGTTTTGACAGTTTCGGTTTATTGGAGAGATGGCAGAGTGGTCGATTGCGGCGGTCTTGAAAACCGTTGAACTGAGAGGTTCCTGGGGTTCGAATCCCTGTCTCTCCGCAACAAACGCTGAAAATCAGCAGATTGCAAA
>OBYR01000386.1_pt1 | contig 37291 bp, 31 predicted proteins | sample 1495491 | NCBI WGS metagenome assembly OBYR01 (sample SAMEA2580206, study PRJEB22360) | human gut metagenome | biome: human gut; feature: human-associated habitat; material: faeces | place: Denmark | collected 2008/2010 | reverse complement strand
AAGGACGGCTTGCGTAACCGGGGAGCTTCTGCTGCCATACATGGAAATTTTATGTATTTGATTTCTCAGAAATCCTTATTCATATTGGAAACGAAAACCGGGAAAATCATTGTCCGGAAGGAATTACCGTTTGAGGTGGATGCCACTTCCACTCCTTTGCTGACGGATAAAATGATTGTTTTCGGAACTTCCGCTTCGGGGCTTGTGGCTTTAGACCGGGAAACGTTGGAGTTGAAATGGCGAGTGAATACGGGAGAGGCGTTGGTTTATACCGTTCCTTATTCCCGTCAGCCTGCGGCAACCGTGGAAACGAGCCCGATACTTTCCGGGGATGTGATTTACGTGGGGGCTTCGGATGGGAAGGTGTATGGAGTGAATAAAGATTCCGGCGAGGTGGTGTGGCTGTTTAACGCCGGAGCTCCGGTGTTCAGCTCTGTGGCTATTTCCGGAAATACACTGATCGTTGCCGATTTTTCCGGAAATATATATGCTTTCGTTGGGCGTTAATACATGCTGTAAAAATAGACGGGCAAGTGCCTGAAATCAGTTCCTGATAAAGCTATTTGAGGCAGAATTAAATTTCTTTTTATAAAAATAAGCCCGGTTTATACCGGGCTTATTTTGTTTGTTCATGCTGTTTTGCCGGAGCTTTGGAGGTTATTGATCGTTCTTCCAAAGTAACCGATTATCTTTTGCTTTTTCGCTTTGATTTGTTTTTTCGCTTTAATCTTTTCCGTGACTTTTCATCAAAGAACTAAAGGATCAATATTTTAGCCATTTATACAGCTCTTTCCAGGTCACTTTTTTTCCATACATCAGAATACCCACACGGTATATTTTACCGGAAAGCCAGGTGAAGAAGATAAAAGAGCCCACCAATACTGCCATCGATACGGCAACCTGCCAGGCCGGAACTCCAAAAGGAATCCGAACTAACATCACGATGGGCGAGGTGAACGGAATGATGGAACTCCATAAAACCAGAGGGGATTCCGGGCTTTTCATGGCGGTGAAGCCGATATATAACCCTATCACTAAGATAATGGATAAGGGGGTCATGAACTGCTGTGAGTCGGTTTCATTATCGACTGCCGCCCCGATTGCAGCAAAAAGAGAAGCATAAAGCAAATAACCTCCGATGAAATAAAACAGGAAAGCTCCCAGGAATTTCAGAACAAATGTGGGGTCGATTGTCAATGCCACTTTACGGATTATTTCCATTTGGGCTGTACTGAGCTCCGTGGTCTGTATAGGGGAGAAACCACCGCTCAGGTCGCTGGCGTTGCGGAGGGCTTCCAGGTCGAGTCCCGGTAAGAAAAAGGCTTGCATAATACCGATCAGTATAAAACCGAAGACCACCCAAATGAGGAACTGTACCAATCCTACCGCAGCAACTCCGATAATTTTACCCAATAAGAATTGAAAGGGTTTTACCGAGGAAACAAGCACTTCTATGATTCGGTTCGTCTTTTCTTCGATTACGCCTTTCATCACTTGTGAGGCGTACATAAATACAAAGAAATAGATGACCATTCCGGCTACCAAACCGATTACGGATGCGATTTCGGAAGAACTTTCTTTGGCCTCGCCCGTGTCGGATATTTTTAACGTCCTGACAAGCACGGGGGTGTGGGTGGCTGCCAGTTTGGACTCCAGATCGGGCATTTGCGATTCGGCGATGACCTTATTCCGCTTGATGTCTTCAATCCTTTTTTGTAGCTGGGATGCGATTTCATTTTTTAGTTCCATCGGAACTTGTGAAAAAGAGTACATCGGAATATCGGCATTGCTCATCACGTTTTCAGGAATCCAGATCACCGCATAATAGTCCTTATGCTGTTTCAAAAAATCCGGTGCACCTTTTGCCGTTATCACGGAATCTGCATATTCGAAGGTGTTATTATTCACCTGCTGGAATGGAGTTTCAATCGGTGATAGGTTTACTACGGCAATTTTCCGTTGTTGGGTATCGTCTTTCAAAAGCATCCACATCAGAAATGCGTAAAAAACCGCAAAAAGGATCGGGACGAAGATCGTCAGGATCAGGAAACTTTTTTTACGTACTCTGGTGGAAAATTCCCTACCTATGATAATGAGTGTCTTGTTCATTTGTTTCTATATTTAATTCCCAGCCCCGACAGGGGTGTTCTGGAAATAGAATTGTCTTTTTTCAGTGTGGGGATTTGAAGGGAGGTAAATTAAAACTCTGCTACCATCTTTCCTTCTTTCACCAGTTTAATGAAAATATCGTTCATGCCGGGAATGACTTTTTCATAGGAAATAATGTCTGTTTGGTCGAGCAACCGACGTAGTAAAGTGTTGGTCGGGCAAGGTTCGAGACGCTGCAAGATGATGTCCATTTGTCCGTCTTCCACCTTTTGAGATAGAATTTCATATTCTTTGCCGATATGTGCCTCCGGTTTAAATTCGCTATCGTATCGGCACGAGAGACGATAGGTGTTGTTGGCATACTTATTCCGGATTTGATTGATCGGGCCTTCGATAATTTTTTTGGAGCGGTTGATCAGGGCGATGTGACTGCATATTTCTTCTACCGATGCCATATTGTGGGTTGAGAAAATAATGGTCGTGCCCTTTTTCCGTAATTCTAATATTTCTTTTTTCAGGAGTTCGACGTTAATCGGGTCGAAACCGCTGAAAGGTTCGTCGAAAATAAGCATTTTGGGCTCGTGCAGGACTGTTGTGATGAATTGCACCTTCTGTGCCATTCCTTTGGATAGTTCTTCCACTTTTTTATCCCACCATCCCTCTATGCCGAATTTTTCAAACCAGGCTTTTAATTGCTGCACGGCATCGTTCCGGCTCATCCCTTTCAGTCTGGCCAGATAAACGGCCTGCTCGCCGACTTTCATCTTTTTATATAATCCTCTTTCTTCCGGCAGATAACCGATGCGGTTCATATCTTCCGGCACGAGTTTCCTGTTCCTAAAATAAAGTTCGCCGGAGTCGGGACCTGTGATCTGGTTGATAATCCGGATCAGAGACGTTTTTCCCGCACCATTGGGGCCGAGCAGCCCATAGATAGCTCCTTCCGGAATTTCAATCGACACATTGTCGAGTGCCCGGTGATTTGCATAGTTTTTTATGATGTTTTTAGCTACAAAAAAACTCATAGGATTTATTTTAAGATAAAGGTAAAGAACAAAAGACAAAGGCCGGAGGTTAATCCTATGCTTTTGTCTTTTGTATTGTAGAGAAATTATTCTTCCATTTCAATCATCAATTCACCTTTGGGAATCTTAGCCCCTTCTGTGACATTGATTTTTTTGATTTTTCCGGAAAAAGGGGCTGTTATTTTATTGTCCATTTTCATAGCCTGAAGTATCAACAGGAGTTGTCCTTCTTTCACTTCTTGTCCCTCTTTCACTTCGATGCGGAGAATTGTTCCTGGAATATGGGATTCGAGCAAATAAGGATTCGGTTCTTCCCATTTCTTTCTATTTAACCATTTTTTGGTCAGCAGGGTTTTATATTCAACTCCGTTGAGCAGGAATTTTTCGTATTTTACTGTCATTTTTACCTCCTTTAATTAGTGGATTAAAAGTTGAAGGCACGAACAATACTACTTGGTAGTAAAGTTCATGCCTTATATAATTAAAACGGAGGAATTCCGTGTTTTTTAGCCGGAGTCATTACCGTCTTATTGCTGGATACTTCAATAGAGTGTTTCAACAACAAACGGGTTTCTTCCGGTTCGATAACGGAGTCGATATAACCTTTGGAAGCTGCCACGTAAGGATTGGCGAATTTTTCGCGGTATTCGGCCACCTTTTGTTTCCGGGTTTCTTCCGGATTGGCAGATTCTTTGATTTCTTTACGGAAAATGATATTGGCTGCCCCTTCCGGTCCCATTACAGCGATTTCTGCTGTCGGCCAGGCAAACATAAAGTCGGCTTTCAGGTGACGGGAGTTCATGGCGATGTAACCACCACCGTAGGCTTTACGCAGGATAACGGTCACTTTAGGAACAGTGGCTTCGCTATATGCATACAATACCTTGGCTCCGTGACGGATCACACCCATATACTCCTGTTCCACACCCGGCAGATAACCCGGCATGTCTTCGAAAGTTACGATAGGAATGTTGAAAGCGTCGCAGAAACGGATGAAGCGGCCTGCTTTGTCGGCAGAGTCGCAATCGAGCACTCCGGCGAGCACTAACGGCTGGTTGGCAACGAAACCGATGGTTTCACCGTCGATACGTCCGAATCCTACTACGATGTTTTGAGCAAAATCCTGTTGAACTTCCAGGAAGTCGGAATCATCGGCAACGGCTTTGATGATGTCGCGGACATCGTAAGGCTGCGTCGGATCGGACGGCAGGATTTTGTCGATCTTATATTCGGCTTTAGGAGCTTTGGACGGGAATGCCTTTGCTTTACGCTGGTTATTCCAGGGAATAAAGGTCAATAATTTTTTGATCTGTTCGAAACATTCTTGCTCGGTCATGGCAAAGAAATGAGCGTTACCGCTGATTTCGGCATGTACGCGTGCACCTCCCAGGTCTTCCATGCTGACTTCTTCTCCCAGAACGGTTTTCACCACTTCCGGCCCGGTGATGAACATTTTAGAAATGTTTTCAACCACAAAAACGAAGTCGGTCAAAGCGGGGGAATAAACAGCGCCTCCGGCACAGGGACCGAGAATCACCGATAATTGGGGAATCACTCCCGATGCCTGTGTGTTACGGAAGAAAATTTCACCATAACCGGCCAGGGAGTCCACACCTTCCTGAATACGTGCCCCCCCCGAATCGTTGATTCCGATGATCGGCATACGCATTTTAATGGCATGATCCATGATTTTTGTGATTTTACGGGCGTGCATCAGTCCAAGCGAACCTCCTGCAACCGTAAAGTCTTGTGCATAAATAGCAACAGGTTCTCCATAAACCGTTCCGGTACCGATAACGACACCATCTCCGTGAAGAACCTTTTTATCCATATCAAAGTCTTTTGACTGATGCTCTACGAACATGTCGTACTCGTGGAAGGATCCTTTGTCCACGATTCCTTCAATTCGCTCCCGGGCTGTCAGTTTTCCCATGGCAGCCTGCTTTTTAATAGCATCTTCCCCACCACCCTGAAGTACAATCTCTTTCCTTTTTCTTAAGTCAAGAATATTCCTTTTAAGTGACATAGTAATTTATTTTGTTAATAATTTGTGTGTATTCGAGTTAAGAATTTTGCACACCATTCAGACTGCAAGATTACGTAAAAAAAATGACTAAAAAAATACGTTCCGGAGAGCGTGAAATATAATTGTTTGTGATACAGTAGGTAATGAGATTTTTTTTAATATATTATTATATTTTTTCAATTTGTGAAAAATGGGGAATATCACAACTTGCTTACCTGGAAATCCGTTTAACAGAAACAGACGTAAGAGAGTAATTTACTAAAATAAAATGAATTATGAATCAGAAGAAATGTAAAGAAAGCGGAAGATTGAACCATTTGATCGTATACTGTAACCCGAATCCCAAATCATTGAGTGCAGCTTATAAGGATTCGATTGTGGAGTGGACGGAACTGACCGGAAACCGTATCAATGTCCGCGATTTATACAAGGTGGGTTTTCACCCTGTGATGGAAATGACCGATTTCGATGCACAGAAAAGAGATCAGATTCCGGAAGAAGTGAAGGTAGAGCAGGACTATGTGAAATGGGCTGACCTGATTACGTTTATTTATCCGATTTGGTGGGCGGGTATGCCTGCTTTGTTAAAAGGATATTTCGACCGGGTGTTTACGAAAGATTTTGCATACCGGATGAAAGAGGAAGCGGGGCAATTCGAAGGATTGCTATCCGGAAAGAAAGTGGTGATCCTGAATAATATGGGATTTCCCTATGATTATTATGAAAAAACGGGTATGCTGGATGCTTTCAGGAGAACGATGGATCAGGGAGTGTTTGCTTTTTGCGGCATGAGTGTGGTGGAACATCGGTTTTTCGGGCATCTGGATGCAGCTTCCAAAGGTGAACGCGAGGGACATATCAATACCCTGAAATTTATTTATGATAAAATTATCACAGAATTTGCCGATAAGAAGAATGAGGCTAAATCGAAAGAGTGACGGATTTTGTCAGTGTACCTGTTGAACAACGCGCCCGATGTAAGAAATCGGGCTTTTTTTATTACTGTTGATGTATAAATAACAGGTACCGTCGTTTTGAATAATCATGCTGATCTTGTAGGAATCGAGACTCCCGACGATGGAAAAACCGTAGGTGATGCTTTGACGGTTTCCCCTGCCTTTGATTTTGCTGGTCGGTTGGATCATTTTCCCGCTGAATACGATGCCTCTCGGCCCGGTCTGCGGAATGGAGTAACCGCTGCCGTAGTAAGGAAGGTAACCTGCGGCCAGACTATCGCGGACGATGACAAAGGCACTGTCCTGGGCGATACGGATATTTTGGTCGCTGTACGGAGTGCCGGGTTCCAAAAAATAGGTGTAATGGGTTGTTGCTATGGTGTACATCGTTTCAAACCGATTGCTGTCGACCATTGCTTTTATTTGCTGGAAGTCGGTGATAGGCTGTTGGGCCTTTCCCGGATTGGCAGTACACAGGGTGATTAAAACAGATAATAAAGTGGCGAGAAAATAACAAGACCTATTCATGGCATTTAATTTTCTTGCTTGTACGTTAGAAGCCGCGGATAAGTTTAAAAACGGACCTAAGTTCCGCCCGGATAGTGGATATGGAATCTGTTTTTAGAATTTATGCGGAAGATAAATCCCCCGGACACGTTTCATGGTTATGTCCGGGGGATTTTGTATCAAACGGGATTTCGGTTTTATCCCGGATAGTTAAAAGAACGGGTTATATTTTATTTTTCCCTGCTGTTGGCTGCTGTCGCTGGCTGCTGCGCGTATGCATCGGTCAGGGAGGTGATTTTTAGTTGTTTTTCGAATTCTGCCAGGGGAAGCCGGGTTTGTACTTTCACCCGGTATGCTTTGCCCGGTAGCAGATCGAAATAGTTATTTTCGAAAAAATTATCGATTCCCTCGATAGAAAGGAAAACGCCTCTGGCAAATTTGTCACTGCTTAGGGTGATTTCGAAACCATTTTCACAGGGGGTGATCGTTTTGTTTATCTTAGGTTGCTGGTAATTCATGTCTTTTTGCTGCACCAAAAAATAGTGGTTTTCATACTGGTTCCCGGCTTTATCCCAAAATCGGGCCGATATAACGACCTCTTGGGGATTATATCCTTTCAGCAATTCAGCAACGGGGGCGGAGTATGCCATATAGGAACTTTGAGCGGGTATCCGAATGTTTTTTCGGAGTTGCGACACCGTGTCGCCAGTCATGGTGATTGCCGTGATTTCCAAACTTCCCGGAGCGGTACTTCTGCGGTCGGAAACCGTGTAGATGTAAAGCGTATCGTTTTTGGCAATAGGCGAAACCAGCAGGTCGCGATAGGCTTCGCGGGCAAAATAGTGCTGGGCTTTCCAGCGTCCGTAATAATCCCGGCTCGACCAGGATGCTACCGGCCAGCAATCGTTGTGCTGCCAGAATAGCGTACCCATGCAATAAGGCATATCCCGGCGATGGGCTTCGATGGCTGTTTTGATCGCGTCGCCCTGTAATAAGTGGTTCATATACAGGAACGATTCAAAATCTTTGGGTTTTCTGTATTCGTTCAGTAAGTAGGTTTCAATGAGGTTGTTGGCATGAGCTCCTCCGCGTTGATGAGACATCATGACTTCGGAAGTGATGTTCCAATCTTCCGGATTCGGGGCATATTGTTTCACCGACTGAAATTCGGGGAAGGACTGAAAGCCATATTCACTGAAAAAGCGGCTGCGTTCCAGGTTGTAGTTCGTGATAGGCACTTTGCCGTGCCATACTTCCCAATAGTGGCGGTCGCCGTCGTGATCGTTGCTTTTATTGCCAAAGGTGGAGAAGGGGGAAGAAGGACGGTAGTCTGTGCCCGGCGCATATTCTTTCACCACTTCCGGCAGGACTACATGGTATTGATCGGTGAATTGTTTCCATATTTTTTGTGCATACTCCGGATTTTGCCGTTCGTATTTTCTTTTCCATCCCCAACCGAACCAGGCATCGTTACATTCATTGTTTCCACACCATAGGGCGATACTGGGGTGATTCCGTAGGCGGCGCACATTGTCGATCGCTTCCTGGCGGATATTTTCCAACAGTTCGCCTTCTGCCGGGTATAAGCTGCAAGCAAACATAAAGTCCTGCCAGATCATGATTCCGTATTTATCGCAAAGCTCATAAAAATAATCGTCTTCATACGTTCCTCCTCCCCACACCCGGAGCATATTCATATTGGCATCGACAGCATCTTTGATGGTTTTTTCATAGGTGGCACGGCTTACCCGCGGTAAGAAATTATCACAGGGAATGTAATTGGCGCCTTTGGCAAATACCGGAACTCCGTTTAATTCAAAATAGAAAGTTCTGCCGTCTTTGTCCGGTTGGGTAATCAGCCTTAGGGAACGGATTCCGGTGCTGACCGTATGGCTGTCGGCGGGTTTGCCGTTAAGTTCCGCTACTGTTTGGAACTGATAGAGATGGGGAGTTCCTAACCCGTGGCTCCACCATAGTTTGGGATTCCGGATGGTGAAGGCGGAAGTCACTTTGTTCAAGCCTTTCTGCAGCGATGTGCTGACGGTTCCGAATGTTTTCCCGGATTCCGGGTCGCGCACGGTGAGCCGGATATTTTCCAGATTTTCATCCGCCCGTATTTCTGCCACCACTCTGATCTTGGCACTTTTTTCACTGACCTGATCCTGAATGATCTGGATGTTTTCTATCCGGAGATTATCCCAGGCTTCAAGGTATACCGGACGCCAGATTCCTGATGTTACCAAACGAGGGCCCCAGTCCCAGCCGTAATGATAACCCGCTTTCCGGGCAAAAACGCTCACTTTTTTATCGAATACGCCTCCGTTTTCCGATTGGTCGTTTCCGGCTTCATATTGAAAAGGCAGGCTGTCCCATTTCGGGATGTCGATTTTAAGGGGAGAATGAAAATAGATTCTTAATGTGTTTTCTCCCGGCCGGAGATATTTTTTTATATCGGCCTGCCATTCCCGAAACATATTGTTGGCGGAAAGTATTTTTTGGTCATTCAGGTAAACATCGGCGTAAGTGTCGAGCCCTTTGAAGTCCAACCGGACATTTTGTTTCTCCCTCATTTCAGGCGAGAGGGTGAAATGGGTTTCATAGATCCAGTCTTCTTTGTCGATCCATTGCAAACCTCTTTCGTTCAGGCGGAAAAACGGGTCTTCAATGATACCGTTTGCCAGTAAATCGGTGTGTACCACTCCGGGCACGCTGGCCGGATACCAGTTCGTAAGCCGTGCTTGCCGGAATTTCCAGCCTTCATTCAATTCCTGGCGCAAAGGGGATGCTGTCAGCAGGCTGCCGTAAAAAACGGCAAAAAGCAGGCATACATTTTTTAAACAGTTCAATTTCATACGGAGAAAATTGGAGTAATTAAAATTTCTTTTGTACAAAGTTAAAAGATAATTTACATTTGTAGAGGTTTAACAATAGTATAAATTTTCAGGAATACACGATGAAGACTAAAAGTGCAGATTTTATTATCGGATCGGAAACACCGTGGGAAAATGCAGGCGAGGGTGTTTGCCGTCAAATTATGGCGTATGACGGACAGGTTATGTTGGTGCAGGTGAAGTTTGAAAAGGGAGCTATCGGAACTCCGCACGAACATTTTCATTCGCAGGCCAGTTTTGTGGTTAGCGGACGGTTTGAGGTGGAGATCGGGGAAAAGAAAAAGATATTATCTGCCGGGGACAGTTTTTATGTCGAGCCGGATATGCGTCATGGGGTGGTCTGTCTGGAGGCCGGTGTATTGATCGATACTTTCACTCCTATGCGCCTTGATTTTCTGAAATGATTTGCTTATTGGGTATGGGTATCCAATAATTTTTTTAAGTTTCAGAGGATTGAATGTTTGAAAACTGTCTCGGATAGAGACATGAATAAAAACATAGAAAGAGGAGCTGTTTAACAAGTCGAAGACAGTTCCGCTTTTTTATTATTACTTTTCTGCTTTTTCAAATAGTAAGGTGATTACTATCTTTCCTTTTGTTTTGTAGATTATATTTGAATCATAATTTTAATTATTTCATTATAAATTATGTTTTGATTGTTTTTTGTTTATATTTGTTTTCATAAATAAATATGAGTGTGTGTATTATGTGTATTGTTTTTCTGTCTTGATAGTAAAATGGGAGGTTAATCCAGAAAAATATACTTACTGTATATGCAGTTTATAGGTTATTTCAAATTATGTCTGATCTTTTAAAAACATGAATTTATGAGAAAAATTATTTTAGGAGTGCTTACAATGGCTGTTATTGTTACGGTGACGATTATAGGCGTTAATCGGAATAAAGTGAATGCTACAATGGATTTGATTTGGGCTAATGTTGAGGCAATGGCTGAAGATGCTGAAAGTCAGGGAGTGAAGACAATCGTGTCCAGTACGGAAGTGGAGGAAACATCGTATATTTCCGGGACTTACCTTGTTACTTGCTATACGAAAATAACTAAAATAGTCGATTGTAAAGATCAAGGCAATTTGATTTGTGAAAAGGGTAAAACCTATAAAGAGTCACTCGGTTGTGATTACTCTGATATGTCTGGTGGTGGTGACATTACAAGATAAATTAAGCATGAGTTTTCCGGGTTACCTTATCTAGTTAAAGTAATCCGGAAATTTATATTATAGATTGATCGATTGGAATTATGGAAAGAAAAATAGTAGTATTTGTAATAGTATTTTTGATTGCGGCTTGTGGTTTTAAGAAAGAAAATTCTTTAGTGCCGATTTTGCCTGTACAGAATATCGATAAGAAAAACAGTGTATGCCGGATGCAGGAGTATTTTACAATGTCTAAAATTATTTTTTTGGAAACAAAAGAAAAGTCTATAATCGGTTCGGCAATACGTAAAATTATATTGGAAGAAGATAAAATATACCTTCAGGATCAATATAATAACAGTATCTTAATGTTCGATACTACCGGAAAATTTATTGCCGGCATATATTCACAGGGGAGAGGTGCCGGAGAGTATATAACCCTGGATGATTTTACAATCGACAGGGATACAAAAGAGCTGATACTTTATGCGAGCCGTCCTAATAAATTATTATATTATGATTATGATTGCTATTTGAAGAAAGAAGTGCCGATCGAGAAATCATTTTTCGAGATCGCGGTCGATTCCGGCGAATTGATCGGAATGACTTCCTGGGATGATTCGAAATATTGTTTACGCCGTTATAAATTATTGCAAAATAAAACTTTGCAAGAATCTGAAATCACATCGCTTTCCCATATTAATAGGACCGGATTTCTGGCTCATGGAGTTCAGATGTTGAAAAGTGAGAGTATTAATTTTTCTCGTCGTAACGACCCGTCTATTTACAGTTTAGAGGGGAATGTGATTAAAAAACGTTATGAGATTGATTTTGGGAAATATAATTTGCCTAAGGAATTAAGTGAGCCCAATGTGCCTGCCGATGTATTTAATCGTGAAATACTGACAAACTCATACGTTTTCTCTATTGTCAATATAAAGGAGACTCCTGAAAGAATATTTTTCACGCTTCCTTTACCGGGAATGTGTATTCTTACAAAGAATGATAGTCAATTGAAATATTATAAGACTTTTATCGATTCTACCACTTCTATTCCGCTTGCTTTGACAGAGGTGGTTGAAGATCCCGGGAATAATGTGATTTGTTTTAAAGAGTCTGTCATGAATTTGAAAACTAAAGTAAAATTTTTAGGTGATAAAGTTCCTCAATGGTTGTCTGAAAAAGTTGCTATGGCGAAGGATGACAGTAACCCCATTTTATTTTTCTATCAGAGCAAAGAATAAATTAGAGGGGATTATATTTTTTCTGTTATCGATTATTTTTAAATTAATATCCCGATCGTGTTTTGAAAAGGGTGAGGCTGTTTAAGACCGGACGGACTCTTCGTTTTATTTTGGGTAATCGTGATTTGATTCCAGGTATTTTTAATTAAGGAGATTCAATCGGTCTGTGTGGCCTGACGGAAACGGAATTTGCGGTCGATGAACACGATTTCGATTAATCCGAAGCGGACGAATTTGGCGAGGGTGTTTTCGGCTTTGTTGCGCGGAATACGGGCGAGCCGGGAATATTGCCCTATGGATATGTCGGGGTGGGAGGCGAGATAGTCGAGCAGCAGTTGTTCTTCCCCGGAATAATGGATGAATGCCCCCTGTGGAGTGACGGCTTGTCGCCAGATTTTCAGGTGTACCGGGTTTGCCAGTATATTTTCGTCTTTAACCCGTACGTAAGCCCATAGGCGGTTGTCGCTGTCTTTCGCGTAGTAAGGTTTGTGTATCCCCGGTGGGACAATCACTTCCAATACTGTACGCCCTTCCACCTGGTGAATTTTCATTTCACATTCCACCTGCGGTTTGCTGTATAATTTGGCGGCAGCTTCAATCATGTATATTTCTTCTTCTGAACGCACTCCCGCTATTTTTCCATTGTCTTTCACTCCCACCAGCAAACGTCCTCCGTCTGTATTGGAAAACGCCGAAAGGGTTTTGGCTATTTTCCGGGCATCCGAAATCTCGAATTTGAAGTCCTGTTGTTGATGTTCTCCTTCTTCTATGAGTTTATAGACGATCGATTGTCGGGCTGTGTTCATTTTCTTCTCTGGAATTTTGCTTGTGGTAAAAATTTCGCCGGGACAAATTTAGTTTGCCCCGGCGAGATATAAAAGGTCGTTTTGTTTATTTAATGCTTATTTTTCCTCCCGGTAACAGGGCTTGTATGCTGTTATCGTACATGGCCGAGCAATTGATAGCCGGCAGTTGGTATTCACCCCGGAATGCTGCGTTGCAACGGAAACGGAAGGTTTTCGTCTGGTTTTGTTCCAAATTGAAATAAATGTAGAACCGATCGTCCCGGATGTCGGCATATTCCGCTCCCGGATAAGCGTTGGCATTGCCGGAAAGGCGTTCGTTGATGATTTCAAAGCCGGAGGGGACCAGATAACTCAGCACTAATTCATCGTATGTTCCGGTCAATCCGGTGTTTTTAATCGTGATTTCAGTCGTCACGTCCTCGCCTTGTTGCAGGTCGGAGATGTTGAGAAGAGTACCTTTGTCATTGTAATATTTAACACTCATATTCAGTCCCGACATGATTTTTTCGGTCACCACTTCCAGCGGAGCTGAAGAATTGATCAGCCGGGCGTAAAGGTTGCCTTTACCGTTGTTGGTGATTTCTGCGGAAACTGTGCCGTCTTTGATTTTCAGTTTTTGTTGGTAAATCGTCTTTTCGGTTTTTACATTCTCTTTGCCGGAAGGAGTGGTAACCAGGATGGTTATTCCTTGCTGGCTGCCCAAATATTTCCTGACATAAAGCGCGGCGGCATGCAGGGAATAGGCTGTTTCCTGCGTGCTGTACCAGCGGTTTGAGCCCATCGCCTTCGAGATTTTTTCCAGCATGCGGTAAGCGTCTTGTTGTTTGTCCAGAGTGACCAATGATTGCAGGATGATCGCCATATCCCTGGTGTCCGATCCGAAACTACCTCCGGTTTGGCGGTAGGGAGAAACATCCTGAGAAATGTTGTTCACCATTTTTTCAGCCACTTCATGATGGCCTGTCAATTCATAGGCAGAAGCCAACAACCATTGGGAGGTGGCCCGTTTTAATTCACTTTCTTTCAGGCGATTCATAGCAGCCTGATCGGGTTTGTTGACCAATGCCAGCACATACAGGCGGTAGGCTTGTTCCTGCTGAGCCCATGAATCGTTCATATTCCAGCTATTGGCCACACGTCTCAGGTAATTGACTGCGTTTTGCAACATTTCCACCGGAACGAAATAGCCCTGGCTTTGGGCCGCCGCTAAGAATTGCACGACATAGATACTTACCCACGAAGAAATGTAATCGCCTCCCGGCCAGTAGGCAAAACCTCCTTCCGGGGTCTGGTACGACCGTAAGCGGTTAATCACTTCCTTGATATTGGTTTCCGTTTGCTGTTTTTGTTCCGGGGTTAAGGTCAGCAGATCGTTCAGGGCCAGTTGCGGGAAGGCTTGTGAGGTGATCTGTTCGGCACAACCGTGCGGATATTGAAGCAATTCGTTGATTCTTTGTTCCAGGTTTAACGGCGGAATGGAAGACACTTCCAAAACAGATTCCGGCTCGGCTCCGGAGAGTGCCGCGCTGAACGATGCCTTTTCCCCGGCTTTCACCTCTTTTTCCTCTACGTGGGTGATGCGGGGATTGGGAATACGTATGGTGACATCTTCCGTGACCAGGGCTTTTTCTTCTCCGGACCGGGCTTCCGTACGGAGGGTGGATACGCCTGTTTCCCCGTTGATCCGGGCTTTAAAGTAGACCACTTTTTCTCCTTTGCTGTCGAAGTGTACATGCTGTGTGTCACCGTCCAGTAAAGTCAGCTTACTGTCGGTGGTCATTTTAACGGTGACGTCTTTGATGTTTTCTTTCATCGCGAAAACCGTTACCGGAATATCGATCTGGTCGCCGGGGGTGAATAAACGTGGCAGGGCTACCGATAGCATCAGCGGATTGTTTACGGTGCTGCTGGTGGCCGTGGAACCGTATTGCCCGTTGGTGGCTGCAACGACCATCGTGCGTACTTCACCGATGTATTCCGGCATACGGTAGGTATGGGTTTGCTTTTCTCCTGCTTTCAGGGTAAATGGCCCGTCGAAGATTACCACGGGTTTGAAGCGGTTTGTTTTTTCATCCTGTATGGATTTTAGGGCTTCGTCACCGCCGACGGCAAAGGCTTTGTCCAGCCGGGCTCCATAAGCTCCGTAAATATAATCGTATAAATCCCAGGTTTTGACGCCTAAGGCTTCCCGGGCATAGAAGGCATTGAACGGGTTAGGCGTGCGGAAGGTGGTGAGGGAAAGCAGTCCTTCATCGACAATGGCGATGGTGTAGTTCATCGGTTTGCCGTCTTTTTCTTTGACTTCCACCGTAAAGTCTTTGGAGGGGCGCAATTCTTTGGCGACATTGGCTTCCGGATTCAGGCGCAGGCTTGCGTCTTCCACGTTTACGTTAACCACCCCGTAAAGTCTGACCGGATGGTCGTTGTCCCGTGTGGCGTAAGGCTGGATCAGGGAAACGCTGATATAAGTGTTGGGACACATGTCGCTTTCGGCTTTTATTTCTACGGTTGTCGCTCCTTCTTTGGCAGGCACCCGGTAGATTTTAGAAATCGATTTGCCGTTTTCAAGGCTGACAATAGCCACACCGCCAACGGACGACGGTATTTGCACTTTGATTTTTTCACCTGTTTTATACGATTTTTTGTCGGTGCTCAGGTGAAGCATCGTGGCTACATCGCTACCGCCTGCATCTCCCCAGCTTCCGAAATAGGCGATGATGCCGGAGGAATGGCCGGATGGATCGGTGGCCCGGATAAAATAGCGTCCGTAATTATCGATACCCAAATCTGTGGAAAAAGTGCCGTTTGTGGCTTTTATATTTTTTTCCAACACCCGTTTGCTGTAATTCCGGTTGATATAGGAACTGATGTTTTCGTCTTCGGAATCCCACCACCAATGCCAGTTTAATTTAAATACCTCGATTTTAATGGTGGCATTGCCCGATTTTTCTCCTGTCGGCGACAAGGTCACCCCGTTCAGCCGGACCGGGTTTTGGGTTGAATACCAGTTGTCGTCGGATTCCGGCAGTCGGATTCCGACATATTCCGTATAGGGGGAATAGCGGATGGTTTGGGTGTTGATGCTGAAGTCTCCGCCGTTTTCAAATACCCGGGTGGTGAAGCTGACGTTCAAAATTCCGGGGGCATCTTCGGCTTTCAGCTTTTTCAGGCTGAAAGAATAGTTCCCGGAAGCATCGGTCGTTCCGTCGAACAAGGTTTCCGAACTCGGCTCGAAATATTTAGATTGGTCGGAAAATGTATAATCCGGGTATTCCTGAAATCCTCCGTTTGCATTGTAAAGCCTTGCTTCTGTAATTGCCTTCAGGTTGGAGGTCGGAGCTCCGTTCAGCCATTTGGTAGCTACCTTTACGGGAGCGGAGGACACTCCGTTACCGATCACTTTTTCGTTCGGAAAGGTGAGGTTGATAGCCAGTCGGTTGGCTTTAACCGTTTCTACTCTTAACGTCTGCGTAAAGGTCAATCCTCCCACCCGGAATATCGCATTCCAGTATCCGGTGGGAGCGTCTTCGGCTGTCTTGAAGGTAAAACAGTTGATGTTGTTTTTTCCGATACTTCCTTTCAGGGTTTGGACCGTATTCCCGTTGGGATCGATTAATTGGGCTACAATGGGATGTCCCATCGGCAATACGTTCAGTTTATCTTCCAGAATCAGCGACAGGTAAATGTCGTCGCCCGGACGCCAAACTCCCCGTTCGCCGTAGATGAATCCTTTTACGCCCATTTGCACATGCTGGCCGCTCACATCGAAGTTGCTGAGCGAAAGAGCTGTTCCATCGGCCACTTTCAGCCATGCCCGGTCTGTGCCTTTTTGAGCCCGTACGATAAAGGCTGTTCCATTCGGTTGCAATTTCACAAAACCTTCTTTATCTGTCCAGGCGGAATCGATTTTTTGATTTTGGAAATTGTAAAGAGTCACCTGGCAATCGGAAACCGGGGAGGCCGAGGACAAGTTCGTGACACAGACGATATAGCTGTTGTCCGCACCTTTTTTGGCGAGCAAGCCGAGGGAGGTGTTGATGATGTTGCGGGATACGAATCTCGATCCGTTGTAATAGGATATGTCACAGGGATTATCGGCCTGATCCCAGCTATAACCTTCGGGATATTCATATTCACTGTAATAGTAATCGGGATTGTCCCATTTCTTCATGTCCGGCGCTTCTGAATCGACTCCTTCATCCGCGCAATTCAGTGTGGAATACGATTTTTTGAATCTCAGTTGAATCCGGTAGATAATTCCTTTTTCCAATTTAACTAATTTGGAAAGGTCGATCGTAAAGTCGTTCCAACGGTTCAGGTCGATACCCGGATGATCCTGTGTCAGGTCGATTTTGGTCATAAAGACGGGACGTCCGGTGCGGTTTAATTCCCGCCGGGAATCGTAGGTGTTTTCCTGTAAAAAGAAATTCATATTTTGATCCGGCACCCGGATAATCATGAGGTCTACCGCTTTCAATGCGATCGACGAGAAAGGAATGAGGACGCTTTGTTCGTCCGGAACGATGACCCCTTTGCCGATCAATTCCACGGCAGGTTTTGCCGTAGCCACTTTTACCGTGCGGAAGTAATCTTCCGACAGCAGGTTGCCGTTTGCGCTTTTTATGCCTCGTTGAATCCTGACGTCCAATGATTCGGCCGATTCGTTGGAGGGCATGTATACGTAAATGACGTTGTTTTGTATTTTGTAGTTAATCCGGGAGTTTTCATTCACGGAGATCAAGCCGTTCAAATCCTGTGACGGATCGAGTTTTTCCGACATGAAAATACTGATCACTGCGGGACGGGCGTCGCTGGCTTTGACATTTAGCACCTGGAGTTCTTCCAGCTTCGGAATATCGACGTCCGTTTGCTCGGTTTTGTTGTTTTGCTTGATCGTCAGGGTTAGGGTTTGGGCATTTGTTTTCTTCCTGATATGGGGGATAACGAGGTTATGTTTATTGTCGGCGTGAGTCCATTCCAAAGCCAGTCCGTTACCGTCCAGCGATGCCGTTACCTGCTTCTCAAGGATTTCGGGGTCGATATAATCCGAACTGTATAAAACTGCCTGATAAGTAAGAAGGCTGTCGGTTTGCCCTGCAAGCAGATCGCCTGCATCCAAACGGGTGAGCAGGGGGATGATCTTAAATTCAAACCGGAATGTCTTATAATCCGACGGTACATTGCTCAAAGCCCCCAGGTTAAGGTTGGCGGTGTATGAAACGCCGTTCTGGAAACGTTCTGCCGGGACAAATTCAACACAATTATTTTCTTTCAGCACCAATTCTCCTTTTATGGCGGGAGTGATTTTCAGGATTTCGGGCGGGAGGGTACTGCCCGGCAGAAAGCCCTTATCCGGTTTATTGTTTAAGCATACTTGAACGGATGAACTCGACTTGATGATTCCGCTGGTGTATCCGGTGATGTAGTTACTGAAATCGGCTTGTTTTTTTTCGGAACAGCCGGACAGGAGTAAAAACAGGCCGATGAATACGGAACAAGAAAATAGCTTGTGATTCATAGCAGTTTTTGGGTTATATTACTTTCACAAATTTATGAAAATAATCTATTACCCAAAGAGAATATATTTGCTTTTTACCTTTGTGTGGAAAGGATTTTCTAACCCTTAGAATGTGAGCCTATTTGGCTGTATGTTATGTTTATAATTTCCTGGCAGGAGGAAAATTGATCTTTTTTAACGAGATTATTTTTATAATTTAAATTTCATGACCGATTTATCCGATTTATGATGTAAATTTGTACTTCTGTTGGATCTACCATTAAAAAAATATTTATGAGAATAGCTGTTGTCGGTACGGGATATGTTGGATTGGTTTCCGGGGCTTGCCTTGCGGAAACCGGAGTCACGGTCACTTGTGTGGATGTGGATGCTTCTAAAATCCAAAAGTTGAATGAGGGAGGGATTCCGATCTATGAGCCGGGCTTGTCTGATATTGTTGCGAGGAACCGTGCCGACGAGCGTTTATTTTTCACCACGTCTTTAAAAGAGGCTTTGGTGAAAGCCGATGCCGTTTTTATTGCTGTGGGTACTCCTCCGGATGAGGATGGAAGTGCCGACCTGAAATATGTGCTGGGCGTTGCCCGCGAGATTGGTGAACTGTTGGAGAATTACATGGTGGTAGTTACCAAATCGACCGTTCCGGTGGGGACAAACCAAAAGGTGAAAAAGGCGATTGCCGCAGAATTGGAGCGTCGTGGGATGAATATTAAATTTGATGTGGCTTCTAATCCTGAATTTCTGAAAGAGGGGGATGCCGTGAACGATTTTATGATGCCGGACCGTATTGTGGTGGGCGTGGAAACGGAACGTGCCCGCAAGGTGATGGAACGGCTTTTCCATGCTTTCTCTTTAAATAACATCCCGATCTATTTTATGGATATTCCTTCGGCGGAAATGACGAAATATGCTGCAAATTCCATGCTGGCCACCCGCATATCGTTTATGAACGATATTGCCAACCTTTGCGAGATTGTCGGGGCGGATGTGGAAGCCGTGAAAAAGGGAATCGGCAGCGACACGCGTATCGGTAAAAAATTCCTCAATGCCGGATGTGGTTACGGGGGATCTTGTTTTCCTAAAGATGTGAAAGCATTGATTAAGACCGGGGACGAGCGTGGGTATGGTATGGAAGTGTTGAAAGCCGTTGAGTTGGTGAACGACCGTCAGAAAGGGGTGTTGTTCGGAAAGATCCGGAAACATTATAACAATGATTTGAAAGGAAAACGTTTCGGAGTGTGGGGGCTGGCTTTTAAGCCCGCTACCGATGATATGCGCGAAGCACCTTCTTTGGTGCTGATCGATCAGTTGTTGGAAGCGGGAGCGGTGGTTCGTGCTTATGATCCCGAAGCGATGGACGAATGCCGCCGTAAGATAGGCGACCGGATTGAATATGCCCGGAATATGTATGACGCCCTGACCGGAGCCGATGCCATGATTGTTGTCACCGAATGGCAGGAGTTTAAAGTGCCGAAATTTACTTTTATCGAGAAAGCGCTCCGTGAAAAAGTGATCTTTGACGGACGGAATATATATAGTCCTGAACAGATGCAGGAGTTCGGATACGTTTATTATGGAATCGGACGCTAAGCATGGGGCGGAAATTGCATATACTATTTATTGTTAATCCTATATCGGGTTTAGGCTTAGGAAAAGAGCTGCCGGATAAGATTAAAAAATTGCCGGAATACGATGATGTGGCATACGAAGTGATGTTTACGAAGTATGCCGGACATGCAACGAAATTGGTGGAAGAGGCGCGTTCTGCCCAGAAATACACCCATATCGTAGCGGTGGGAGGAGACGGGACGGTGAACGAAGTGGCTTCCGCCTTATATGGGAGCGATATTGCTTTTGCTGTCGTGTCTTTGGGAAGCGGAAACGGTTTTGCCCGTCATTTAGGATATTCCATGTTTATGAGCAAAGCTTTGAGGCAGGTGTTATGCGACAACTATGCTCAGATCGATATGTTGCAGGTCAACGATAAATTCTCGCTGAATGTCAGCGGGGTGGGGTTCGATGCGGAAGTCGCACACGAATTCAATAAATTGAAGCTAAGGGGTGTCTTTTCATACATCTATGCTGCCATCAAACTGTGGTTTCGTTATCCGGAAAAAAAATACCGGATTATCAGTAACGGGAAGGTGATGAAGGTGAGTTGTTTTGTCCTCAGTTTCGCTAACAGCTCCCAATATGGGAATAATGCTTTCATAGCTCCTCATGCCTCGGTGCGCGACGGGTTAATGGATATTTGCATTTTGAAACGCCCGGCATTCTTCGAAATTTTGTGGTTTCTGATCTTTTTTATGAATTCGAAAATTTATAAACTTTCATACTACCGGGAACTTCAGTGTGAGGAAGCGGTTGTGGAAGGAAATATTAATCATGTGCATATCGATGGGGATGCTTACCTGATGGAATCCCCGATCCACTTAAAAATGCACAAAGGGGTGCTAAAGGTTGTCGTTCCTAAGTCTATCCGGTGAACTCCGTTTTCCGATCGCAGGGGGAATATCCCTGAAATCGTCGATATATTCACAGTATGAGCAATTACAGGCAAATTCTCCCCCATATCCGGCTGATGCCGTATATCCGTTATTATTGGATATTGGAGGCCGTTTATGAGAAAAGTACGCCTGAACGGGTGATTCCGTTCGGGGCTATGCAATTGTGCTTTTACCGGGGGCATGTGACCTGTGGGACAGACCGTCTGGATGCCGGAAGTTTGCTGTGCGGGCAGGCTACGGCTTATTCCGAAGTGCTGACGGAAGGTAAAATCCGTATTGTGGCTGTTATGTTCCAGCCTTTCGGGGCAAAAGCTTTTTTTTATGTACCGATGCAGCTACTTGCAGAGCAAAAGGTGAAAGCGGACGATCTGGACGATCCGGCATTGAAAGAGCTGGAACAGAAAATTGTGGAAACGGACGGTCCGGTTGCCTGTGTGGAGTTGTTGAATCGTTTTTTCCTGAGTCGCCTGACACCGTTGCAGGACTATAATCACCATCGGCTGGATGCCGTGATGAGGGTGATCCGGGAATGTGGCGGAAACATTCCTGTCCGGTCGTTGGCGGAGGCAGCCTGTTTAAGCGGGAAACAGTTTCAGCGGGTGTTTTCCGGGCATGTCGGCCTGAATCCTAAAGAGTATATCCGTACGGTGCGGTTTCAATATGCGCTGTCCTTGTTGCAGAGTTGTCCTGGAAGGCAACTGACCCAACTGGCGTATGATTGCGGGTATTACGATCTGTCGCATTTGATCGACGAGTTTAAGACTTTTTCCGGTTATACTCCTAAAGAGTTCCTGTCTGTTTGCCTACCTTATTCCGATTATTTCGAATAGGTATTCCAAATGTCCTTTTTTTCCAATTTTGAGAGAATGGTACGCCTTATTTTTGCAGGGTCGAACCATAAAAACATTTCAACATGGAAAAATTACTTGCATTTTTTGAGATCCCTGCGGCAGATTTTGGCAGGGCTGTAAAATTTTACGAATCTGTTTTTCAGTTTAAACTTGCTGTGAGTGAGTGTGAAGAAGAAAAGATGGCGTTCTTCCCCGCCGGAGAAGAGGAGGTGGCGGGAGCTATTTCCTGGGCAGAAGGGTTCGAGCCTTCGGGCAAAGGGGTTTTAATTCATTTTCAGGTGGAGGATATATCGGATGTTTTGACCCGGGTGGAAAAACAGGGGGGGATGATGATTCGCCCTAAGGCTAAAATCGAATGTGAAAACAGGGGTTATTTTGCTATGTTTCGGGATTCGGAAGGAAATACGGTGGGACTTTATTCGGATAAATAAACGAATCCGGTGATGGGGGTAGCGAATCCCGGCGTTGGGATAAAAATGCCCGGTTGAATTTAAAGGGATAATCGAAAAATGAAAAATCGGTTATCCCTTTTGTTGTATGGGGCTTCTACCGGTTGATTTGCATAAGGGATTAGGATCGGTTATAAGAAAATAATCCGGGAGAACCGGATTATTTTTGACTGTCGTTCTGCGCCGGGGAGATTCCTAATTCCTGTGCCACTTTAAACATATATGTCCTGGCTTCTTCGGGATTATTACCGATCACTCCGTCGAGAATCGCTTCTTTGATTGCATTTTTTATGTCGCCGATAGCCCGGCAAGGAGGAAGGTTGAAGGTTTCGATAATTTCTTCTCCGCTGATCGGAGGCTGGAAATTCCGGATCGAGTCTTTTTCTTCCACCTCTTTCAGCTTTTTGCGTACCAGCTGGAAGTTGGACAGGAAGCGTTTCACTTTTTCCTCGTTCTTCGAGGTTATATCGGCTTCGGCAAGCGTCATTAAATCGTCGATGTCGTCACCTGCATCGAAAAGCAGGCGGCGCACGGCTGAATCGGTCACAATTTCTTCCGACAAAACGATTGGGCGCATGTGTAGATTCACCAATTTTTGAACATACTTCATTTTTTCGTTTTGAGGCAGTTTCAGGCGGTTGAATATTTTAGCCACCATACGTTCCCCCACATGGTTGTGTCCATAGAATGTCCAGCCTTGTCCATGTACGAATTTTTTCGTGACAGGCTTGGCAATGTCGTGCAGCAGGGCTGCCCAACGCAACCAGAGGTCGTCCGAATAAAGCGACAGGGTGTCGAGTACGGTCAGGGTGTGGTAGAAATTATCTTTGTGTTTGATGCCGTTCACAGCCTCTACCCCTTTTAAAGCGGTCAGCTCCGGGAAAAATAGTTCCAGTAAGCCGGACTGATCCAGCAGGAGGATGCCTTTTGAAGGTTCGGGCGAAAGCATGATCTTGTTAAATTCGTCCATGATCCGCTCGGTTGAAACGATAGGCAGGCGTTCTTTGTAATCGCTGATCGCCTGAAAAGTTCCGGCTTCGATTTTAAAATTGAGTTGTGAGGCGAAACGAATGGCCCGCATCATCCGGAGCGGGTCGTCGGAAAACGTGATTCCCGGCTCCAGCGGTGTTTTGATCAGGCGTTCTTCCAGATGTTGCAATCCGCCGAACGGATCGATCAGTGTGCCGTAATCTGCGGGATTTAGCGAGATAGCCAGGGCGTTGATCGTGAAGTCGCGGCGTTTTTGGTCGTCTTCGAGCGTTCCCTCTTCCACGATGGGTTTGCGGGAGTCGGAACGGTACGATTCCCTGCGGGCACCCACGAACTCGATTTCCATTCCTTTATACCGGAACATAGCTGTTCCGAAGTTCTTAAATACGGATACCGTGAGGTTGCCCAACTGTTTGGCGGCTGCTTCCGCCAGTTCAATACCGCTTCCGTGCACCACGATGTCAATATCTTTAGAGGTGCGGTGTAGCAGTAAGTCACGCACGTAGCCTCCGATCACATAGGCTTCGATTCCTTTTTCAGCAGCAATATCGGAAAGTATTTTAAAGATAGGGTGTTTTAACGGTAACAACATCTATTTTCTGGAATTATAAATTATAGATCACAAAAATACCAACATATAACGTATCTGCCAAATCACAGGGGAATAATGGCAGGAATAATCCTGAAATGGATAAAATCCAGATGGGAATGTGGGGCGGGACAGGAAATATAAAATCCGGCGCTCATAGTATCGTAGTTTGTGGTAGTTGGATACTATTTTGCGCCGGACTCGCCAGAAAAAATGATTTCTAAGTCATGCTTATACGATTCCGGAGAATCCCATGAATGCCATTGCTAATAACCCCGCTGTCACTAAAGCGATCGGGGAACCTTGCATTCCTTTGGGGATGGAAACCAGTTCGAGGTGTTCACGAATACCTGCGAAAATGGTCAGGGCAAGCCCGAATCCCAATGCGGTTGATCCCGCAAAAACGATAGACTCCAGTAAATTATATTCTTTTTGGATAACCATGATGGCTACCCCCAAAACGGCACAGTTGGTGGTGATCAATGGTAAAAATACACCTAATGCCTGATAAAGTGAAGGACTCACTTTTTTCAGGATGATTTCAACCATTTGCACCAATGCTGCGATAACCAGAATAAAGGTGATGGTTTGCATGAATTGAATGTTGAAGGCATCCAATATGGCTTTTTGAATGATGAAGGTGACGATTGTCGCTAAGATAATAACAAAGGTTACCGCTCCCGTCATGCCTAATGCAGTAGATACTTTTTTAGAAACGCCTAAGAACGGGCAGATTCCGAGGAATTGTGCCAGCACGATGTTGTTTACAAAGACTGCTGCGATGAATATCAGTATATATTCCATTCTTTTTTAGTTTAAAAAGCGTCGGCGAGCTTTTGATTGCCCGAAATTACAAACTTTTTTGTAAAAATGATTTGACGCAATTAATATAATTAAGCTTTTCTGATTTTATTTACCAGAGCGATCAGGTAGCCTAATGCAATGAACGCTCCCGGAGCCAATACGAATATCAGCATGCCGTAGTTTTCGTTATATACCGTGGCATTGAATATCTTACCGCTTCCTAAAAATTCCCGGATAGCTCCCAATAAGGTCAGGCTTATGGTGAATCCCAATCCCATGCCTGCTCCATCGAGCATGGAAGGGAATGCTTTGTTTTTAGAAGCGAAGGCTTCGGCACGTCCCAATACGATACAGTTCACAACGATCAATGGAATGAACAGGCCTAATGCAGAGTGCAGCGAAGGCAGATAGGCTGCCATACACATATCTACAATGGTTACGAAAGCCGCGATGATAACGATAAACGACGGGATACGGATTTTATCCGGAATCAGGTTCGCTACCAGGGAAATAACCAGGTTCGACATAATCAGCACGAAAGCTGTGGCAAGTCCCATTCCCATACCGTTAATTGCCGAAGTGGTCACCCCTAAAGTGGGACACATTCCCAACAACAGGACGAAGGTAGGGTTTTCGCGGAATAAACCGTTGGTTAATGTTTTTAAATTGCTCATAACGAGGTTTATAAAGTTATTTACTTATTGTCTTGAGTTGTAGCGCCGGAAGACGCGTCTGCATTTCCGGACAAACCGGACGAGGCACGGTTTACAGCATCGAGGAATGCCCGTGAAGAGATGGTTGCAGCGGTGATAGCATCGACATCTCCTCCGTCTTTGCTCACTTTCAGCCCGTTTTCTCCCGGATTCTTTCCTACAATATTTCCTTTGCCGTCTTTGGTGAACCAGGTATCCATTTTAGAGCCCAATCCCGGAGTTTCCTTGTGGTCCAGCACGGAATAATTGGCAATGGTCCCGTCGGGGTTAAATCCCACCATTAACCATATTTTGCCGCCGAATCCGTTGTTGGTATAGGTTTTTACGGCTGTTCCCACTAATTCTCCGTTTTTCTTTGCCGGATAAAATTCCAGTTCCCCACCGTCGGCTGTTTCGGTTTTCCAAACGTCGGCATTGGGGTCGTTGTCAAATTCTCCCGGTATCACCTGGCGGATAGCGTTCACCTGCTTAGCTTCTTTGGCAGCTTCTATCGGGCCGGCGGTTAAGGTCTGGACATAACCGACAGCAGCCGAAGCGATCAGGGTTACGCTGAATAATACGACTACCATGTTGGTGAAGTTTGATTCTAATTTTTTTCCCATCACTTATATTTTTAAATTTTCGATTTACCTGCCGGATGCTTTGGGCTGGCCGGGCGGGTAAATGGTCGGTTATGCAAATCGTTTTGGTTTACAATATCTGTTAATCAAAGGAGTAAAGGCATTCATAATCAAAATTGCGAACGACATCCCTTCCGGGTAAGCGCCGAAAAGGCGGATCACTACGGTGATGATGCCTATACCTATTCCATAGATCACCATTCCTTTGACCGCCATAGGCGAAGTTACGTAGTCGGTAGCCATAAAGATCGCTCCCAGCATCATTCCTCCCGTGAGTAGGTGGAATAGGGGTGAGGCGAACTGTTCCGGGTTGCAAAGGTGCAGAATGCCGGAAAATGCGAATACTGTGGCAAAGATTGTCACCGGAATATGCCAGGTGATAACCCGGGTGAAAAGCAGGTAAGCGAATCCCACAAGCAGGGCGAGGGCTGCCACTTCTCCCAAACTGCCGCCCATATTTCCGATCAGCATGTCTTTATATCCCACGAAACTGTCTGCCGACAAAACGCTCGATACCGATTGGTTGGTTTTAACGGCTTCTTTTAGTAAGGCGAGAGGGGTTGCGCCTGTTTGTGCATCCGTATAGGATGAAGCGAATCCCAGTGCTTTCGGCCAGGTGGTCATTTGTACCGGGAAAGAGATAAGCAGGAATACACGTCCGACCAATGCCGGGTTGAAGATGTTGCAGCCTAAACCGCCGAAACTCATCTTTCCTACACCGATCGCTACCAATGCCCCGATGATTACGATCCATACCGGAAGGTTGGAAGGAACGTTGAACGCTAAAAGCACCCCCGTAATGATAGCTGAGCCATCGAAAATGGTGGGCTGTTGTTTCAACAGGAATTTTTGGATCACATATTCAAAGAACATACACGCCAGCACGGAAGTCAGGGTGACGATAATAGCTCCCATGCCGAAAAAAAGGACAGAGCAAATGAATGCCGGAATAAGCGCTATAATTACCCCATACATGTTTTTTTCGATGGAATCACCGCTGTGCACATGAGGGGAAGGAGATATAACCAATTTATTCATTGTTTTAGATTTTCTGATTTTATTTTTTTCTGTTTCGGATCATTGCTCCCGTCCGTGTTTTTCCCAGGCGGATATAATCGAGCAGGGGACGGTCAGAGGGGCATGTGAAACTACAAGAACCACATTCAATGCAATCCATTACTTTTTCTTCTTCCAGACGGTCGGTGAAATTGAATTGTGACAGTTTCATCAACAGGTAAGGCTCAAGTCCCATCGGGCAGACAGACACACACTTACTACACCGGATGCAGTTGCGCATGGGTTTCCGTTGGGCATCTTTTTCGTTCATGAGCAGAATACCGCTGGTGCCTTTCATCACCGGAGAGTCGATATTGATCATGGTGCGTCCCATCATGGGGCCTCCGCCGATGATTTTTGCGGTGTCTTCCGGCATTCCTCCGGCAGCTTCCAGCAGCTGGCTGATCGGAGTTCCGATGCGGCAAAGGAAGTTTCCGGGATTTTTAACCGATTTCCCGGTTACCGTGACTACTCTTTCCACGAGTGGCTTATGTTTCATAACGGCTTCGTATACGGCTAAAGCCGTTCCTACATTCTGAACCACAGCGCCGACGGCGATAGGCAATGCGCCCGACGGAACCGCCCGTCCCGTTGTAGCCATGATGAGTTGTTTTTCACCTCCTTGAGGATATTTCACTTTCAACGGGCAAACTTCGATGCCGAGCACTTTATCCACAATGCTTTGCAGGCGTTCAATGGCATCTTTTTTATTGTTTTCAATACCGATGATCGCTTGTTTAACGTCGATGGCTTTCATCAATATTTGTATCCCGATCACGATTTCTTCTGCCCGTTCCAGCATAATCCGGTGGTCGGCTGTTAGATACGGTTCACACTCCACGCCGTTGATAATCAGTACTTCGGCTTTACTACCCGGCGGAGGGGTCAGTTTTACCTGGGTGGGGAAGGTGGCGCCTCCCATACCCACAATCCCGGCGGCGGCAATCGCTTTGACAATTTCCTCTTTGGTCAGGTTGTTGTTATGTTCTATTTTTTCAGAACGGTTGATTTCCGGCATCCATTCGTCGCCTTCGGTTTTGATGGTGATTGCAGGTTTGGAAATCCCGGCTGCATCCGTCACATTGTCGATAGAAACTACCGTTCCGGAAACAGAACTATGAATGTTGGCAGAAACGAATCCGGAAGCCTGGGCTATTAATTGCCCTGCCTTTACCTGTTCGCCTTTTTGTACGACAGGGGTCGCCGGAGCGCCGATGTGTTGTCCGAGCGGAATGATTACCTGTTCAGGAACGGGTAATACTTTAATTTTCTCGCCTGATGATAATTTATTTTCAGGTGGATGAACACCACCAATTTTGAAAGTCTTTAACACAGCGTATAAATTTTAGATTAATGATTTAAGATTTAAGATTGATTCTGAAATCTATCATCTATTCTTTATCGTTTTCAAATTTTAAAGTCGATTTCGGGTTCCTCTATTTGAGGAGAAACCTTTTTTTCAGGCGAAGCCTTTTCCTTATTCACCGTCGGGGCAGCTTGTTCTTCTGCCTGCTTTTCGGTGTCCGTCGGAGCGGGAACGGCTGTTTCTGCCTTTGTTTCACCCGGCTCGGCTGATTGTTCGGGAGCCGATTCAGCAGCGGGAGCCGTTTTTTCGCTTTCTTCCGCTTTTGCAGCCGGAACGGTTACTTCTTGCTCAACCGGAGCCGTTGCCGTTTCCGGTTTTGCAGTTACCTCTTCCGCTTTCTTTATCTCTTCCGGTTTAGCGGCCGGAACGGATTCTGTTTTCACTGCCGGAGTTGTTTCCGGTTTCACTGTTTTTTCCTCCGGTTTGGGTGCGGTTTCCGGTTTCTGTGCAGCCGGAGCGGGTTTAGGCGCTGCCGGTTTTGCTGCGTCGTTTTCGGTTATTTTCCTGGGAGGAAAGTTTGTTTCGTGGATGGCTCCGGTGGGGCATACGCTGACACATTTCCGGCATAGGCGGCATTTATTATAGTCGATGTAGGCCAGATTGTTTTCGAGCGTAATGGCTTCGAACGGACATTCTTTCACGCATTTTCCGCAGCCGATACAGGCCACTTTGCATGCTTTGCGGGCAACACCGCCTTTGTCTTTATTGACACAGGACACGAATACCCGGCGGTCTTTCGGCCCTTTGTTCCGGAGTTCTATGATATTTCGCGGACAGGCTTTTACACACGCCCCGCAGGCTACGCATTTATCGTCCACCACTTCCGGCAAAAGGGTTTCCGGGTTCATGTGGATGGCATCGAACGGACAGGCAGATACACAGTCGCCACATCCGAGGCAACCGAATGCACAGGCCGTATCTCCAATGTATAGGCTATGTTCGATCGCACAGGAGCGCGCTCCGTTATACTCGCTGGTGCGGGGACGGTTTGTGCAGTTTCCGTTACAACGTACAACGGCGATTTTCGGAGCCTGGGCTTTTACTTCACGTCCCAGTGCGGCGGCAATCTGGTTCATGGTGTTTGCCCCTCCTACCGGGCAACTGATCCCGTCCAGGGTGTCTGATTTCACCGCAGCCTCTGCCAATCCCCGGCATCCCGGATAGCCACACCCTCCACAATTCGCTCCGGGCAAAAGTCCTTCCACTATATCGATGCGCGGATCTTCTTCTACTTTAAATTTTTGCGCGACTAAATAGAGTATCACTGCCGAGGCGATACCGATAGCACACAATGAAATAATAGTAATAACAATTGTACTCATGTTTAATATTTATAGTTATTCCAATTTTTTCGTTCCAGTTTCGTCCTGGTCTTTTTTACTGACGGTGAATTTTATTTTTTTACCGATTTTGTTCCTGAATAGATACAAAGCCCAGAAGTAGCCGCCTAACAGAACGAGGCTCGCCACTGCGGCGGTCAGTTCGCTGACTCCGGCCCGGACAAGAAAGAATATGGCTGAAACAATCAGGATGGAAGGGATGATATAAGCCATAACCACAGAGTAGACCGCATTTCCCATGGCTGCGTAAACTACAACACGTTCGCCTGCTTTTATTTCAAAAGCGGGGCGTTCTGCTATGATGACTTTTTGTTTGATGTCCGACATTCCACATGCACCTTTGGCATGACAAGCAGAACAGGCTGAATGGCTATAAATCACGACTTCAATCGTTTGTGCTTTGACGTCCCGAACAATCCCCTCATGCCATATACTGTTTTTTTCTGTCATACCCGTGTTTGAAAATATCCGCAAAGGTAATATTAAAAAGGTTAAAAGTGCAAGTTAAATCGGTTAAAAGTGCCTATCTCCGGAAAGAAAAAGGACGGTTTTTAACCGTCCTGTCCTGATTTATTTTTTTCTCATAAATATCTGTATCGGAACACCCGTGAAATTCCAATTTTCCCGGATTTTGTTTTCCAGGAAGCGTTTGTAAGGCTCTTTCACATACTGCGGCAGGTTGCAATAAAATGCAAACGAAGGGGCGTGTGTGGGTAATTGAGTTACATATTTAATCTTCACATATTTTCCCTTGACACTGGGTGGCGGATAGTTTTCGATGGCTTCGAGCATAATCCGGTTCAGTTCCGAGGTTTTCAATTTCTGGGTGCGATTTTCATACACTTTAATGGTGGCTTCCAGTGCTTTCAGCAGGCGTTGTTTGGTCAGCGCCGAAGTAAAGATAATGTCTACATCCCTGAAAGGTGCGATTTTTTCACGCAGTTCTTTTTCATAAACAAGGGTGGTTTTGCCGTCTTTCTCGATCAAATCCCATTTGTTCACCAGAATCACAACGCCTTTCCGGTTTCTTTCAATCAGGTGGAAGATATTTAAATCCTGGGCTTCCATGCCTCTGGTGGCATCGATCAATAGCATGCAGACATCCGATTCTTCAATGGCGCGTACGGAACGCATCACCGAGTAGAATTCCACGTCTTCGTTTACTTTTGCTTTTTTACGCAGTCCGGCGGTGTCTACCAGCAGGAAATCATATCCGAAACGGTTATATCGGGTATAAAGGGAATCGCGGGTAGTTCCGGCAATATCGGTCACAATGTTCCGTTCTTCGTCGATCAGGGCATTGATTGTGGAGGATTTACCGACATTGGGACGTCCCACGATGGTGATCCGGGGGAGTTCGTCGGTGCTTTCTATAACACTGTCCTGAAAATTGGTCACCACATGGTCGAGCAATTCACCCGTTCCGGCTCCGTTGGCCGACGAAATGCAATATAATTCGCTTTTAATACCCAACCGATAAAATTCCTGGGCATCGTAGATCCGTTCGTTTGTGTCTACTTTGTTAGCTACCAAATAGATCGGTTTTTCGATATTCCGTAACAAACGGGCGAAATTCTGGTCGAGGTCGGTCACTCCGATTTCGGTGTCTACCATAAATAGGATAACATCGGCTTCGTCTAAAGCCAATAATACCTGCTTGTTGATTTCTTCTTCAAAAATATCATCACTTTTGGAAACGTATCCTCCGGTGTCGATCACGGAAAATTCTTTACCGTTCCACGATGATTTGCCGTAGTTCCGGTCTCTTGTCACTCCGCTTTCCTCATTGACAATCGCTTTTCGTGTCCCGACCAATCGGTTGAAAAGGGTTGATTTGCCCACATTAGGCCTTCCTACTATTGCTACAATGTTACTCATAAATTTATTTAAAGTAAGGGCTATCGGCTAAAGACTTACAGAAAAGAGTTCCCGTCCGGTGATCTTTTCCGCTGCTTCCCGCTCTTAGCTTTATGAATTGGTGTATCCAAAATTTTTTAAATCGTTCTCTTTGTTTCTCCAGTCTTTCAATACTTTGACATAAAGATTGAGGAATACTTTTTTTCCGAAAAAGGCTTCGATGTCCAGCCGGGCTTCCGTGCCTACTTTTTTCAGCGCTTCTCCCTGATGCCCGATGATGATGCCTTTTTGCGAAGAACGATCCACATGGATCACGGCCATGATGTTGATGCGTTTGTTGTCTTCCTTGAATTCTTCTACTTCTACTTCTACGGAATATGGAATTTCTTTATCGTAGTTCTGGAGAATTTTTTCCCGGATAATTTCATTTACGAAAAAGCGGGCAGGCAGGTCGGTCAGGTCGTCTTTCGGGAAATAAGGCTCACCTTCCGGCAATAATTCAATGATCCGTTTGTATAAATTGTCTACATTGAAATTCTCGGTTGCCGAGATAGGAAAAATTTCGGCTCTGGGGATCAATGATTTCCATTTTTCGTAGAGGGCCTCCAATTTATCTTGGGTGGTCAGGTCGATTTTGTTGATTACCAGTAATACCGGAGTTTCCGACCGATTGACTTTTTCAATGAAATCGATGTTTTTTTCTATGTTTTCAACCACGTCGGTCACATACAGGATAATGTCCGCGTCGATTAAAGCCGATTTGGAAAATTCGAGCATGTATTCCTGCATCTTATAGCTTGGTTTCACCACTCCGGGGGTGTCCGAGAATACAATCTGGTAGTCGTCCGTATTGACAATCCCTTTGATCCGGTGACGGGTGGTTTGGGATTTCGAAGTGATGATCGAAATTTTTTCGCCCACCAAACGATTCATGAGGGTAGACTTCCCAACGTTCGGATTACCTACAATATTTACAAATCCTGCTTTATGATTCATCTCTTATTTTGTTTTTGCGGGGCAAAGATAGTGTTTTTCGCTGAAAAAGAGAAAAGTGTGATTTCGACATTCGGTATTTGTTCTTATTTCTTATATTTGTTGCCCGATAACGATTTAAAATTATAAAAATATGATTATTGATTCATTAAACAACAGTAAGAAAATCGAGGTGTTGAATCCTCATTTCAAAAAAGTGTTCGATTATATAAAGTCACACGACCTGAAGAATGCTCCGGTAGGACGTATCGATATAGACGGGGATAATTCCTGGATCACCGTGAGTGAAGTGCAGGGAAAAGAAAAGTCGGCTGCGGCTTTGGAATCGCACAACCAGTATATCGACATCCAATTGCCCTTGATCGGCGAGGAAACTTTTGGCTGGCAGGCCCGCGACCTTTTGAAGAACGAAAGGGACGGAGGCTATAATGCAGAAAAAGATATTACGTTTTATACCGACCCGGCTAAATTGTATTTCACGATGTCGGCGGGAGAATTTGCCATTTTCTTTCCGGAAGACGGCCATGCCCCCTGTATCGGTAAAGGAACGATCAAAAAGGTTGTTGTAAAAGTAAAAGCCTGACGTGAGCGGGTAAATATAAAAAGAGGCCGGGATTCCCGGCCTCTTTTTATGTGTTAATTATAAAGTATTGCGAATTTGGCATATCGCCTGCTTTTACCAGGGTCTGTTGCCGCCGCCTTGACCACCCTGGCCTCCGCCACGCTGTCCGCCTTGTCCCATACCCTGTCCGCGTTGTCCGCCTCTGTTCTGTCTTTGTTCCATGCGTTTCTTCTCGTTTTCCTGATATTTTTTGAATTGGTCTTCAGTCAGGACTTTTTTCAGCTGTGCTTCTGTCGATTCCCGGTCTTTTTTCATGGTTTCGCGCATTGCTTCGCGGTTATCCCGGTTCTTTTCCATGTTTTTAGCCCGCTGGGTGTAGGAATCGGTATACCATTTCTTCAGGTCGGTCTGTTGTTTTTCTGTCAAAGTCAACTCTTTGTTGAGCTGTTCCACCGTACGGGTTGCCTGTTGTTCCGGTGTCAGTCTTTCTCTTTGCTGGCGTTCTTGAGCCTGTGTCGTAAAAGCTAAAACCATCAGGAGGGTTGTAGCTAAAAAGATGATTTTTTTCATTTCTTTATTTTTAAATTAATAGTATTTGTTATGAGAATGTTCTATTCTGTTCTCATTCCATAAGACAATTGTTTATACGGAAGGTTTATTGTAAGTGTGTGATTTTGTGTGCGATTTTTTTCTTTTTTCTCATTATGAGGTGGTTTTGTTTTTAAATTTATTTATTTTTGTCACGTCTTTTAGTTCGTTTGTGATATTAAAATAGGAAAACAAGATGATTGATTTTAGCGATGTGCTGAAATTTAGTTCTGATAAAATTTCGGGAACTGAATATAAGAATAGTATTTTAAAGAAAAATATTCTGATTTATATGGCAAAGTTTGGCGAGGTGACGATTGCCGATTTGGCCAGAGAATTGAATGTTAGTGTACCTTCTGTGACCAAGCTGGTGGCAGAATTGAAAGAGGACGGTTATCTGGAAGATAACGGGAAAATCGAAACGTCGGGAGGACGCAGGCCGAATGTGTTCGGGCTGGCTGCCGATGCTTTTTATTTTTTGGGTGTGGACGTCAGAAGACGGCGTATCGATATTGCATTATTGGATTTTCAGGGAAATATTATCGAAAAAAAAGAGGGAATACCTTTTGTGCTTGAAAATTCAATGGTTGCATTTGAACAGATATGCCAGGAAATCAATAGCTTTATCGACGAAAGTAGTTTAGGGAAAGATAAGATTATCGGTGTGGGGGTGAGCCTTACCGGGCGGGTCGATTCCAATGACGGTTATAGCTATACCTATTTCAATTTTAACGAAACTCCGCTGACCGACCTGTTCGAAGAGCGTCTGGGGATCAGGGCTTATATCGAGAATGACAGCCGGGCGATGGTTTACGCTGAAAGAATTTTCGGGGTAGTCAAAGAAGAAAAGAATGTGTTGTTCCTGAATCTGGGAAGGGGAATCGGTGTGGGAGAGATGTTCGATGGAAAGCTTTATTATGGTAAGACCGGATTTGCCGGAGAGTTAGGGCATATTCCTTTATTGGATAATGAAATTATCTGTCATTGCGGTAAAAAAGGTTGCCTGGAAACCGAGGCTTCGGGAATTGCCCTTGAGAAAATGTTTATTGAACATTTGGCTGCCGGAGAAACTTCCGTGTTGTCGGAAAAATGGAAATCGGGAGAAGATATTTTGCTTTACGACATCATCGAAGCTGCTAATAACGATGATGTGCTATCGATTACACTAATTGCCAATGTAGCAGAAAAATTAGGACGTGGCGTCGGTGTTTTGATCAATTTGCTGAATCCGGACCTGGTTGTTGTGGGTGGAAGTCTTTCTCTTGTAGGCGATTATCTGATGCTGCCTTTGAAAATGGCGATCAATAAATATTCTTTAAGCCTGGTGAGCAAAGACACTAAATTTAAAATGTCGAAATTGGGAGAAACGGCCAGTGTGATCGGAGTGGCCATGCTGGTGAGGGCTAAGATTCTGGGGGTAATTTGATATAATGTTATTAAATTATTTAATTAATATCTTTTTATTTAATAAATAACTTTGATTTATTAAAATTATCTATTTACTTTGCTCTTCCAAACTTCTGTGTGAGGAGGGTAAAATAAATAGGTAAAATGGAAAAAATTAAAGGATTAATTGATGCACCGTTCACTCCGTTCTATGATAATGGAGAGGTGAATTATGAACCGATAGCAGACTATGCCCGCTTGTTGGTAAACAATGGTTTAAAAGGGGTTTTTATTAATGGTTCGTCGGGGGAAGGCTATATGCTGACCGAAGAGGAACGGATGAAACTGGCTGAAAAATGGGTTGAAGTCGCTCCTTCGGGTTTTAAAGTGATTGTGCATGTGGGAAGCACCTGTGTGAAAAGCAGCCGTAATCTGGCCGCTCACGCCCAGAAAATCGGAGCCTGGGGAATTGGGGCTATGGCAACTCCTTTCCCTAAAATCAACCGGGTTGAAGAGTTGGTGAACTATTGTGAAGAGATTGCCGTGGGAGCTCCTCAGCTTCCTTTCTATTATTATCATATTCCGGCTTTTAATAATGCTTATCTGCCTATGACGGACTTTTTGGCCGCTGTGGACGGCAGGATTCCCAATTTTGCAGGGATTAAATATACCTACGAAAGCCTTTACGAATATAACCAGTGCCGTTTGTATAAAAACGGAAAGTTCGACATGCTGCATGGTCAGGATGAAACAATCCTGCCCTGTTTGGCTATGGGAGGTGCGGAAGGCGGTATCGGAGGTACTACCAATTACAACGGGCGTTGTCTGGTTGGAATTATCGATGCCTGGAAAGCCGGTGATCTGGAAAAAGCCCGTGAGTTACAGAATTTTGCCCAGGAGGTAATCAATGTGATTTGTCATTACCGGGGAAATATTGTCGGGGGAAAACGTATCATGAAGCTGATTGGGCTGGATCTCGGTAAAAACCGGACTCCTTTCCGTAATATGACCGATAGTGAAGAGGTGACTATGAAAGCAGAACTGGATGCTATCGATTTTTTTAGCAAATGCAATAAATTTTAAATGCAGAAGGGCTTCATGCCCTTCTGTTTTTATACATAATAGCCGGAGGGTGGCGTGTTTATTTTAATGTCCGGCTTTTCATACGACTATTTTTATGAATATATCGAAAATCTTTGTACTTGTTGTCGGGCTATGTGGTTTCCTGTTGCCGGGACGGCTTTGCGCCGATACGAAATCGGCCTTTTCTCCGGGGAACGATAATCGGCATAATATTGTTTCTGTAAAAGAATTGCCCGGTCTGGTAGTTTCAGAACGCGACGGTGTGGAGGAAGGAGTTTCGGCCCCTTTTGCGGGAATGCTGGGCGATGTGCTGGTGGTGGCCGGAGGTTGTAATTTTCCGGACGAGCCTGCTGCCGAAGGAGGAACAAAAAAATATTACGATCAGATATATATCCTGCGTAACCCTTTGGATAAAGGAAGCAAATGGGAAAAGGCCGGAAGGCTTCCGGCACAGGTGGCATACGGCGTTAGCATTACTGTTCCGGAAGGAATCGTGTGCATCGGCGGTAACAATGCCGAAAAAGCATTGAACACCGTTTATTTATTAAAGTGGAACGAACAGAAGTCGGAAATCGTGGCAGAAAGTTTACCCTCTTTGCCGGTTGCTATGGATAATATGGCAGGAGCCTCCGACGGGAAAAATATATATGTTGCGGGTGGAAATGTAAATGGGAAACCCGATAACCGTGGTTTTGTTTATACGTTGGGCGACAAGGGATGGCGTGAATTGCCTCCTTTTCCCGGAGAGCCCCGCTTACAGCCCGCGGGTGTGGTGCAGAATAGTGCCGAGCAAACCCGCTTTTATCTTATGGGAGGTTACAGTCCCGCCCGTGAAGGGAAAGGAAGCGTTGTTGCAACCGATGGCTGGAGCTATAATCCGAAAGATAATCAATGGTATCCCGAATCCGTCATTCTGCCTTACGGGACAAAAGAACCGATGACTTTGGTGGGTGCTTCGGGTGTGGCTTCCGGCAGTCACCATCTGGTGTTTGTGGGAGGCGTGAACCGGGATCGTTTTCAGCGGGCTTTAGACCGTCCTTTACTGATCGAACAGGCATTACAGGAGGCGAAAGATTCTTTGGTGGCGTTGTTATGTGAGGAACAGAAAGAATATATGGCTCATGCTCCGGAATGGTATCGTTTTAACGGGCAGCTTCTGATTTATCATACCATTACCGGCACTTGGGTGACCGAAGGAAATTTTCCGGAGATTGCCAAAGCGGGAGCAGCCGTTGTGCCCTACCGGGGAAAATGGCTGGGGGGGAGTGGTGAAAGCAAGCCCGGAAGCCCTTCTAATTGCCATA
>OBYR01000382.1_pt1 | contig 37363 bp, 25 predicted proteins | sample 1495491 | NCBI WGS metagenome assembly OBYR01 (sample SAMEA2580206, study PRJEB22360) | human gut metagenome | biome: human gut; feature: human-associated habitat; material: faeces | place: Denmark | collected 2008/2010 | reverse complement strand
TTCATCGGTACCCTTTCCCTATCCCCGTGCGGCCACCCCCGCCAGCCACAATCTTGGGTAGTTTCGCCGCAATCGGTATATTCAACCTGCGCCGGAAAAGCCGCACTACCATGCTTTTTTTGAACAACATTCCGATCTTAAACCCGGAAATCATCACCGGTGTAGCCCTCTTCCTGCTTTTTGTCAGCCTGGGAATCACACAAGGCTTTACCACCGTTGTATTGGCCCACATCACCTTTTGTGTGCCTTACGTCGTTTTAAGCGTCTTACCCAAACTCCGGCAGATGAACCCCAGCATCTACGAAGCCGCTCTCGATTTAGGAGCTACCCCGATGCAGGCACTCCGGAAAATCATTATTCCGGAAATCAAGCCGGGAATTATCAGCGGCTTTATCCTGTCGTTCACCCTTTCTTTCGACGATTTCGTGATCAGTTTATTCACAATCGGCAACGAAGGACTTCAAACCCTTTCCACCTATATCTATGCAGATGCCCGGAAAGGAGGCCTGACGCCGGAATTACGTCCCCTTACTTCTTTAATATTTATTGTCGTACTTTTACTATTGGTTATCGTAAACCTAAGAGTCAGTAAATCGGCGAAAAACAATGAATAAAAAAATGATAAAAAAACTACTTTTGAGCATTGCCGCAGGATTGTGCCTGTTATCTTCCTGCCAAACCGGAAAAGACGCAAGGGAATCGATTCTTAAAATATACAACTGGGGAGATTACATCAACGAAGAAGTGCTGGAAGATTTTCCACGCTGGTATAAAGAACAGACGGGTGAAGAGGTGAAAATCATCTACCAGGTGTTCGATATTAACGAGATCATGCTGACCAAAATCGCCAGGGGGAAAGAGGATTTCGACCTGGTATGCCCCTCGGATTATATCATCGAAAGGATGATGAACATGGATTTGTTACAGCCTATCAACCGCGATTTCGGTAATACCCCGGATTACACCCAAAACATCGCACCTTACATCAGCCACGAACTGAACAAGCTCAGTAAACCGGGACAGACAACGACCGACTATGCCGTGCCTTATATGTGGGGTACCACCGGAATACTTTATAACACGACTTATGTGCCGAAAGAAGACGTACAATCCTGGGGATGCCTGTGGAATCCCAGGTATAAAGGTAAAATACTGATGAAAGACAGTTACCGGGACGCCTATGGGGTAGCGATACTTTACGCTTACCGGAATGAACTGGAAAAAGGGCGGGTCACGGTGGATAGCATGATTAACGATTACAGCCCTTCAGCCATCGACACGGCAGAAATCTACCTGAAACGGATGAAGCCCCTGCTGGCAGGCTGGGAAGCAGACTTCGGTAAAGAGATGATGACAAAATCGAAAGTCTGGATTAACATGACCTGGAGCGGCGATTCGCAATGGGCGATCGAAGAAGCTAAAAAAATCGGTACGGAACTGGATTATTCCGTACCGGAAGAAGGTAGCACCATATGGTACGACGGATGGGCTATTCCCAAATATGCCCGCAATCCGAAAGCGGCAAGCTACTTCATCAATTACCTGTGCCGTCCGGATATAGCCATCCGAAATATGAACACGATAGGCTATGTAAGTGCGGTGGCAAGTCCCGAAATCATGGAAAATGCTCAGGATTCCACGCTGAAAGAATATTCCGATGCAAGCTATTTCTTCGGAGAGGCAGGTAAAAAGATCAAGGTAAACCACACCATGTACCCCGATATAAAAATTGTAGAACGTTGTGCGATGCAGCGGGATTTCGGGCCTCACACGGAAGAAGTGCTGGATATGTGGTCGAGCGTAAAAGGCGACAACCTGAATCCGGCTATTCTGATTGTCATTTTCCTGACCATCCTGTTATTACTGTTTTTCGGCATATACGGCAAATACAGAAAATATCGGAGTCACCAAGCGATACGCCTGCTAAAAAGCCGACGTCATAAATAAAGCAAGGGTGGTCAATCGTTAGATTTAGAGCCACCCTTGTTCATTTTAATGCAAACTTATACTCTTATAAAACAAGAAACCGCTTAAAAACACCGCCGGAAAATACCCGTCAATCTTCCAGCGTTCCAAACTTTCCGGTATTCAAATCCTCGAAAGCCTGGAGAATCTCATCTTTGGTATTCATCAGAAAAGGCCCGTAAGCCATAATCGATTCCCGGATAGGTTTTCCACTCAACACCAGCACCAAACCTCCCGATGCTGTGGACAAGGTGACATTTTCTCCTTCGTTCCTGAACAAAACAAAATGGTCTTCAGGCGCATCGTCGCTATTATTCACCCGCACCTGTCCTTCCACCACCAACAATCCCGTATTGTAATCCTCCGGCAGGCTAAACTGAATACGTCCCCCGGGATTCAGCCGGATATTATACATTTCAATCTCTGTAAACGTGGTAGCAACCCCTTTTATCCCTTCATATTCCCCGGCAATCACCTCCACCACGCCTGCCTGTTCCGGCAAGGTATATTTCGGGATCTGCTCATTCTTGATCGTCTGATACTTCGGGGTGGTCATCTTATCTTTTGCCGGCAAGTTCACCCAAAGCTGCACAACCTGAAACGGACCTCCCTTTTTACTGAATTCAGATTCATGGTACTCCTTATGTAAAATGCCCGCTCCGGCAGTCATCCACTGAATATCTCCCGGACTGATCACTCCCTTGTTGCCCCGGCTATCATGATGCTGCACTTTGCCTCGATAAGCGATCGTCACGGTTTCAAAACCACGGTGAGGATGCACGCCGACACCCCGGGGCTCTTCACGGGGTGTGAAATCAATTCTGGCATTGTAATCCAATAAATAAAACGGGCTCATCCGGTCGGGACGCACATCGTATCCATTCGGGAAAAAATTATGAACCCGGAAGCCGTCACCCACCATATGTGCAGGCGGAGGCGGCAAAACCTGTTGAATTTCCTTCTCTTTCATTTCAATACTTCATTTTCCACATAAACGTTCCGGGCCAAGAAAAGTTTATCACCTGCCCTTTTAAAGATAAAATAAAAATTCCGGATTTCACCACTTTCAGGCAAAATCCGGAACTTTTCAAAACATCAGGTTAGAACCTGCTTATATCACTTTCCGAAAGCTTCATCCATATGTGCAGCCGCACGCCGTCCGTCGCCCATAGCCAGGATAACGGTAGCCCCGCCACGCACAATATCGCCACCGGCATACAGATTCGGGATGTTCGACTGCATGGTGGAATCGTCCACCACAATCGTCCCTTTCCGTGAAACTTCCAATCCCGACACCGAACGCGGCACAATAGGATTGGGAGATACTCCCACAGCCACCACCACCACATCCGCATCGATCAGATATTCGCTTCCTTCCACCGGAACAGGACTGCGCCTGCCGCTTGCGTCCGGTTCGCCCAAAGCCATTTTCTGTACCTTCACCTGTTTCACCCGTCCGCGTTCATCCTGAATATACTCTACCGGGTTGGTCAATGTGATAAACTCACAGCCCTCCTCTTTCGCATGCTTCACCTCTTCCAAACGGGCAGGCATTTCTTCCTCGCTCCGGCGATACACGATCATGGCCCTTTTCGCTCCCAACCTTTTAGCCGTACGCACAGAATCCATAGCGGTATTTCCTCCGCCGACAACCACCACATTTTGTCCCCGGAAAACAGGAGTATCGGCTTCCTCGCTATCGGCTCCCATTAAATTCACACGGGTAAGATACTCATTCGACGAAAGAACACCATTGGCATTCTCTCCCGGTATATTCATAAAATTAGGCAATCCTGCGCCGGATGCCACATAAAAGCCCTGGAATCCCTCTTTCTTCAACTCCTCGATCCCTTCGGTCATCCCAACAATGAAATTCGTGATAAACTTCACACCCATTTTGCGAAGATTGTCGATCTCTACATCCACAATATGATTCGGCAAACGAAACTCCGGAATACCATATTTCAGCACTCCCCCGATTTCATGCAGGGCCTCGAACACCGTGACATCATATCCCCGCTTCACCATATCTCCGGCAAACGACAAACCGGAAGGGCCGGAACCGATCACGGCAATTTTAATCCCGTTCGGGGCCGCAACCTCCGGGATGGAAATCTTTCCGGATTCCCTTTCATAATCAGCGGCAAAACGTTCCAGATACCCGATAGCAACCGGATCTTTCTTCATTTTCTGCAAATAAAAACATTTCGATTCACATTGCTTTTCCTGCGGGCATACCCGCCCACAAACAGCCGGTAAAGCACTCGTTTGTTTCAATACGGCTGCCGCCTCTAAAATCTCTCCCCTCTCTATATTCTTTATAAATCCCGGAATATCGATATTTACAGGACACCCTTCCATACAAGTGGGATTCACACAATCCATACACCGTTTAGCCTCCTGTCTCGCCATCTCCTCGGTCAGTCCCATATTCACCTCCATTCTCTGACTGGTAATACGTTCCGCCGGACTACGTTCGGGCATCTTCACCCGCTCGATTCCTGTTCTTTCTTTAGCTTTTACATTTTCACGGAGGGCTTTTCTCCATTCCGAATTTCTATCGCTTATCATTTTCTTTTCCAATTTTATCAGTTCATGTCTTCCATTTTCTCCGTCTCGATCTCCTTATAACCTCCCAATCTTGCCAACATCTCGTCGAAATCAATCTGGTGCGCATCGAATTCCGGGCCATCCACACAGGTAAACTTCGTTTTACCTCCCACAGTCACCCGGCAAGCTCCACACATGCCCGTACCGTCCACCATAATGGCATTCAGGCTGGCAATCGTGGGAATATCATACTTTTTAGTCAGCAATGAACAAAATTTCATCATAATGGCAGGACCGAGCGTCAGGCATAAATCCACCTTCTCACGGGCAATCACCTCTTCCATTCCGGCAGTGACCAAACCTTTTTTTCCATAACTCCCGTCGTCCGTCATAATAATCACTTCATCCGAAACCTTACGTACTTCCTCTTCCAAAATCACCAACTCTTTTGTCCGGGCGGCAATAATCGTAACCACACGGTTTCCGGCAGCCTTAAATCCCTGAACAATAGGCAACAGAGGAGCCATCCCAACACCACCGCCACAAGCCAGCACGGTACCGACCTTAGCTATTTCGGTAGGTTTACCCAACGGCCCAACCAAATCCGTAATGTAATCCCCCTCATTCAAATTACACAACTTGGTGGAAGAAACTCCCATCTTCTGTATAACCAGCGTTATTGTTCCCTTCTCGACATCGGCATCAGAAATAGTAAGCGGCATTCGTTCCCCTTTCTCTCCCACCCGGACAATCACAAAATTACCCGGCTTGCGCGACTTTGCGATCATCGGTGCTTCCACCACCATCTGCACAACTTTCTCAGAAAAATACGTTTTTTTCAGAATCTTATTCATCTCTATTTAGGTTAAAAACGGTTATCACAGACAACAAACTTGAACATATCGCCTGCACCCTCTTAAAATTTACGACTGCAAAATTACTTTCTATTTCCTCACAAACAATGTTTTGAATGAAAATTAAACAAAAACACTTATATTTGTACGGAAAAATGTAATTTCTGGACAACAGATACAAAGAAACAACTAAAATCAGGGACATTTAAAAACGGATCGGAAAAATAGCCTTAAAAAGACAGGCAAATAAATTCAGATTTTGTTTTTTAAGTCTTCCCTGCCAAAGTCTTCCAATATCAAAAAAATAGAAACATGGATAAAAAAAAACGGATCAACGTAGTCTATTCCACCAATCCTGATTTCAATTACGAATACAATGAAACTTCCGAAGCGGAAACTCTAAGCCCGGAAAAACAAAACCTGCGGGTGACCCTCGATTCTAAACAGAGAGGTGGAAAAACAGTTACTTTGGTGCAAGGATTTGTGGGAAAAGAAGACGACCTGAAAGAATTGGGAAAACTATTAAAAAACAAATGCGGTGTAGGCGGAAGCATTAAGGACGGTGAAATCATCATACAGGGAGCCTTAAAAGACAAAGTGCTCGCCATTCTGAAAGACCACCGCTATCGGGCCAAATAAATTCCCGGAATTTGTTGCCAAATCACGAAAAATCAAGCATTCAAGACATAAAACCAACATTCCGGGTACTTTTTAAAGATACCCGGAATGTTATTATATAGCTTTTTCTCCCCTCTTGTTTTTCTCTTCCCTGACTTTACAATTCATCCTAATGCAAGAAAACATCTTCAAAACGATCCTGTCCCTTGTTTTTAGGAATCTGTTCCCTGGAGGACACAGGCACCCTCTCAGGCTGAGACACAATCGGTTTTCCACAATCAACCCCTACCCGGAACGATTTTCTGATCAGCCATAAAGAAACAAACAACGTAAAGGCCTCCGCCACAGGAACGTCATACCAAATACTTTCAATTCCGAATAACACCGGAAACACAACAATACCGATCCCCACAAACACCAAACCTCTTAACAGGGAAATAATAATCGAAATTTGTGCATTTCCCATCGCCGTGAAATAACTCGACGCTAAAATATTCAGCCCATTCATCAAAAAAGCAAAGGCATAAATAGAAGTTCCCATCACGGCTATCCGTAACACGTCAGCGTCGCCCGACCGGAAAAATAAAGAAACAATATGTTCCCCACCAAAAAACAACACACAGAAAAGCAACATCCCCAGGATCAGATTCGTCCGGAATGCCATCCTTAAAGTCGCTCTGACCCGGTCTAAACGTCCTGCACCGAAATTATAGCTCATGATTGGAATGCACCCATCGGAAATGCCTAAAAAAATAGTCGTTCCGATAAACAATACATAATTGGTAGCAGTGAAAGCCGCCACCCCCTGTTCTCCTAAATAATGCATCATCGTTATATTGAACAGATACACAGTAATCCCGGCCGACAATTCAGACATACCCTCCGACGAACCGTTATAGAACATCTTCCACACCCAACGATGCCGAAAACGTCCCGCCGACAAGGGGAGCAGGCTCCGTTTTCCGACCAGTAAAAAATAGTTCAAAATCAGGCCAACGGTAAAAGCAAAACCTGTCGCCAACCCTGCCCCCGTGATTCCCCACTCCAGGCGAACAACAAATAATAAATTAAGAACGATATTCAATATCACAGTACCGCTCAGCACCAACATGGCGTACAGAGGATGTCCCGTGGCTTTCAGCACATAATCGCCCAAAAACATAACGGAAAGCACGGGGAAAAAGGGAACTAAAGCCCGGATATACTCCACAGCTCCGGCTTGTAGCGCCTCATTCGCACCCAGCCAGACAGCAATCTCCCCGGCAAATACAAAAATCAACAGGCTGACCAAAGAAGAAAAAACAGATAAAAACAGAAAAGCCGTTGTAAAAGCATCATTCGCTCCTTTCCGGTCACGCCGTCCCAGGCAAATACCGATTAAAGTCTGGCATCCCACCCCCATAACAATCGCAAAAGCCGTCATAAAACTATAACACGGCAACACTAAATTCACGCTGGCAAGGGCATTCGCTCCCATCCAACGCCCCAATACGATTCCGTCGATAATAGACTGAATCCCCACAAAAAGCAACCCTACCACTCCGGGCAAAGCAAACTTAAAAAATAAGCCGGGAATCCCTCTTCCAGCAAGCTCACGCTCTTCCGCAGACACATTATGCCCGATATTTCCAACCGTATTCATTACCACCTCCTTAAATTACGGCTGCAAAAATAGGCAACGGAGTGCAGGATTAAATTACCCTATGGTAATTTCGGTATTTAAAGGTGATTATTTTTTAGCCCGGATACGGCTTAAAGATTGCGGCGTGATTTGCAAATAGGAAGCAATATGTTTTAAAGGAATCTTCCGTATTAATTCCGGATAGGCTTTCACCAACATTTCATATTGTTCGCCGGCATCGTTCCAGCTATAATGAATGAAATAATGCTCATACTCCGACAAATATTTTTCCACCAATTTACGCCCCCAATTAGCCAATTCCAGCGAATGATGGTATAAATCTTCCAGTTTCGATTGTGGAATCTTGAGCAACACACTATCCTCCAAGGCTTCCACATTCATCGTCAAAATTTCGCCGGGACCTCCCACCGCCATATCTCCCACGGTTGCAAACCACAAAGTTATATCCTTGTCTTCCCTCATCACATAAGACCTTACCAACCCCTCTTTCACAAAATAAGCATCCCGGACACGCTGCCCTTCACTCACAACGGCTTCCCCTTTCTTATATCTCACTTCCACCATGTCCCGAAGCAACATATCAACACCCTCCAAAGAAATAGGATATATCTCCTGCTGTTTTTTAATAAAATATTCCATATACTTAGCCTAAATAACTAACAATTAAAAACATAATACCCCTTGTTTTGATACACAACTAAATATAAAATCATTACATAGAAATACGAGTCGAATGTTTATTTTTAAAACATGCAATCTGTATACAAATCAAGTGATCTTTAGAAAATAGAAATACAAAATTACAACAACAAGAATAAAAGTAAATATTAGACCTTTACTTCCGTTTCCTCGTATTTTTATACTTGTAGCTTATGTAAAAATACAAAAAAAGAGCGCTTGAAAAAACAACATTCTTTCTTTTTCAAACACCACTTCTATTTTATCTTATTTTCATCCAGTTACCCTAAAATGCTTCTGCAAATTGAAAAACAAATCCTGCAGCTTCTTTTCCGAACCCATAATCAATCCGTAAGTTCACATGGTGCTTAAATTCAATCCTCAAGCCCAAACCGTAATTAGGTAAAACATTTTTCAATTTTAAATTGTCAAAGGAAGGAAAAACCGTTCCGCCACCAACCCATGCCACACATCCAATACGATTGTAAATATGTTGTCTAAGCTCCAATTGCGTGGCGATTTGGTTATTGTCGATATAACGTCCTGCATAATATCCACGCATCCTGCTACTGCCGCTCCCCAACTCTTCACGTAATACCCAGGGAATGTTTTTACCGTTAAACTGACCGTAGAGGTCAAAAGCAAAAACACCCCCTTCCCATGCCTTTTGGAAATAATCGAAAATTGCAGTCGTACAAAATATATCCTTACTATACGTACATGCAAAATTGGGGTAATACACTTCTTTTACCATGAAATAAACGCCGCGTTTGGGATTCAATATAAAATCACGGGTATCGTATGACATTGACAACCCGATTCCTGTGAAAAGATAAGCATCCTTTTGGCCTTCCAAATAAGCCGGATTTGTCAGATTCGAAGCATCTGTATAATTGATGTTCAGGGCTGCACCTATGTGGAAGTCCTTTGTCATTTTATACACATAATCAGATTCCCACTTTATCATACGTTTAGTATATTCCGTTATAGGATTTATCGAACACCACTTATATGAAATTCCCCAAAAGTCTAAATTCTTATATTGAAAAGCCAGCCAATAGGTCAATCTTGCCCTGTTTCCTCTAAAGTTATTATTCCCTTTCACAGACAGCGAATAAAAACCATTAATAGAAGCATTCCCCGATAAAGATATATCGGAAGGTTGCATCATCGAGTCCGTTCTATCCACACGGTATAATGCGGTTGCAGCCCCACCGATCCCGAAACTTCCTTCGCGAGTGTATGAAGGGGCTATAACAAAACTCATATCCATTTTCTTTTCAAAAGTCTTATCCACATTTCCGTGAACAAGGCTATTCCAATATTTTTTAAATCCCTTATCTTCAAATTCTTGTGAGTATGAATTAAATATACCTATAAATAATAAGACAGTTATAATTGAGATATGTTTCATTGTTATTTATGAAATTAAGGAGTTATTTCCTAAAGCGATAAGCTAATCCAACACTTATAGCCTGGGGATGCATTTTTATCCGGCTGCTGTTTGCGTCAAGCAAATTGCTCACACTTGCCTTGTAACCCGCATTAACCTGAAAACCAGAAACAAACTCATATCCGATTTTTATACCAAACCCTGTATTTGAATCTTGCAAGGCGGGCAGTCCGGTACTTCCGTCCTTCTCATAAAGATCCACTTTCTCTCCTCCGCACTTAAATTTTGCACCGAAACCAAACTCCGTATAAGGCCCTATTCCAACGTGTAAGCGGTTGCCTTTTGAAAAAACATAATGATACATTGCATAAACAGGTATTTCCATACCCCAATAAGAAAAATCTCCTTTTTGGCTATCCCATTCAAACCCGGAATTTTTACAGTGAAACAACATTTCTCCTTGTACAGAAAAAGAAGGTGAAATACCTAAATTCAAGAAACCTCCGACACTGAATCCGGCCCTCATAATACTATTTCCATTTTCCACCCCGGAATGGAAAAAACCGGATAAATTACTTTCCAACAGGGCTCCCCCCGTAAAAACAATCTTCTGCTTTTCTTGTAACTTGTTTTTTTGATAAAAGAGTTCCGATGGCTGCGCATAAGAAGTACAAGCACAGACCAATACTGATACAACAGTGACAATTCGTATTTTATTCATTTACTACAATTTTAAAACGATGTAAAAGTAGGAGTTCTGTACGCTTGAAAAAAGGTCGTTTTGTCGAAGATATTGGACTAAAATTTAAATCTACAACACAATATCGATTATTTAGCCTATATTTATGTCCAAAAAATAAAATATGAATAGAATAACATTATTAGATTTACCCGTAGATGCACGCAACAATCGCTCTGTGCAATGTATTGGGGATGACTTTTTCATATTTAATGTGTCAAAGAAAAAGTTTCCTTTTCACCCGTTTAAAATCAATATGTATGTATGTTGTGTTTGTTTATGTGGAGAAAGCAGGGGAAAGATAAATTTGTCACCTTGTGATATGGAAAGCAACACGATGTCTATTAATGTGCCCGGACAGATACTTGAACAAGAGTTTATGAGCGACGATTATCAGGGTATATGTGTTCTTATGTCCGACAAATTTGTTAGCGGATTGGGACTCCCCTATAATTTTCAGGCTTATATGGCGTTACAGAAATGTCCCATTCCCAAACTGGCATCGGGACAAATGGAAGCCATATTATCGTATTGTGAGATGGTACGTAAATTATTTGAAGTGGAACACCCCAATAAAGCCGAAATAATCAAACACTTAACCTGTGCGTTTTTCTATGGAATGGGATACTATTTTCACCAATTCGAGGAAAATAAAAAATTGTCAAAAGAAGAAATGCTGATGCAAAAATTTTCTATGGAAGTTCAACAGCACTACAAAAGGGAAAGAAAAGTGCTTTTCTATGCAGACCAATTACATTTATCTGCCGGGTATTTATCCACAATAATAAAGAAATATAGCGGGAAAAGTGCAGCGGAATGGATCGACAGTTATGTGATATTGGAAGCCAAAGCCTTGTTACGCTCTACCAATCTGACTATACAACAAATAAGCGATGTTCTGAACTTTCCTTCCCAATCTTTTTTTGGAAAATATTTTAAACGGGTAACCGGAATGTCGCCCAAAACATACAAAGAAACAACGGAAGTATGAAAATAAAAGGATAGAAAAGCAGGCCACCTAAATAACTGATTTAAAATGCAATATACCATTGGTCTTTTTTAAACATTAGCCTTTATTCTCATTTACAGCCGGGAGCTATATTTTTTCGATAAACCCGCGTACGCTTTCCCCAGGGATGATAGCAATCCCCGATATAATCAAAATTAAAATGTTCGTAATAGCCTATATGGTCTGTGCACAAGTATAAATTTCCAAAACCGAATTGTCGGGCATCTTTTTCTACCGCTTCAATTAACAAGCTTCCGTAATCATTTCCTCTATACTGTTCTTCTACGAATAGAGCAACCAGCCACGGATATAAATCCATGCGTGAATTAAAATCATTTGTCACAAGTCCGGCACAACCTATTATTTCTCCTTTATTTACCAAAAGATACCATTGTGGTAAGGGGGATTCTGATTCCAAACAAGTTCTAAAACAGTCATCATAAACCATTTTACTGTTTTCGTCAGCCCATTTGCTTTGAAAATAAACGATTGCCTCCTCCAAATATGAAGTGTTTTTTCGCAATGAAATGATATTCATAGTTATATCTTTGTTTGTCGATATTACATTTATTTACTGCTATCTCTCCCCCCAAAAATACCATTCGTGTGCCAGGTGATATTCAAGATGTGTAAATATAGCAAAAGTGCCGTTTTCCTGTTTGTCAGGAATATAAACAATTTTTCCGCATTGAAAATAACAAAGTGCCATTTTACCCGAACAACCGGAAATCCGGCATCGGCATAAAATGACACTCCTGTTTATTGGATTGGTTTATAATGCTGCTTCCTCTATTCTGTAAAGGCAGGGAACTCCGGAAAGGCATTCCCCGCCTCACAACCTATTAAAGCCATTTTACCAAAGCAAAATCCTGACGGTGAGGCAATAGCTCACTCTTAGGATAGATACGGATAGCTAAATTCAACAATCCCGGATTATCGGCCGTAACATCGATATGGTAGCAAGCCTGACCGTTCTCCTGATATACAGGGGTGAAATCGTGTTTCTCCCGGATGATCATTTTGTCGTCTTTCAATTCGGCCACCACCAATTCAACGCCCACCTCATGCATATCCAATTCTCCGATTTCCAAAGTGACTTCCCCGTAATAAGATTTTCCCAAAGCAATGATCTGCTTAGAACGGTTTGGCAAATCCAAGCCAACCAGCTCAATATTATCCCATTCCCTGGTAATCTTATTTTTCCATTCCGTAATTTCGGTAGCCATAGCATAATGATCGGCGATCATTTTATGATAACGCTCCGACATCGGGATATAGTATTGCCGTTCATAATCGAGCAACATCCGGTTTGTCGTAAAGTTGGAAGCCACCTTGGCGATCGTATTTTTAATATAACTAATCCACCTCGGCGACAGGCCGTTTTCATCCTTATCATAGAACAAAGGAGCTATCTGGTCGTCGATAATATTATAAATTAACTCTGAATCCAGTTCATCCTGCAAAGCCTGATTTTCAAACGTACGCTCCATCGGTAACATCCAGCCGGAATCCTGACGATAGCCTTCAACCCACCAACCGTCAAGCACGCTGAAATGCATCACGCCGTTCATGGCGGCCTTCTCACCGCTTGTCCCGGAAGCCTCCTGCGGACGGGTCGGGGTGTTCATCCAGACATCCACCCCCTGTACCATCTTCTTAGCCAAATCCATATCATAATTCGGCAGGAAAATAATCTTACCCAGGAACTGGGGATATTTCGACACTTCCACGATACGTTTGATCAAATCCTGTCCGGCCTTATCGGCGGGATGCGCTTTCCCGGCAAACACGAACTGCACCGGATGTTCGGGATTGTTTACGATTTCATCCAAACGCTCCAAATTCTTGAACAGCAAGTGGGCACGCTTATAAGTGGCGAAACGGCGGGCGAACCCGATGGTTAAAATATCGTCCCGCAAAGTCTCCCTGATTTCAAGCACCTGCCGCGGAGTGAAATTAGAAGCAGCAGCACCACTTGTCAATAAATCCTTAATATGGTCGATCAACCGTTTCCTTAACTGTGTTCTCACATTATATACAGTTGCATCCGGCACTTTGTAAATCTCTTCGAAACAACTCTTGTCATAATGATGAGTTTTAAAATCCGGACCGAATACCGATTCGTCGATCTCTTTCCATTGCGAAGCCGCCCAGGTGGGGAAATGCACTCCATTGGTGACATAACTGATATGTAATTCCTCAGGCATATACCCCGGCCATAAACCTTTGAAAATATCCCGGCTTACCTTACCATGCAACCAGCTGACACCATTCACTTCCTGCGCCAGGTTAGCGGCTAAAAAGCTCATGGAAAATTTCTCATTCGGATCAGCCACATTGATTTTACCCAACCCCAGTAATTGTTCCCAGCTGATCTTTAAACGATCGGCATAGTGGGAAATATAGGTACGAAGCATATTTTCGGAAAATGAATCGTGCCCTGCAGGGACAGGCGTATGAGTGGTGAACAAAGAAGAAGAACGCACCACTTCGAGGGCTTCCGGGAAAGAAAGGCCTTCCTCTGAAATATATTCTTTCAGGCGTGACAAACCTGTAAAAGCGGCATGCCCCTCGTTGCAATGATAAATAGACGCTTCTATACCCAATCTGCGCAAGGCCTGAATACCTCCGCATCCTAACAACAACTCCTGTTTCAGGCGGTTTTCCCAATCCCCTCCGTAAAGATGGTGGGTAATACTGCGGTCTTCTTTCAGGTTATCTTCAAAATCCGTATCCAGTAAATAAAGCTCAATCCGTCCCACATCCACACGCCAAATCCGTGCATAGACATTACGTCCGGGGAACACCAGGCTGATCGTCAGCCAGTTTCCTTCCTCGTCCCGCACAGGGGTTACGGCGATTTTCATAAAATCCTGGGCTTCGTATTCCGCCTCCTGATCTCCCATTGAAGAAATCTTCTGGGTGAAATATCCATAACGGTACAGCAATCCCACAGCCGTGATTTTGGTACCCTTATCACTGGCTTCTTTCAAATAGTCGCCCGCTAAAATACCCAAACCGCCGGAATAAATCTTCAAAGAAGAATGCAAACCGTATTCCATGCTGAAATAAGCCACTCCATCTCCGGACATGTGCTCTTTGCCTTCCATGTAAGCTTTAAACTGTGCGTACACATCCTCGAGCTTCTTCACAAATTCCGCATCGTTTTCCAACTGCTTATAACGGTTCAAAGAAACGGAATCCAGCAACACAATCGGATTATGACCGCATTCTCTCCATTTTTGAATGTCGATCATGCGGAACAAAGCCCTGGCCTCGTCGTTCCAGCACCACCAAAGGTTCTTCGACAATTCTTCCAAAGCAATCAATTTCTCCGGAATAGAACGGTGAATCATAACACTGATCCAGCTGGGATTATTAACAGAAAGCTGTTTTTCGATATAAGACACCGAATCGTTAATATTTAAAGGCAATTCCTTCAAACGTTCATTAACCCGTTCGATAGCCTTATCATAAGCCTGTTTATAATATACGATCAGATTATCCCATAAAGCGATCCGGGAAACATCCTTCGCATTCTGCCGGCTGGCTTCAACCTGTTGCGGACTGCTCTGTAAACAAAGCCGAATCTGGTCGGCAATAGCGTTCACAACGCTCCCGGTGTCTCCGTCCTCCCGGCGCACCACCTCAATTCCGGGATGCTCCATATTGTAATGTTCCTTCACCCACAAGCCGAAACCAGCCAGAGTGGTGGTTATAGTCGGCACTTTAAAAGCAAGGCTTTCCAGCGGAGTATATCCCCACGGCTCGTAATAGGAAGGGAACACGGTTAAATCCATGCCGATCAGCAAATCGTAATACGGCATATTGAACACTCCGTCATTACCATTCAGGTAACTCGGCACAAAAAACACTTTTACCGAATCTTTCTCCCCATTCTGCAATTTCTTAGCCTGAATACGGTTCATCACCGGATCGTTAGCCGGGTCTGAAAGATAATGGGTAAGGTATAAATTGGTGCTGGTAACCGCCTGATAAGGCTGTTCCATATTATGAAGCAATTCTTTGTTAGGTCCCGAATGTCCGCCCGGCACCAAAATAAATGCCAGCACTTCCCTCGGCAACTCATTGTCACGGTTCAACTGTCCCAAAGCATCGATAAACACATCGATCCCCTTATTTTTGAATTCATAACGTCCACTGATACCGACAATCAAGGCATCTTCCGAAACAGCGCGTCCCAACAAAGCCTGAGCCACCTGCAAGAATTTTTCACGTCCGGCCTTTTGTTTGCCTTTCCATTCCTCTTCTTTCGGAGTAAACACATTTTCAAAACCGTTCGGTGTAACTAAATCGACATCTTTATCCAAAAACTTAGAACACTCCACAGCCGTGATCTCACTCACCGTAGTAAAGCAGTCGGCATTCTGGGCAGCCGCTTTTTCCAAAGACTGTTTGGAAACCACATTAAAACGCCGCGCCAGCTCCTCCGGCACGTAATTTTTCATGTCACTGTATAACGGCAGATTATTTCCGGCAACACTGCGTCCCAGCACCGTTGCATGGGTGGTAAACACACACCCCACCTGGGGCATTGCATATTTCAGGTATAGCAATCCGCTACCCGTCATCCATTCGTGGAACTGGGCGATGATACGCTGGCGGACCGAAGAATTGAAGCGGACAAAACTTTCAATCACTTTTCCCGAAGCATAACCGAACAGGGCCGGTTCAATGTAATCCCATTGCCCGCTGATGGAATCCAATTTATATTTTTCCCAAAAAGAAGAAAATATCTCATCTTTCTGGGTTATGAACGTACTGAAATCAACTAAAATAACGATAGGCTCTCCGGCCACATTCCAACGTCCGACCTTCACCCTCAAACCTTCCTGAGCCGCCCTCACACGCCACGATTTAAACAAACGGGGATCGTCGATAAATTCCGGATTTTGTTCCGTATATCTCCATACATCCGGCCCGATCAGAATATGACTGTTACTATACTCCTTCACCATATTCAGAGCTTTCGTCGAAATAACCGTGTGAATCCCTCCTACTTTATTACAAACTTCCCAGCTTACTTCAAACAAATAAGCCGGATTCTTCAATTTATTATTATCCATATTAACTATTCTGAATTTAAAATATCTCGAATGTAAGCATTTTTATTTTAAAAAAATGTGTTTACTGCACAAAAAAACAAAAATCTGGAAGTAAACAAATGCTTCTTGTTTACTTCCAAATTTCTATCTACTTAACTCCAGCAGACAGCATACTGCTTAGTGTTTTGCTGTTTTTTTTGCAGATTTACTTTCTTTTTCTGCTTTCTCCGATTTTAATTTTTTTGCGTTTTCCTTTTTAGGGGCAACCTCTTTTTTCTCTGGTTTTTCCTTTTTAGGAGGAACCGGGGTTTTCTCCGCTTTTTTTATAGCCACTGCTTTTTTCACGGCAGTAGCTTTCTTTTCCTCGCTTTTTGCCTTAATCGCCGCAATCGGTTCTTTTTTTGCGTCCGGACTTTTGGCAGACGATCCATTTTCACGATCCACCCGAACAATGAAGTCGCTCAAAACATTCATATAATTGATGAATGCCTCATAAGGGGTGGCATAAGGTGTGAAATACTGATGAATCGCACCATCCGAAAACATCTTTGTACACATATAATAAAAATGGTCGCTGGCCTGCAAACACTCGAAATCATGTGTCAAAGCTTTATCCTTCAAAGCATTCACTTTATCTTTCAATTTATATAGCTCTTCAAACGCCTCATTTTGAAGTTCATTCCCCAGCCAGGCTGAAAGATCGCGTTCTTCATCCGCCCAGGAAATGGGGAAAGGCACATGCAAAGGAGCTACGGGCAAATGTTTGGCGGCAGCTTCTTTCGGGGTTAAAAATTCAAAATTGCCGTTGGCCAATACCTTCTCCGGCAAAGAAGCGAAAAAGTCGAAAATTCCGGTATCCGCTCCCTGATGCTCGCCTAAAGTTTCATAATCCATAAACAGGTTTACGATCTCCTCATCTTCCCCGATAGCATTTAACCAGGCTGAAAATTTATCGGCGGTCAAAGGCCATTCACCCCAGCCCCGATCTGAAAAACGAAAAGCAATATCATCGCTTAGCCTAAAATTTTTCAACAATAGCTTCAATTTGGGATTCAGGGCATTGGTATACACATAGTTCGGGCTTTTCCATCCCAAAACATGCTTAGCTCCTTCGGTTAGCATCGTTTTATAGCCCATACGTGCCACCATATCGCCGATTTCGTCAGAATATATTAACTCTGTGTTCCTAAAAGTCACCGGTTTGGTTCCGAATAACTCTTTCATCAAGTCTGCATGTAGCTTTACTTGTTTCTTAAACTCGGTCTCATCTACCAGCGACACCAAAGAATGTGAATAAGTTTCCGCCAGGAATTCCACCGATCCGGTAGCGGCAAGTTCTTTAAAGCTATCGATAACTTCAGGTGCATACAGCCTAAATTGTTCCACTGCCATACCGGAAATAGAAAAACTCACCTTGAAGTTTTTCCCGTATTTCCGGATTAAATCAAGCATTATCCGATTTGCAGGCAGATAACAACGTTCCGCCACTTTACGAATAATCGTACGATTGGCAAAATCGTCATAATAATCGCAGTTCTTACCAATGTCGAAAAAATGATATTTTCTCAAACGAACCGGTTGATGAACCTGAAAATACAAACACAATGTTTTTTTATCCATGATATATTTATTTGAAAAATTCACTAATTAATTCAAGACCTCCTCACTGAAATATTCCCCATATTTCTACCTTTCTATACAATGACTCTTTATCCACTTTTAAGCATCGGCAGATCACGCCTGCTTTACCTCTTCATAAATCTGCTTCAACTTATAAGCCGCATTTTCCCATTTCAATGCATTCACTTCGTACATTCCATATTTTACGGCAAATTCAGACAAGGCAGGATAAGCCAGCAAACCGTATATGGCATCGGCCATAGCATCCACATCCCAGAAATCGACCTTTATGGCATGCCGCAAAACTTCCGCCACTCCGGACTGCTTTGAAATAATCGTAGGCACTCCGGAACGCATCGCCTCCAAAGGTGAAATACCGAAAGGCTCGGAAACCGAAGGCATAACGTATACATCACTATGCGCAAACATTTTTTGCACATCCTGTCCCCGCAAGAATCCGGTAAAGTGAAATTTCGTTGCAATTTTCAACTTAGCCACCCGGCGAATGGAACGGTTCATCATATCCCCGCTTCCCGCCATAACAAAACGCACGTTCGGATACCTTTTCAAAACCTTACTGGCCGCTTCAATAAAATACTCCGGCCCTTTCTGATAAGTGATACGTCCCAGAAACGTCACAATCTTTTCCTTTACTCCCCGGTCTACCTCCATTTCGGAATAAGACTGGAAATCGACGGCGTTGTGCACCGTGACCACTTTATCAGGATTGATTCCATAACGGGTTATCACAATATTACGGGTTAAGTTACTCACTGTAATCACCCGGTCGGCTTCCAACATTCCCTGACGTTCCAAATTGTAAACGGTATTGTTCACATTTTCCCCACTTCTGTCAAACTCGGTGGCGTGCACGTGAATCACAAGAGGTTTTCCCGACACTTTTTTCGCTGCAATTCCCGCAGCATAAGTCAGCCAATCATGAGCATGGATAACATCGAATTGCTGTTGCTGGGCAATCGTTGCAGCTACCAAAGCATAGCGGGCAACTTCTTCCATCAGGTTAGAACCGTATTTTCCTGAAAATTGAAATTTATTTTTAAATTCAATCCTCTCATCCTTTCCCCCCGTCTTCACACTTTCGTTCACTTCCCGTTCAAACGTCTCAGGTGTCATATAAGGCATCAGATTCGAGCCAACTTCCATAAAGTTGATATTCTTCCAATACTCCTCCACATCACGGTACTCATACAAAGATTCTACATCACTGGCGTTGATGATCTTTGCTGCACTCTGGTCTTCGTCCCCACTTGCCTTTGGCATGACAAACAGTACGTCCACCCCCTGTTTTGCCAGACCTTTTGTCAGTCCGAGGCAAGCTGTTCCCAATCCTCCGGCGATATGAGGCGGAAACTCCCAACCAAACATTAAAACTTTAGTCTTCATAAATATATAGTTACAATAATTTCGAGTTCAATCAAGCTCCGGGGTCTCACAATTTGGAATACTTTTCAACCAAAGCTCCGCTTCTCAACAATTCTCCGACACTCCAGGCTTGTGAAATACATCCGTTGGGGGTATAGGGAGGATTTCCATCGTATACTTCTCCCACAGAACACAGTCCGTAAACTGTCATATCTTCCTCAAATCCAGCCAGTAACTCCTTTGCTGTATTAACAAATTTCTTGCCATACAAGCGAAAATTAGCTTCAATATAAGGTCCGAGCAACCAAGGCCATACCGTTCCCTGATGATAGGCACGGTCGCGTGTTGGCTGATCGCCTTCATAAGTGCCCTCGTACAAAGGATTTTTAGGAGCCAAAGTCCGTAAACCTTTAGGAGTCAGCAATTCGCTTTTCACGACGTCCAACACTCCCCGTTTCATTTCATCGGTCAAAGGGCTATACTCCAGCGAGCAGGCGATGACCTGATTAGGCCTTACAAACACATTTTGTCCTCCGCCATCCACATAATCGGCGAGATAACCTTTCTCTTTACTCCAGAAAACATTCACAAAACTTTCTTTCACCTTCTCCGGCATATCTTTCCACTCTTCAACAAATTTCTTATCTCCGGCTTCCCCGGCAAGTTTCAGCGTGTAACAAATGGCATTATACCACAAAGCATTCACTTCTACCTGATAACCGGCACGGGGAGTAACGGGCACGCCGCTCACGATCGCGTCCATCCAGCTCAGGGCTTTCCCCGGCTCGGACGCCCATATCAATCCGTTGTCCGCCATTTTCACATAATCGTTCACACCATTCCGGAAAGTGGCCAAGACCGCCTTCATCTTAGTACCCCAACTTTTCCACACCAAAGAATGATCTCCGGCAGCCTCCCCATATTCCTGGGCCGCCTTGAAAAACCACATCGGAGCATCCACCGAATTATAGGCAGCATTCTTGTCCTTCCCGACATTAGGAAACAAACCGTTGTTCAACTGCCGGGTCATGGTATCCAGCACATCTTTGCAAGTTTTTAAGTCGTTGGCGGCCGACAAGGTCACGCCCGGCAAGGCGATAAAAGTATCCCTGCCCCAACTTCCGAACCAGGGGTATCCGGCAACGATCTCTGTATCCTTTCCACGCCTCACAACAAATTGTGAAGCCGAATATTTCATGCAATGTTCAAAACTATCCCGCGGAGCACGTTCATTGACAAGCTTTTGAAATTTCGTTTTCAACCGGTTGGTAGCAACTGGCTCAACAGAAGCGGAAAACACGACGCTTTCCCCTTTTTTGATCGGAAATTCAAAATATCCCGGCACAAACAAATCTTCCCGGAAGTCATATCCACGATTTTGTTCCTCCATATATTCGATATTATAATACCAGTCCGGAGTGGCCACAAAATCGTTAGCCTTATTCAACTGCATATTCAAGGCCGGAAATCCGTTATACAACTTTGAGCGAACGCCATGTTCTATCTCCTGATATTTTGTGTTCGCCATCATGTTTGCCTTAGATAACTTATGAATATTGCGATAAGCCAAAAAGGGTTTCAACCGCAGGGTTGTATCTGAATGTGCGTCCAGCAAAGTGTACCGGATCAGTAACTGAGCTTCGTTATGCACCAAAACAATCTCTTTCTTCAATAGCACTCCACCTACCCGGTAAGTCAGGGTATATACAGGTTCATATTCAAAATCTACAATATATTTATGTCCTCTGGGCTCATAATTGCCCGGATATTTATGAATACCTAAATTAAAAGCCTGTCCATGCTGGATCACAGTTTCATCAAGAGTAGAAAGCAACACATGTTTCTCACCGTCAAATTCCTCTATTGGCAGAATCAACAAACCATGATATTTACGGGTGTTACATCCGACAATCGTAGAAGACATGTACCCCCCTGCACGATTCGTTGCTAAAACTTCCCTTTTCAATGAATACTCAAGATTTACTAACTCGCTTTTATTAAACTTTAAATAAGCCATAATGTCGTGATTTGATTCTTTTTTAATTTGTACACCTTATAGGTTTCCCTTCTCAATCTATCTCCCCTCTTTCTTTAACGTCACACTATTTCTAATGTTCGTTCTTAACTGGTTGAAATTCTCTTTTGTTTTTCCTTATTTTTTGTTTTTATCTCGTTTTCAGATTTTTTACCGTTTCCTTCCGTTCCCATTTTATTTTTATTCCGTCCGGCCTGACCGGAATGGCTTTTCTTCGATTGCTTTGATTCCGCCTTTTCTGTTGCCTTGCCGTTTTGCAAGCGCAGCACAAAAGCCGATCTTGCCGGAATATACAGGCTTAAAAAATTCTTGCCGTTTTCATAAAGCGTAAAATGTTCTACCGCATCGTCGATCCGCCCGAAACCACTGTATTTTTCACTGTCAGAATCCAGCACCGGCATATATTTTCCCGGCTCTACCTGAAATTTATAGCCTGAATAAGACCGTAGAGGACTGAAATTGAACACAAACAGGTATTCCCCTCTTCTAAAGATCAGCAATTGCCTCTCAATATCCCGCACCAAAGGTTCGGGAACGGGAATAAAAAAATCCTTTTGCCTTGCCAGACCGATCATGTCCCGGTCGAAACTATTCAAAAAGCGGAAACGCAAATTCTTATCGTCCACCAAACTCCACTGACGGCGGGCGTGATCGTAACTCCAGCCATTCCCCTCCCGTGGGAAATCGATCCATTCGGGATGCCCGAATTCATTCCCCATAAAATTCAGATACCCGTCGCCAGCCGTTGCGATTGTCAGTAAACGGATCATTTTATGAAGACTTATTCCCCGGTCTACATTCATGTTTTGATGAAACACATCCATCGAGGTGTAAATATCTTTATCGAGCAAACGGAAAAAGATTGTTTTATCGCCCACCATAGCCTGGTCATGACTTTCGGCATAGCTGATCGTATGCTCCTCTTTTCGTTTATTGGTCAGTTCATAGAACAGATCCCCGACATGCCACTCCTCATCCTTCTTTTCCTTTATCAACTTAATCCAATAATCAGGGATACCCATGCTCATCCTGAAATCGAACCCGATTCCACCCTCGTCCACGGGAACCGCCAAACCCGGCATTCCGCTCATATCTTCGGCAATTGTAATCACATCGGGATTCACCTGATGAATCAGTTTATTGGCAAGCGTCAGGTAAATAATGGCATCTTCATCCTGATTCCCGTCATAATACATCTTATAATCGGTAAAATCACGTCCAAGCCCATGATCCCAATACAGCATACTGGTTATACCGTCAAAACGATAACCGTCAAACCTGAATTCCTCCAGCCAATATTTACAATTCGAAAGCAAAAAGCTCAACACTTCGTTTTTTCCATAATCAAAACAACGGGAATTCCACAACTTGTGTTCTCCCCGTTCACCGCAATAGAAGTATTGATTATAATCCCCCGCAAACCTGCTCAATCCTTCATTCTCATTCCTGACGGCATGGGAGTGAACTAAATCCATGACCACCCCGATTCCCAATCCATGTGCTTCATCGATCAGGCATTTTAAATCCTCCGGCGTACCGAAACGTGAACTTACAGCAAAGAAATTCGACACCTGGTAACCAAACGACCCATAATAAGGATGCTCCTGTAAGCCCATTAACTGGATCATATTATAACCCAAATCGGCAATACGGGGCAACACATAGGAACGGAATTCGTTAAAGGTAGAAACCCGGCGATTCTCCATACTCATCCCTACATGGGCTTCATAGATCAACGGATGATCAACCCTGCCCACTCCGGAATATTTCCACCCGTAAGCATGATCGGGACTCCATACCTGTGCTGCAAACACTTTTGAAATATCGTCCTGAACAACCCGGGTTACATGGCTCGGAATCCGTTCCCCGCTACCTCCCGGCCATTCGATCCACAGTTTGTAGATCATCTCATGCCACAATTCCTCTTCCGGCAAATTCAACACCCAAACACCGCCTTCCAGACGTCTCATCCTAAACGCCTCCCGTTTCTGCCACTCGTTCGACTCACCGATCAGCCAGATTGCAGAAGCATTAGGCGCCCATTCCCTCAAAACCCAACCACCACCTTCCAGATGATGTAAACCAAAATACAAATGGGAATTAAAAACATCTGCCAGCAGCTTCTGTCCACCTGTAAATTCCAGCTCTCTCAACACGCTACACTCGTGACGACGCCGGATCACAGGCAAGTAAGGCTCCAACAAAGGATCACTGACACGGATATTGAAATTAGTTTTTATCATCCCCTTTAATTTTTTTATATTCCCCAAAATATCAATCGATACATTTTAACCGTGAAAGCATATCTTCTTATATTCATATCAGCACCAGCAATTCGCCACACCAAAGAATACTTGTCAAAATCTTTGTTCTTCAGACGCGTTCCTTATGTTCTCAAAATGAACCTAAAAAACTTTATACGCACCAACATTTAAAAAGTTATGTTTCCTAAAAAATTTAGACTTCTTTTTTATTTTTGAAAAATCTATTGTTACAACTTTAGATTCTACGTATTGATTTTCTTTAAAGATAGAGAAAAAAATCAGTCTTACAAATTTTTTACCCCCTTTTTAATTGGTAAAATTTATTATTTAACCCTTTTGTAATCTACATCTTACAAATTCCATTCCTAAATGCAATTCATCAAACACAATTTTTAATTTAAAACCATATTTATATTTTACACCATATTATTAACTTTGCCGGGTAAATAAGAAATATGGAAAAACTACTATTGAGTACGGCTTATTTTCCTCCGGTGCAATATGTATCGAAAATCAAACTATACGACGAAATATTCATCGAGCAATACGAGAATTTCGGCAAACAGAGTTATCGGAACCGATGTGAGATTATGTCAGCCAATGGAGTAATTTCATTAAGCGTTCCTGTCGAAAAAGCAAACAGTAAAACCCTGATCCGGGATCTGAAAATCGTCTATCAGACAAATTGGCAGAAATTACATTTCAAAAGCATCGAATCGGCTTATAAAAACTCGCCCTATTATGAATATTACATCGACGATCTCATGCCTTTCTTCGAGAAAAAAGAAAAATTCCTTTTAGATTTCAACTCTGGAATCTTAGAGACACTGCTCGATTCCCTAAAACTATCCAAATCCATAATTTATACAGAAGATTATATCCGGGAAAACACCCCGGATTATCAAGACTTGCGCAACGCAATCCACCCCAAAGCCAGCCACCGTATAGAAGACCCGGAATTTGTTTCACGCCCTTACCGTCAAACATTTTCCGACCGCTTTCCCTTCCACCCCAACCTCAGCGCCCTCGACCTGCTCTTTAACACGGGTCCGGAAGCAGGAAAATATCTATAAAATTCAGAATCCACCCGGTTTATCCAATAAATCCGGAACGATAAAAGCATTGTAAAAATCATTGGGGAGCTGAATAAAAATACCCATTCTCTCTATATACCTGTCAAAATTGGATTTTTGTATAATCAGATCACAACAAAAAATTTTACAATAGAAAAGTGAATTTGCAAAATATATTTACATACCGGCAACCATCATCTTTCAGTCCCTTTAAAACGATTCATCTACACGAGGAACTTTTTTAGAATACCAATGCAACAGGCCAGATAATATAACCGGATATGAAGTCCACACCAAAACACTTCCAAAGCATTGAACGACAATTTTATACACAGCGTCTTTTGCCATATAATCGTATTCAATAACATGCTTATAATCCATCAACACCTCACAGACAAAAAAAGCGAGTATTGCATAAACGAGAACTATTTTTTCATACTTCAGCCTCTCGTATAGATAAGTCACGAAATACCCGATCAACACCACAAAAATCATGACAACGGCTAACAAAATATCCCCAGCAATCCCAAAAGGAGTAGGAGGACTCGGTTCATGCCGAAGTATGAAATCCAGCCAATTAAATAAGCCGACTTGCATGGCCATAGCAAGAACAGGCAGCCACCAATAAATAGCTTTAAGCATGCGATATGGAGTTTTCATCGCTTTACCTTATACTTTAAAAGACAACCTAATAGAAGCAACACTCTTCCGGACTATTCCTGCAATAGTTTATCAAAAATAGCCTCCTGATGCAAACCGTACATACATTGTATATTGACAACCTTACCCTTCTTATTTATCATTTCATAATGGGGAATACCGCTAAACCGGAACAATTCCTGCAAATAATTATAATCGGCTTCGGGTATTCGGAGTTTTTCTCCTTTAACATTAGCCATAAAATTATTATAATCGCTTAAAGGTGAAGATTTTTCATCTGTGATGAATAAGAATACTATATCTTTTCCGGCATATTTTTCCCGTAGAGAAGCCATTCCGGTGATTCCTGCACGGCAAGGGCCACAAGTCGTTGCCCAAAAATCCACAAAAATAACTTTTCCACGATAAGGCCCGATCAACTTACGAAAAATAGCTCCGCCTCTACTATCCGGCAAGGGCGTTGAACACGCTGATTCCACCGTACGTTGTTCCATCATTCGCTTACCGACAGCCCGAATATAAGGGGCTTTCACCCCCTGAAGAATTGCATCAACAAGTCCCCCGGCCATAGCTGCATCTGAATATTCAAGATAATTAGCCAAACTACGGGCTTTCAACACTTCATAGCAAAATCCCGGTTTAAGCTTAAAATAATGGGCATAAACACTATCAATTAAATGCCAAAGAATTTTGGCCTCCTCCACCATATCTCCGGGAGACCCCATCTCCTTACGACATTGCATAAAAGGCTCTGCAAATTCAAATCAGTTAAAAAACACCCACGCACCGCTAAACGCAAGCATATAGGGATCGTCTAAAGGCATCTGTTGCAAAAAATCATAATACTCCTCAGTGATCGGAATCTCCAGGATTTCATTTGCTTCTTCCTCTTTAAAATACTTACGTATAGATGCAAAATCCAAAATATTCGCCGCTACATTATTTTTTAAATAAGCTTCAAGTAAACGAACGGATTTAGGGGAAAAGTGATAAAGCCGCTTCAACGAATCGAGCATTTGCAATTGATTTTGCAGGAAATCCAACGCCTGTTTCCGAAATTCCAACGGACTTACTTCATGAACCAATCTCCTGAAATCAAAGTTTTTGTAAAAATCCATTCCGGCTCTTGCTTTAACAAGATCGGCATTCTCTTTCGCCCCCGATCCCATGAAACGGAAAGACCGATAATCTTTAAATTCCCGATCACGGAACCTATCACTTTGCAACCAATCCTCCCACTCCATAAATAGGGTCAAAGTATCTCCCGGCTCGGCATAAAACGGAAGACTTGACCGATCAAAAGAAATATAGTTTATAGAAGGATAATCCAAAGGTATATCCACAGAAAAACGACCGTCAGGCATAACTTCAACAACCGTAGGAAACGATTCGTTCGTAACGACATTAGAACAATAAATCACTCCGGATTTAAACTGGGCCCTGGGATCATACCCATGAATGTAGCCTTGAATATGGGCTTTTCCTTCAAGACATAAAAATACATCAGGCATTGACGAATCCTCACCGGAGGCCAATTCCATAGCACTGTTTTCAGGTTGGTACAACACCGGTTCCTGTTTGTCGGCTCCAATTCTGCAAGTACCGTCCTTTTGAAGTATTACGGATAACTCACATTGCATATCCCCCGATTTCAAGCGGATCAACCATCCTTTTCCTTTCTTTTTCAAAGATTCATAGTTCCAAAAACGATTATTTGCAATGACAAAATCTTTATAAAATCCATACGCCCAACGATTGCTTCCGTCGGTTGCCAACCAATTGCCCTCGATCTGTTGCCGAATATCGTGGGAATTCTGTTTTTCTTCTATCAATGAAATCCCATATATATGCCGGATTCCCTCCATACAATTAATGGTTCTTAAATTACGCGGCAAAGGAGGAAACACAAACAGGAAAGTATCTATCCCACTGGAAGGAGTAACAAGCTGTTGCCCCCATTCAAGTCCCTCGGCTCTCACCGGATGATATTTTTCTCCGGTTCCGGGATTTTCCAAATACAAATTTTCCGGAGTAAAAAGTACCCACCAACCTGGAATATATTGATTGACAATCCACACCTTAGTATATTGGTCAGCAAGTTCTATGCGTCCGACACTGTAACGTCCCGTTGTTCGAAACTCATAAGCAGGCGACTCAATTATGCGTTGACCCAATAAACCATTTACCAAAAGGAAGGTCATAACCGAGAGAAAGATTATTCTTTTCATTACCATCAAATTTTAGCATAAAAACAAATTAACATTTAATTATTGATTTTAGCAAATGGTGGTGGCGTTAAAAAAAACATAAAATACAAATGACTAAATTTTCAAGCAAGCCAACTAAAGAATGGTATCAATATATTTTCTCAAAATAACACACACAAACAAACAATTGATAACCTCATACATATATTCATTTATTTTATTTTTCACTCCTCATAAGTATAGAAAAAATCACAGCTATTATTTTAACCTCATCCTATTCATTTCAAAACCATCCCCCCCAAATAATATCAACCGAAAAAACTATTACGCACAACATTTAGACTAAAGAAATCCAATATAAACAATTAACGAAACATACAAATAGGAATTGTATGCTTACGATTAAATCATCAAGTTATATCCAGTTTAATCGTACGTTTTTTTTGTTAAAAATTCAAGGAAATAAAAATGAATATTTACATTTTGTTTTAAACACATAACTTTCAGTAAATCAACAATATCATTGACTACAAGATAAATGTGGTTTTCTAATTAGCAACGAGCCGTTTATCTATCTTAAACGTACCTTTGAATCCTTGACTTAGTGCAACATCCAGTGATATTTAATACAACATTTATGAAAAAAAACGAAGTAACAAAAATGCCCGTTTTTTCAATTCTAATTGCCGAAGACGATCCAAGTAATTACTTACTATTCGAGATCCTGTTGAAGCAAGATTATTGGTTATATCACGCGAATAACGGCATTGAAGCGATCGAGCTTTTCAAACAGCATCAGCCTCAATTAATACTAATGGACATTAAGATGCCGGAAATGGACGGCTTTGAGGCAACGGCTCAAATACGTAAACTGTCAAAAACAATTCCGATTATTGCCATTACCGCTTACGCTTTCCCGGAAGATCAGGAACGAATCCTTAACAGCGGTTTTGACGGCTATCTTTCCAAACCGATAAACTCATTAGAATTACGAAGAACAATACAAGACACGCTACGGATCAGCTATTGAGGCCAATCATCGAACAAATAGGGCTTTTAAATATATTCTAATTTTTCCCGGCTAAATTTTTATCTTTTCTGCCACCATCGTTCTATTCTATGATATACAGGATAGAAACCATACCTGTTATCCTTTTTTCACGGGGAAACTTCTCCTGCCCCTTTTCCCAGCATAAAAAAACGGGACTATCCTTGTAAGGACAGCCCCGTTATCATATTGGAATGTTGCAAAAATTACTTGCCGTACTCCATAGCAGCTAAACGTTTGTAACCGTTTAACTTCCATTTAGCATCGTTTTCTGTTTCCTGGAATAAGCGTTCAGCATCAGCAGGAGCAGCTTTTACCAAAGAATTGAAACGAACTTCACCCATCAGGAATTCACGGAATTTAGTGTAATCCGGTTCTTTAGAATCCAACTGGAATGGGTTTTTACCTTCAACTTCCAACATCGGATTATAGCGATATAACTGCCAGTAGCCGCAATCTACAGCTTTCTTCTCTTCCTGCTGTGATTTACCCATGCTTGATTTCAACCCGTGGTTGATACACGGAGCGTAGGCAATAATCAAAGACGGTCCCGGATAAGCTTCAGCTTCTTTGATAGCCTTCATATATTGCGCCTGGTTTGCACCCATGGCAACCTGAGCAACATAGACATAGCCATAAGACATAGCCATCATACCCAGGTCTTTTTTACGGATACGCTTACCGCTGGCAGCAAATTTAGCCACAGCTCCGGCAGGAGTTGATTTAGACGACTGTCCACCCGTGTTAGAATATACTTCAGTATCGACAACCAGAATATTCACATCCTGTCCGCTTGCCAAAACGTGGTCAACGCCGCCGTAACCGATGTCATAAGCCCAACCGTCACCACCAAAGATCCATTGAGATTTTTTGGTGAAATAGTTTTTCAATGTCAGGATTTCTTTAGCCACCGATACAGTTTCTTTTTCCAAAGCAGCGGTTAACGCATCGCTGGTAGCGATGGTCTTGTCGCCATCAGCATAAGTTTCGATCCATGCCTGAGCAGCAGCCTGCGTTTCGGCAGAGAAAGAAGCCATATTTTCTTCCAACAATCTCTTAGCTCTTTCGCGCAGACGGTTAGCACCTTCTGCCATACCGAAACCGAATTCAGCGTTATCTTCAAACAATGAATTGGCCCAGGCCGGTCCACGTCCGCTTTCATAATTCGTACAATACGGAGTAGAAGGAGCAGAACCACCATAGATTGAAGAACAACCCGTAGCATTGGCAACCATCATTCTTTCTCCGAACAACTGAGTGATTAATTTAATATAAGGAGTTTCACCACAACCTGCACAAGCTCCGGAGAACTCGAACAACGGCTGAACGAACTGTGAATTTTTCACATTGTTAGGCTCAACCACTTTTTTGTAGCCAACTTTTTGGTCCATGTAAGTCCAACGGGTAATTTCCGCTTCCTGTGATTCCAGAGGCTTCATTTCTAAAGCTTTCGTCTTGGCAGGACATACGTCGGCACAGTTACCGCAACCGGTACAGTCCAACGGAGAAACCTGAATTCTGAATTTAAATCCAGCCAGATCCTTACCGATTGCCGGTTTTGTATCGGTTCCGGCAGGTGCAGCAGCAATTTCTTCATCGGTCATCAGGAACGGACGGATTGCAGCGTGAGGACAAACGTAAGCACACTGGTTACACTGGATACAGTTTTCCACCTGCCATTCCGGAACATTTACAGCAATACCCCGTTTTTCAAATTTAGCGGTTCCTGCGGGGAATGTACCATCTTCGTAACCGGTAAATGCGCTGATTGGCAGATCATCACCTTTCTGTGCATTCATGACATCCACAACCTTACGGATAAATTCAGGACGTGTAGTATCAACTGTCGGTTCTTCTTCTTTCAGATTTTTCCATTCAGCCGGAACAGTTACTTTGATCAGGTTCCCCTCTTTACCACCGGCATCGACAGCAGCATAGTTCATATTGACGATCGCTTCACCCTTCTTTCCGTATGATTTGTCGATAGCGTGTTTCATTTCGCTAACAGCCAGTTCATAAGGAATTACATTCGTAATTTTAAAGAAAGCACTTTGCATGATCGTATTGGTGCGGTTACCCAAACCTAATTCCTGACCGATTTTAGTACCGTTGATGATATAGAAATTAATTTCGTTTTCAGCAAGGTATTTTTTCATGTGAACCGGAAGATGTTTTTTAGTTTCTTCTTCGTCCCAGATAGAGTTCAACAGGAATGAACCACCTTTCTGCAAACCTTTCAGCACATCATACATGTGAATGTAGGCCGGAACGTGGCAAGCCACGAAGTCGGGAGTTGTAATCAAATAGGTAGAACGGATCGGGCAATCACCGAAACGCAAATGGGAAGCGGTGAAACCACCCGATTTTTTAGAGTCGTAAGCAAAATAAGCCTGACAATATTTATTGGTAGCACCACCGATGATTTTAATTGAGTTTTTATTGGCGCCAACCGTACCGTCAGAACCCAAACCATAGAATTTAGCTTCATAAGTTCCGGCAGGAGTCATTTTCACATCTGCTTCAGCAGGAAGAGAGTGGAAAGTAACATCGTCAACAATACCGATCGTGAAATTATTTTTCGGTTCGTTGCGCTCCATATTTTTGTAAACGGCGATGATCCACGACGGAGTAACGTCTTTAGATCCCATACCGTAACGTCCACCAACGATAAGCGGAGCATTTGCCTTTCCGTAGAAAATATCTTTTACATCCAGATATAACGGGTCGCCGTTAGCTCCCGGCTCTTTCGTACGGTCGAGTACGGTAATCCGTTTTACAGATGCCGGAACAGCTTCCATAAAATATTTAGCAGAGAACGGACGATATAAGTGAACGGCAATCATACCCACTTTCTTACCGCTTGCGTTTTCAAAATCGATCACTTCACGGATCGTTTCGGTTACAGAACCCATAGCGATGATGACATTTTCAGCATCGGCAGCTCCATAATAATCGAACGGACGGTATTTTCTTCCTGTGATAGCGCTCATCTTATCCATATAGTCGGCAACCATATCCGGAACTGCATCATAGAATTTGTTAGAAGCTTCACGTCCCTGAAAATATACATCCGGATTTTGTGCTGTACCTCTGGTTACAGGTGCCTCAGAATTCAATGCACGGTTACGGAAAGCCTGTAAAGCTTCCATGTCCACCAATCCTCTGACATCTTCCATATCCAGCTCTTCGATCTTTTGGATCTCGTGAGAAGTACGGAAACCGTCAAAGAAATTCAAGAAAGGCACTCTTGATTTAATAGCGGTCAGATGCGACACAGCAGATAAATCCATCACTTCCTGAACAGAACCGGATGCCAGCATAGCAAAACCGGTCTGACGTGCAGCATAAACGTCGGCATGGTCGCCGAAAATATTCAATGCGTGAGCAGCAAGAGCACGCGCACTTACATGGAACACGCAAGGCAATAATTCTCCGGCAATTTTATACATATTCGGGATCATCAGCAACAATCCCTGAGAAGCTGTATAGGTAGTAGTTAACGCTCCGGCTTGCAGAGAACCGTGAACAGCTCCGGCAGCACCTGCTTCTGATTGCATTTCCACCAGGCGAACGGTTTCGCCGAACATATTTTTTCTTCCCTTTGCAGCCCACTCATCAACGTATTCAGCCATTGGCGAAGACGGAGTGATCGGATAGATACATGACACTTCACTGAACATATACGCAACATGTGCAGCAGCGGCATTACCATCACAAGTGATAAATTTTTTCTCTTTTGCCATTTTGTTTTAATTAAATTATCTCTATTTATAGTTGTCCAAACTTTGAAAGCCGGAACGAACAATCTCTCTTGCCCTATAATTGCCGTTCTGATTGCCTGTTCCTACTTTTCGTTTTTCTTTTTAATAGGTAAACCCAGCTAACCAAAGAGGGATAACGTTACCTTTTCCCCGTTCGATCATATCTTCCATCACAATAATGGAGGTTTCTTTTTTCTTGCCTTCCCCCTCCTGACAAACATCCACCTCGTATTTTCCGTCCACCAGAAAATCGGCCCGTTCTGTATAACTGATACGGTAAATCGGACATAACTGACTCAGGAAAAAAGATTTCCTTAAAGTTGTCCGATCCACATTGTCCAAACATACAGCATTTTGCAGATTGGGATTGTGAATATACAACTTTTTTGGTTTTCTACCGCAATCGTCGTCATTATTTGAATCATAAAGCAAAGTAAGCAACCGTGCATTTTTCATGTAATTCAAATAATTGAGCACAGTTGCCCGCGAAACGCCGATAGCATTGCTGAATTTGCTAATATTCACATTACAACCCGTTTCTTTTCCAGCCAAATACAATAACTGTTTGAGTTTAATCAGATATTTCAGCTCAATTTGATTTGCATAAGGAATATCAAACTCCAATGTCAGGTTGACATTTTTCAGCAAATAGTCGATATGCGATTTTTCTTCTTTATAAATCGGATAATAACCGTATTCCAGATACTTCTCAAAATAGGCCAAAGGCCGGACGGTACGCAAGATGCTTTCCACTATATCCTCGTGTCTGAGAATGATCTCTTCAAAAGAAAATACAGGAAAATGGAATCCGGTTTCTAATTCCAGAAACTCCCGGAAAGAAAGCCCGCTTAAATTATACATATCTACCACCCCGTTCAGATAAGGGTTCGACTTGATACGTACGATAGAAGAAGAAGTAAAGATAATCTGCAAATCGGGAAAAGTGTCGTAACAGGCCCTCAACTCTTTATCCCATTCCGGATATTTATGTGCCTGGTCCAGCAGCAACACTTTACCACCTAATTTATAAAAATGCTCCACAAAACGAAACAATCCTTCGCTGGCAATAAATAAGTTATTGACATTCACATACAAGCAGGAGTTATCTCCCCGGTGGTATTCATTACAATAGTCCAGCAAAAAATTTGTCTTCCCTACGCCCCGGCTCCCCTTCACGGCAATCAAACGACTATTGCGGTCGATCTGCTTCAGCAATCCTCTGGGTACAGAAAAAGTGCGTTCTTTAAGAAGCGTGTTGTGCGTACTGACTAAACTATTCATTTGTGTGTTTTTGCAAGCCAAAGGTAAAAGAAAAACAACAAAATTGCAATGTAGAGATTGCATTTTTAATCAATAACCAGTATTTTCACAATAAACACCTAATAATCAGCAAAATAAAAGAAATAAATTATTAATATTTATTCGTGAGTGACCTCTTTTTCTATATACCTTACCTTTAATTACCTGCTTTTCAACTATCGGCCTTTCCCCCGTCTTCCCTTCCCTATACAGAATTAAAAAAGGTGTCCGTTACCGGACACCTTTCATCTAAGCTTCATTATATAAAATAACGACTTGCCTCCTATTTTATTTACTTCCACGTATTTCGTTAATCTTTTCCCCCATTTGGGCTACCCGCTTCGGATATTTTTCGGCAAGATTATCCTTTTGCCCAATATCTTTCTTCACATTGAACAATTGAGGTATTTTCATACGTCCGGGCTCTGTGGGCGGCACGCAATATCCCTGGTGCACCATTGGCGGAATATAAATCCAATCTCCCTCCCGCAGCAACACATTGTCGCCTGTTGCTTCCAGCAATAACAGCTCACGTCCTTTCTTTGATTTACCCAACAAGGCATTCAACGTATTTTCTCCGTCACGGGTCTTATTCTCTAATCCGAGCATGGCAGCAAAAGAAGCGTAAAAATCCATGTGACATACCAAAGCATCCGAATCACCGGGTTTAATTTGCCCCGGCCAGCGGATCATAAATGCGACATGGGTTCCACCGTCGTAGGAGCTGTATTTTCCTCCCCGAAGCGGGCCGGCAGGTTTATGATTCCCTAATTTTTCAATAGCCTGGTCTTTATATCCGTCATCCAGCACAGGACCGTTATCACTTGAAAAAATTACGATGGTATTTTCCGACAATCCCAATTCATCCAATGTTTTCAAAAACTCTCCCACACACCAGTCGGCTTCCAAAATAACATCTCCACGCGGACCTAACGATGATTTCCCGGCAAAACGCGCATTGGGAACTCTGGGAACATGGGGTTGGTGTAACGCATAATACAAGAAAAACGGTTTTTCTTTATTCTCCTTTACAAAATCAGTTGCTTTGTCCAAGAAAGTTTCTGCCATATCCTCATCCACCCACAAAGCAGACTTTCCACCTTTCATATACCCAATCCGGGAAATACCGTTGGTGATGGATTGATCGTGCCCATGGCTGGGATGTATTTTCAATAATTCCGGATTAGCTTTTCCGGTCGGTTCTCCGGGAAAATTTTTCCGGTAACTCACTTCTATCGGATCATTCGGGTCTAAATTTACCACTCTTCCATTTTCAACAAAGACAGTCGGAACACGGTCGTTTGTGGCTGCCGTAATAAAAGAATAATCGAATCCCACCTCACGCGCACCCGGCACAATCTCCTTGTTCCAATCCACATTCCCATTCCCTAATCCCAAATGCCATTTTCCAACGGCACCCGTGGTATATCCGGCCTCTTTGAACATCTTCGGCAAGGTAGGCATATCCTCTTTGATAATCAAAGGAGCATTTCCCTGCAACACCTGAGCTCCCTCTCTCCACGGATAACGTCCGGTGAGTAAAGAAAAACGGCTCGGCGTACTGGTGGCAGAAGTAGCATATCCATGAGAAAAACGTACTCCCTCATTAGCAATACGGTCAATGTTAGGAGTTTGTATTTCCGTTGCTCCATAAGCACTTATGTCTCCGAATCCGAGATCATCGGCAAGAATAACGATAACATTGGGTTTCTTTTCCGGCTGCTTTGCCTGTGCGGCATTGACCAATACGGCACATCCCACAACAGGCAATAAAGTAATTACTTCCTTTTTCATTGCTTAGTTTTTTTAAATTCTTCTTCTAACAAGGGCCAGTTCGGATCATATACATGGGCCTCCTGCATTATAGCTGTTAATTCTTTCACTTTCTCCGGGTATTCCTTAACCAGATTATGAACCTCCGAAGGATCGGCTGCTAAGTTATATAATTCCCAAATAGAATTTTCACCTTTAGAAGCTCTCAAACGAATAAGTTTCCAATCTCCTTTCCTTACGGCCTGACGTCCACCCAATTCCTGGAATTCGAAATAGAAATAATCGTGTTCCTTTTGCTTCCCTTTACCTGTCAGTGTCGGCATCAAGCTTATTCCATCCGTTCTTTTCACCTTATTTCCGGTTAATTGAGCAAAAGTAGGCAGCATATCCCAAAAAGAACACATAAAATCAGATTGTCCTTGCTGAATAACTCCCGGCCACACCGCAATAAACGGAACGCGGATTCCTCCTTCGTAAACATCCCGTTTATATCCACGGAAAATTCCATTACTATTAAAGAAATTCGGATCAGCCCCACCTTCCATATGAGGACCGTTATCACTGGTAAATACAATGATCGTATTATCGTAAACTCCCAATTCTTTCAACTTTGCCACCACTTGCCCCACATAAACATCCAAACGATAGATCATCGCAGCAAAAGTTGCATGAGGTTCTTTTTGCGAACAATATCCGCCTTTCCGGAAAGCAGGCCCAGAATCTACGCCCTTAAAAGGTTTTTCCGGAAATTTTCCCCTGAATTTCTGAATAATGCTGTCTTCAGGCACAATCAGCTCGGCATGAGGCAATACATAAGGTAAAAACAAAAAGAAAGGTTTTTCGGCATTTTTATCTAAAAATTTCAATGCTTTCTCCTGAATCAAATCCTGGGTATAAGTTCCGAAACCTCCGTTATAATTATCTTCCAATTCAATTCGTTTGTCGTTTTCCCACAAATGATCTGCATAGTAATTGTGAGCAAGTAGCTGGCAATTATATCCGAAAAAATCGTCTACCCCCTGTTTATTGGGATCGCCCACTTCGCCCGGAGCGCCTAATCCCCATTTACCGAAAGCTCCGGTAGCGTAACCGGCATTTTTAAACACGCTGAAAATAGAATATATCCCCTCCGGCAAAGACATCTGTCCTTCCGGCTGAACTTCCCGGTTTCCGCGAATGGGCCTATGGCCTGAATGTAACCCGGTCAAAAGACAGGAACGGGAAGGAGCACTGACTGTCGTTCCGGAATAACACTGTGTAAAGCGCATTCCCTGCAAAGCCAAACGATCAATGTTCGGGGTTTGGAACTTTTCCTGTCCGTAACAGCTTAATTCTCCATACCCTAAATCATCGGCAATAATGAACACGACATTAGGAGCTTTTGCTTTTTTTGCCGGTGTAGCCGCAAATACTTGCCCAATACCTACTCCAACTGCAATTCCTGATAATAATAACGATTTATTCATATATATGAGATTATGATTAAAGTTACACCTAATTAGTTATAATCCTTAATAATAGGATCAGCTTAATAAGAATTATAACACTGTAAAAACAAAACGCCCTGTATTTATTGCTTGAAGTTTCAAAGGTAAACGTTTTATCTTGTTTTTTAAAATTTTTAATAAGATATTCTATTCTCCTATTCCAACTTTATTATCCCACACTTTAAAACATCATGTGATAAAGTTATCAACAAAAATAACAATAAATAATATATTAATTA
>OBYR01000368.1_pt1 | contig 38747 bp, 37 predicted proteins | sample 1495491 | NCBI WGS metagenome assembly OBYR01 (sample SAMEA2580206, study PRJEB22360) | human gut metagenome | biome: human gut; feature: human-associated habitat; material: faeces | place: Denmark | collected 2008/2010 | reverse complement strand
TCAAAATCAACCGTAGAAATACGTGCCGGTTCGAGTCCGGCCTTCGGCACCAAAAACGATTGCGATAATCGTAAAACCTACAACAATCAATACGTTGTACAATGAAGCTGGACGTTGACGGCAACTACAAAATGGCCGCATCTCCGGCTTTTTTTGTTTATAAAGCCTCGGGCCGGATCTTTTCACTCACTCCCTGTTTTGTCAATCTCTCTCCACGCAACTTCTGAGCATCTCGACATTGTGTTCAATATAGCTGAGCGTCACCTTAATATCGCGGTGTCCGAGTAGTTTCTGCGTGACATACAAATTTTGCTCCGGTTTCTGCATCAATTCTGTGGCAACGGTATGACGGTAGCGATGTGATGGAAAACGGCTGTGGCAGGCATCGCTGAGTTTGGCAAAGAAATAACTCACCTGATTTTCTGTCATCGGTTTACCCTGGCGTAGCGTCCGCCGACTGAAACGATTGATGTTGAACAACTGATCGTCAGCCCGTATTCCCTTTGTTTTCGCTTCTTCAAGCAGATGCTCCAGATAGGGCCGCAGTCGGGAGGCGATGGGAACAATATGTTCATCATGGCTTTTACTGCCTTCGATCTGAATAAACAGCGTGTCATGGACCAGATCGATATCCCTGACCCGCAGGTGAATAAGCTGATTCAGCCGGATAGCGGTGTAGTTGAAGGTTTCGACTACGGTCAGCCAAAACCATGCCGGATATAAAGGCGAACGATAGCCACGCTGCATTTTTTCCCGTTCGATAAACTGGTTCAGCACTTTGCGGGATGCGAGGATTTGCTCGCGGGTCAGGGTTTTCTTTTTCTTACGAGATTCCCGCAGCGATGTTTTCTGGAATGGATTGATGAACTGCTCCAGTAGCCCCTGTTCAATGGCGAAGTTATACAAGGCTCGCATATGGCGCATATAGTGATTCCAGCTCACCGGCTTGATACAGCGCACATTTAGCAGGTAATGGCGCCACTCCAGTACCATATGCGGTGTGACTTCGGCGGGTAGGACGTTGCGCCAGTGGGTAAACTGATTTACCGCCGTGCAATAGCAGCTCTGGGTATCAGGGCGCAGCAGACGGGCAAAAAAATACTCTTCCAGGAGCTGTTCAAAGGTCATGAGTGTCTTCTCCTTCACTGAGCAAGAGATGAGGGTTATTAAAGGGAACGTCATCTCCAAAAAGCGGCGTGGGATCGTCAAGCAGATATCCCTTCAGACGTGAACAACGGCGTGGGCCGACAACGGCGCAGTGCCAGATGTTGAGGCCGTTTTTTTGTTTTCGGTGAAGATTCAGGTTCTGGAACTTCTTCTGTACTTCCCGCCAGTATTCTTCTGGGACATTCTGACCGCAGGTGCTAAGCCAGAGTTTGAAAATACCGGGCGTCACCAGAAACACCGACCCGGCGACGGTATGGATTCGGGCGTTAGGTTCATTGACTTCCAGATGTTGAGCCTGAACGTTACGCACCAGCCACTGCCAGAAGGCTTCGCCGGATAGTGCGGTTTCGTTTTGTTCGGGTAGAGGGGATGGTTGTTCTACTTCAATGTTCGTTGCAATCACCGCTTCTGTCTCATTTCGGATTTCCGCTATCGGTGTGACGGTTCCAATGAAGGTAGCGGGCCGCTGTTGTGGATCTTCCCAAATCAGCGAAGGGGAAAAGCGTAACAGCGTGAGTTCACTGCTCCAACCGCCGCTGGCCTCAATCCGGCAATGCCAGATGGCTTTGTCCTCACAGGGGATGAGTAACTGGTGTGCCTGCATCTCGTCGAACAGCCGCATGTTATGCTGCGGTACAGCATCAAGCCCCTGGCACAGCAACCAGCCGCGCACAGCATCGGCAGCGTTCTTGCTGACCAGCCACAGCGCCTCTTCCGTCAGCCAGCCGTCAGAGCCTCCATTCGGGTTGTTGAGCCGAAACTCATGCGCCAGCAGGTCGCGCAAACTGGTGATAATTTGCTGCGGCAGCGAGGTTTGCGGACGATGGATCGCCTTGACCGGATCGCCGCCGAGATTAAATGCCACCGACGCCCGGTCGGCTTTCTGCACCAGTTCACCCGCCAGCCCGGCATACTGATACTGTCCGTTCAGGCAGTGGAGTAGGGTGGATAATGCAGCGGTGTCGGCGGCGAGCCAGTCGAGGCTTTCCGGAGGGATCAGTTGGGTAAGCAGGAGAACTGCCGCAGCCGGATGGCGCAGGTAATCACGTTGCGGCAGATAGCGAAATCGATAGGGTTGGGTCAGCGGGCCATGCCATGGAAACCAGCGTTTCCCGCTAAAATTTTCCTCTTCAATATCGGTGATGAGTTTACCCAGATCGTGCAGCAGCGCGGCGTAGATGATAACGGTGGTCCAGCGTTCGGACTGCGCGGCCTGATCTTCCGGCGCTGCATCAGGCGGAAAAAGATAACTCTGCCGCAGCCGTGCGGCATAGCAGGCGGCTTCGAGGCTGTGATCGAGCAGGCCACCTGCGTGGGAATGGTGGTGGTTTTCCGAGGCTGGGAACAACTGCGCCAGTTCTGCGAAGCGGTGGATTGGTATCAGCCAGAAGCGTTCAAACAGTGAGGCGGGAAGGGCGGTGCTCTGGCGAATAAACTGGATCAGCTGTTGGCGGGTAGTTTCAGCTAGTAGCGTTTGCGCGGATTCAGGATGCAGCCATCCCTCCGTGACGTCTGGTTCGCCAGTGGATGGTGTGGTGTTTTGCTTTTTGCGCGTCAGCCATATCCGCATAATGGCCCTTTATTCCCAATGGATTTTGAGGTGCAGGAAGGCGGTGACGCAGTGAATCCCCTGGAGCTTACATAAGTAAGTAACTGGGGGGAGCGAGGAAAGCCAACGCACCTGCAACTCGAAAGACGAAGGGAAGCCCCTTTTCGGGTAAGCCCGTTCCCCCTTCACTCTCTTCCCCTTAACCCTTTGGATTTTGCCTTTTGGTGCCGTCAGATTTGGGGCAAAACTGTTTATTGGGTTGCGCAAATTTATTGGAGTGGAGAAAAACGGCAGAGCAGGATGCTCCGCCGTTGATATGAAGGTCATGCGCTCAGCGCTAACGGCTGCTGCGCCCGTTCAAGCAGATACTCACAGGCATTACGCGCTAAACCGCTGGCGCGGAAAATCGCTTTTTTGTCTTGCTGCAACACCTTCAGCCACGATGCGATGTAACTGTCATGCTGTAGCTTCGACTGGATGCCAACGTGAGCACACAGGAAAGCCGCTCCCATTTCGGCGACCAGCTCTTCAAAACTGTACGTCGGATCGCCGAAGGTATGCTTTCCGGCAGTGATGCCGTCCCGGTTCAATCGTGAAGCGTGTCCGGTAGCGTGCGTCAGTTCATGCAGCAGCGTGCCGTAATAATCCTCACGCGAAGTGAACTGCTCAGGATGCGGCATGATGATGCAGTCGCGCCCCGGCGAGTAATACGCCCGGTTCTGGCGTCGGTGAGTGATCATCACCGCACTTTGCCGGGTAACCTGCTCAGCGGCGGCGATAGGATCATCGACCATCACGACAGGCTGTGAAAACGCCTCCGGCAGCCCTTCACATTGTTGAATGTTGAACAGCCGGAACTCGCGTACTACAGCGTAAGACATCACTTTAGGGTTGCCGTCAGCATCAAGAACCGTATTTCCGTTGCTGTCCACAACTTCGCGCTGCTGGGGCAGATAAAACACGGCCAGTGTAGATCTTTCGCCTTTGTGGATGTTACCGCCCGCGTTGCGAATTTGAGTGAAGGTCAGCCAGCGATCGTTTTCATATCCCTGTCGTTCTGCGCTGTTCCAGAGCAGGGGAATATTGATGCCGTGATAAAACCGCCCGGACAGGGCATTCATCGGCACCACCGGTTCCCCTTCCCGCCACGGGCGAACCCAGGGGAGCACGCCTTTCTCCAGCGCGGCGATAATTTCATCTGTGACTTTCTGGTAAAGATCGTTGCTTCTGTTCATAAGCGTAACCTCATGATAAAGAAGCCGGGTACAGCGCTCCCGGTCGGGGGTCGCCCGGCACGAGGAGTAAAGGATGCTGAGGTAATCAGCTGGTGTGAAGGGCAGTAACCAACAGGTGGTTATCTTCAAGCGTTAAGCGCAGCGGCGTCATCAGCGGTACATTGCTGCTGCCGTCAGAGGGCAAACAGTACAGACCGAAATTGATACTCTTACGGTCCGGGCCTGCGCTTTTGAATGTCAGCATGGTCGCGACAATCAGGTTTTCGAGACGGTCGTCTTCCTGAGAGGGATCGGGTGGAAAACTAACTACCTTTTCCCAGGCCTCAGTTGAGACAGACAGCGATAAGGATTTTGCTTCAGGGTAAGATGAAGTTGGCATCGTGTTTCTCCAATGGTGAAAGCAGAGAAACACCGCCCGGCAGGGAGGGATTCCTGCATGGTGGGGTAGAGGATGTATCAGGCGCTAAGCGCTGTCCGCGAGGATGATACGGAGCGGACGAAAAGGCGAGCCTCACCGGGTAGGGTGGCAACCTGAAGGCTCTGGTTGCGGGTCAAACTTCGTACAGATTAATACGGTATCAATAATAATCAAGAGCCTGGTGTCTCAGGGCTAGAGTTTGGATTCGTTATTCTGAAGTCCAACACTGGTGTGCTGGATTTATCCGCTATAGGGGTTAAAAGCAATTTATCCGTTGTAGGGGATAAAGCAGTTTGGGCAATCGATGATACCTGCGAAGCTCACGGTCTCAGGCTTTGAAGATCTGTTTACGATGCCAGCCGACGTATTGTTCAGTGGGCCACAGCGATTTGTCGTGAGGAAGGTGTAACTGCTGGCCGTTCCGTTGCCAGAACAGGTTATCCACCACCGGGCTACGGCTGACGCCGCCGGAGATGCGGATGGTAAGGTTTTCATCCAGCCCGAATGCGCCCATATCAAAAGCATCGTGGTGCAGCGAACATAGCGCCAGACCGTTGTTTACCACACACGGCCCGCCATAGGTTTTCCAGTGAATATGGGCGGCTTCAATACCAACCAGCGCACCATCGAGTCGTAGATCGTAACCGCAGAAAGCACATCGCGAATGGTAAGCCCGAAGCACGATATCCCTGAAACGCGGATCGCGGCTCTTTGAACGGTCGATAAAATCCAGACCCAGTTGGTTGGCGAGGATCCGCTGAATACTCTCGGGGAAACGATCCATCAGGATCTGCTGGGCCAGTTGGTCAATTACTTCAGGGTGTGCAAGCAGTTGCTGGTAAGCTGTTTCATCAAAACCCCCCGCTACCTGATTATCAATCAGCTCTTTCTTTGTCGGCTGGGTGTTGCCTCTACGGGGTTTGCAGCCTTCCGCATTAGCAATTTCCCAGAAGCCGTCAGTTCTGAGTCGCCAGAAAGGCATATTGGGATAGTCAGTGCGTCGCTTGGGGCCAAACTCTTTTAGCAGGCGAGTGAGTGGTTCGTGGATCTCTAGGCCGTAGTTAAACAGGCGCGGGTGGCCTGCTTTGTACTGTGACAACACATACAGCAGCAGCAACGGTTTATGCGGCGCGCATACATCACCCTGACGCCATACAGAGACGTTAGAGTTAGCCGATTGCAGTGTTTCGAGTGATGTCATAGGAATTAACCGGGTAACGGGCTGATATTATTGCGATCATGCTCGCAAAAGCGGTGAAATTCAATTGTTGCTTGTGACATTAATAAGGAAGTTAGACACTTTAATGTCTGAGAGTTAGACATCAATGAAAATGTCACTTGATGGAAAAAATTATCTGGGCGAGAGAAACCTAAAGAGGATGTAGTCTGACAGATACCTATATAAACAACTGGTACCTGTCAGACTAGGTGCGTGCTAACGCACCTTAGTTGATAAAATCTAATCCGACTCGAGATTTTGATACACCGAGTCTACCTAATAAATTCAAAGCATATTCGTAGCGTAATTCAGCAACTATTTTTGCTTCTACGGATATTATGTTCATTTCATTTTCAGTGGGCTTGGCATATTTTAGTGCTATTATTTTATCTTCAGAGAAAATACCTTGATTTTCCACATAGCAATCCATTGCTTTAGGATTTGCCTTGCCATCGAGTCCAACGGTGAAACTAAGAATATGTATTTTCCCGTCATGTTCAGACTGAACGAACAATAGATTATTCTGTGTGGAATAATTTAGTATTTGTCTAATTGATTCATCTTCGTTGATTTCTGGCAAATTGGGTAGTTTAAGCTCGTTTTGCATATTTTTACGTGTATTATTTAAAGCAACTTTCGCATCATACATTTTCACGAGCGTAACAGGGAGTAAACTATTTCCGTTTTTCTGACCAGGAACAAGGTCACACATAGGAGTTAGACACAACCAGTGATTATTATTGAACTCCAAAACATGCCCCGTAACCAAATGATGAGCAGTTATTTTTTTTGAACAACTGAAACAATTTGCATGTTTAATTTGTTCAAGTTCAGCATCAAGTGTAGATTTCTCTATGAAATAGTTTAAAGGTGAGTTAATTTTCTTTAAGTCGCGGACAAGATTAATTGTAAAATCATCAAGACTCTGTTTTATTTCGTATGCTAATTCTTCCCACAATTTAGTTACTGCTTGCCATGCAGCTGTTTTGATAGCATATTCATCCTCTTTTTGAAGTAATTCCTTTAGCCACGCCGCCTGTAAGAATTTTTTGTTAATTATATTACTTGCAGCATAGCTACCATTACTTTCAATTTCACTTCTGAGTTTTGATAAAATAAGTTTGTGCGGATGTGGTTTAGAGTTTGACAAAGCCTCCAAAAGTTGATTCGGTATGTCACTGATTGGTGTGTCTTTTTTACCAAGGACAGTAATAAATAAGTCTTCTGTTTTTATCCAATTGTGGTTTTCATTTGTCCCCCAATCAAAGAACTTTGATGTCTTATTATTAAATTGGTCAGCGTATCTATGTAACTTTTCTGATGAGATCCATTTAAAAATCAATATTTTGGATATGTTTATATTGTCTGGTTTTTGATCAAATATATTATGAAAAACATCAAGAACTTCGTAGTCGAAACATCCTGAACTTAAATTTGACCCGAATTTATTAATCAAGAAAAGTAAATCTAATGTAGAAACTGAATTAATTAGATCTTCCCTGATACTTGGATCTTCGATTTCCCATTCATCTAAAGCATCATCTATTCTAGATTTGATTTTATCATTTAAAATACTAATAGCGGGTCTTTCCTGTAAGGAAGTAATAATATCGATTAGTACCTCATTAACTGAACCCTTTTGTCCATCATAACCTTTAGTATGCACTGCAACAATATTAAAATGACGATTTTCAGATAGATTTTTAATAATATCTATAGATTTTTTACAATATCCAGAGTCCTCTCCATCTAAATGATAGTCCAAGATTAGTAGATCACTGTGATAAAGACGGTTAGATACGGTTCCCTCTTGAATTTTCTTCTCTTTTCCATTATAGACATCTAAAAGCCAATTATATTCTTCACTTCGACTTATATCAATAATATCTTTTAATCGAGAAATGTTGTCTTGAGAAAAACTGTCTTTGGTCGGTGAAATTAAATCATCAATAGTTGGGTATTCATCATCGATGACTGTCACAGTTCTAATCGGATCAATATAAGCAGATTTTAAATGTGGTTTGTAATCGAAAGTAGAATTATCAAGCATTTTTAATTCCTTTGAAATTAATTACAAAATTAGCACCATTTAGTATTTTTTTCTCTGTTCTTGTTTCGTAGAAAATACTATGGCCACTCACCGCTAAATTTTGTTTGCAGAGATAAAGGCCAACCCCGCGACCACCTCTTTGTTTCTTGGAGAAAAATATAGTGAAAAGTTCGGACACGTCATCAGGATCAACCCCTGGCCCATTATCACTAACATATATCAAACCATCAAGTACATCTAACCTAATAATTCGACGCTCTTCTTTAGTTTCTTTAACCCAATATCGTGAGTTGTTTACTAAATTAATAAACACAGGATAAATTCTGGCTGGTTGATCATATAATGAAATATCTAGGAAATTAGTAGAGCAAGAAAATTCAATTGAATCTTTTTCAAATTTACTGTTGAAAAAATGATTAACATAATCAAAAATATCTTTTCCACTCAAGAAAGCTCTTACCTTATCTCCTGATAATTTTAATGGGCTTAAAAAACGCCAAGAATCGCTTAATGATTGATGTGCTTGGGTAATACTTGATAAAGCATTTTTCTGATATTCATCGAGGTTTGTTGATGACAGTCTATTTATACCTCGCTCAATAGTCATATCGAAACCTTCGATTTCATGACCAATTATCTCCACAGTTATTCCAAGTTGAGCGAGTGCATTCACTTGCTCTACCTGTTTCTTCAACCGTGTATTTTCGTTGACTGAAGAGATCGCGAGGCCTTCTAAATCAATTTCCTCTCTTAAGCTTTCTAATGCGGTAATATATGGGGCGTAGGTTTGACCTATTTCAATGTCTTGAATCTGATAAGCAAGATCTAAATTTTCAAGTGTTTTTTTGAGTGAAGTTCTATTTTCTTGTAGATCGGATAAATATTGAGATGTTTTTTCATGGAAAGCTTTATTTGTATTGTTTGTTATCTTTTCGAAACGCAACATCTCTTCTTTTAATATATTGCGTCCTTTATTGGAAAATTTTCTTATTTTCGCATGTAATATGGCTGCTTTGCTACGAAAGTCTTTCTCAGCAATTGAATAATCATCTTTAACAGTAAAATGATCAAGCGCTGAGTATACAGAGTTATTAATCTGCTTTAAAAGACTTTTAGCATCAATCTCTAAATCGCGATACTGACGGTAGTCTTTCTCTATACTCCCTAAATTTCTTGGTACTGAACCTAAAGATAGGTTTTTTAGGGTACCATCCAATACGTCGATGTTTTCTTTGAGCTGTAATAGCTCCTCTAGTTCTTTAAAATTATTCTTGTCGCTTAGAAGCTGTGATATTTCATAAAATTCATTTCTTAAATGTTCTAAAGAAATACGATCTCTTTGAATCGATGTTTTGATTCTTCTTTGCTCTTTACGTAATAATTTTTTTCTATCTTCGTCTGCTTTCAAAGCAGCATGTTTAGCATTTATTTCCTCTAGCTTTTCATCTCGTATATTTGATGCGCGGCCAATAAACCTTTTTGCAATTTCTATTAAAATGTTTTCGACTATCTCTCTAAATAACTTAGATGCTTTATTGTCAATTATACCTTCTCTACCTGCTTTATCTCGTAGGTTGGGGTTATGTTCTTTCGTTATACATACACCACCAAAACATGCCCTATTACTGAACATATATAAACCAGCATTTTTTGAACGTCTTTTTTCGATTTCAAAAAAGTCATTATCTTCACGTCCGTATGGCATAACACGTAAATCATCACGAAAAACCATTACTCCACCAAACTGATCACGGATACGGTCGAAGGTTGCATGCTGTTCATCTGATAATGTACTATTTTTTCTTATAACTTCAAATGTGCCTAATCTTAAAAAGAAAGGGCCAAAGCGAGTATCTTTTCTGGTCTTATATGCAGATTTAGGTTTGACTGTAATATTATCAAACCATTCTCCGAAGGCTTTCACTTTCCCGGAAAATAATCCACTTTCATCAATACTTCCTTCAACTATATGTTCTAGCTGGTCAAAGTTTGAAATATCAAAGTTTCTAACTTCATCGATGATAAATCGTTGCAGATTACCATTCCATGCGACAACACTTGTATTGAAATCAGTAATCTGTTCTTCGCCTTCTCTTTTAAATGGATTAACAAAGCTATTTAATGTTTGAAGAAAGCGTTCTTTAGCCCGAACCTCTGCACCTTGAGCTTCTGAACCAGCATCTGTTGATAGCTGAGCTATTAAATCGTCATGAATTCCAGCTATAAACATGGCTGTGCCGTGAGTGGTTTTATTATTCCACACAGGCCAAGATTGAAAATGCCTTTCCTCAAAAAAAGCATTAATTACAGTATTCTCGATAGCTTCTTTTGTAATATAATTATTTTCATTTCTTTCTAATTCAGAATAATTTTCCCAAGCTTGTTCAATACGGTTATCTCGTAATATATCATCACCATCACCCCATAGATTTCCCATCAAAGCATCAAACATTTCCGGTATAACAGTGATTAATTCATTGTTATCACTGCATTCCATAATGGGTATCTTTATATCATTAAGCATCAAATATGGGTTTTCAAATATACGCCAATCGAGCAGGCAAGCTACAAGAGGGCTATCTTTCTTTTTGGAAACTAAAAGCATTAATGAGCCCAAGGCCGCACAAGAAAGACGACCGATGCCTTTCTGACCTTGCTTTGCTCGAATATGATCTATTCCGTTTCTATCTTCATATGGAATATCTTTTTTTGTAGCCTTGGATTCAGTTCCTACTGTAAGCCACTTATTGATAATGTCATCTAACGACATGCCATGCCCATCATCAACTAAAGTTGCCACAGGTGTATTGCCGTCAAATATATTTAGAGAAACATTACGAGCATAAGCATCATATGCATTTTTCCAAAGCTCGGAAATTGCGGTTGGACAATCAGCTATTTGCTCACGCCCTAGATGATCAATTGTCCTTGCTCTTGTTTGAAAAGCTGCTGAAATTACCATTTTTCACCTTCTATTATTATAAGGTAAGTAATCATCAAATGATTTTTTGGTCCATTTAAGTTTCTAATTTTGATATTTTTCATACATTACACCTTATCTATTGGGTGCAATTATGTTAAGTAATGCATTTATTAATATTGTGCCTAACATAGGGGGAACTGCATTACCAATCTGTCTTGCTTGCTCTGTCGCATTACCCCAAAAAATATAGTCATCAGGGAACGTTTGCAACCTTGCCGCATGCCTTAAAGTGATGCCGTGATTTTCCCATGGATGAATGAATCTTCCCTTAGATGGATTGTTACACCCAGTTGTAATTGTATTGGCTGGGAGGTGAATCATTATGCGGCCATAAACATCTTTATGGCCTGCGTATCCATTGGAATGACATTTTAGCTCAAATTCTTTTCCTGCATCGCTTCTACTGCCATTGAGTTTTGTGGCTCTGAAACGCTCTTCCATACGCTCAGTTGGTATCATATGTATGTTGCATGGATCTTTTTCGCTTATGGGTGCGTCTTGATATTCTAGGTTTTCAAGTAGCTCTTGTGCTTCATCAATTGAGTAAGAAGTATGTTTAAGAAAGTATTCAGATATATATCTTTGAATTAAGTTATCATTCATCTTCTCAAAAACAGAGGATGCGGTTCTCCACGTATTTTTTGAATTGTTTTTTACTTCATTAGAATTAGGGTTGAAATGAGTAGCTTGAGGTGGAAACTCAATATTATTTCTTTTTTTTAAAATGTCATTTCTGACACCTGCAATGAAAACTCGTTTGCGATTTTGCGGAACACCATAATCACGAGCATTTAATACATCACAATGAATTAAAGTATAACCATTTTTGGAAGCCAAAAACTTAAAGCGTTTCAAATGGGCTTCATGTCTCTTCCATAACAAACCGGAGACATTTTCTACCAAAAAAGCTTTTGGTTTAAATTCACAAACAAAATCGAAATACCTTAAAAGTAATTTATTTCTAGGATCATCAACACCAGCATCATTAATTCGATGACTGGAAAAACCTTGGCACGGAGGTCCACCAAGTATCATATCAAGCTCGCCTTTCTTGAGCTTTATTTTTTTTCTTAACTTTTTTGGGCCTACGAGTAAAATATCTTCCTGTAAAAGTTCGGTCTTATGCTCAAGCCTTTCTAACATATTTTTTCTGTAGGTGTTTGCAGCCGCGCTATCGAATTCTATAGCAGCAACAACATCTATAGCGCCTGTATTGTGGGCGGATAAACTAAACCCTCCAGCCCCCGCAAATAAGTCAATTGCCTTCATATAAGTCCAAAAGTAACTCCTAAATTTTGATATTTTACTCTTTTTTTTTAGAAATGCAACAAGCAAATATTATATATGACGAAAATAGACGTTATTATTATCTTTAGCGTAGTCCTGACAAGGGGGATCTTTCATGTCTTTATAGTATGCAAGTGTAAAAAATAAACGGTTTATTGGTTGTGATAATGAATATAATATTTAATTTTTATTAAAACAAATAATTTTAAAATACCCTCCTTTAAGAGGGTATTTTAAAAAATGGAGTATTAGATTTATCTTTCTTGCTCTAAACTGAAAGTTAAATTTTTTATCATCCATTTCGATGTAGGCTCATGAAGATATTCAATGTTAGCTTCCTGATTTAAAGTTTTTAATTTGAGGATTAAAGATGAAATACTATCTTTTCTTTTCCCCTTATCATCGTCGATAAGTTGAATGGCATAAATAAACTGCGCCCAGTTACAATACGCTGTATCTTCATCTGATAGCTCTTTGAGTGGATAGGCATAATGTTTTGTTATGAATAATTTATATGTTGTTAATTTTGGTACATGTTTTGTTATTTGCAACGATTTTCTTAGTTCTATTTCGGTTATGCTGTTTAACCAATTGTTCATCGAAGTAAGCCAATCCGACGCTTGTTTTTTTAATCTAGTGGTTCGAACATGTTTTGCATGTAGATCAGCACCATAAAGTTCTTGATGTTTTAATTGACAAAGAAAAACTATTCCTGTGCTTTTTTCGACAACAACTAAGTCTATACCCGTGATCATTGAAGATGCTTGATTTTTCAGCAACAGAAGATCATGCTGTCCAACATGAAAATATTCATTACTGAGCAACAAAAAGCTGAACTTGAACGCCTTCATGATTCCAGTCGTGACGGGCGAGTCAGAGATCGTATTAAAGCCATTCTTCTGGCTTCCGAAGGCTGGAGTTCTGCCATGATTGCTCAGGCTTTACGCCTGCATCAGACAACGATTGATCACCATATCAGCGAATTCCTGAATAAAGGAAAACTGAAGCCCGAAAACGGCGGCTCAGACAGCAAACTCAGTGCTGAACAAACGGCCTTTTTAATCAGCCAGTTATCCGATAATTTATTTCACCATACCCGCGATGTTATTGCGTTTGTCACCCGGACATGGAACATCATTTTCAGCATTCCGGGGATGAATAAGTGGCTGCATCGTAATGGTTTCACCTACAAAAAACCGTCAGGCGTCCCCCATAAACTCAGTGAAGAGAAACAAAGGCAATTCATTGAGTATTATAAGGAACTGAAAACAACTGTGGGTGATGAGCCGATTCTTTTTATTGATGGAGTCCATCCGACTCAGGCCACTAAAATCAGCTATGGCTGGATACGCAAAGGCCAGAAAAAAGCAGTAAAAACAACAGGCAGCCGCACACGCCTGAATATCATGGGGGCGCTGAATCTGAAAGCACTGACGTCACCGCTAATCTGCGAATATAAAACCATTAATGAATATAATGTATCCCTTTTTCTCAATGAGATACGAAAGGTTTATCCTGATTATAACCAGAAAATCCACGTTATTCTGGATGGAGCAGGTTACCACCGTTCACAGTTAGTGAAAGACTGGGCGGAAGTGGTAAATATCAGGCTGCATTACCTTCCCCTTACAGTCCAAACCTGAATCCGATAGAAAGAATGTGGAAATTAATGAACGAACATGCCCGGAATAATCGCTACTTCAGCAGTACGCGAGAGTTCAGGGAAGCAATATCTGTCTTTTTTAACCAGACACTGCCGGATATAGCGGACTCACTGACATCCCGAATTAACGATCACTTTCAGGTGCTCACACCCGCATCTTGAGGTTTATTGAGTATATTTTAATGTACTTATCTGAAGTTGTAAGTAAGTTTTCCCTAGCTTGAATGTAATCAATGAAATCTCTGGTTGTATCTAAACATGTAAATATTTTATCTAGACTGCTATCATTGAATATATGGACGAATTTTCTTGTGGGTATACCTATAGTAAATAAGGTGTCTTTTCCGGTACATGCTGTATCAATATTTAATCCATAGCGACCGTATTTTCTATAGCATGCGTTAGAGCAACCATTTGCGATAGCAATTAAATGAATGCATATTTCATCCGAATGTGGTAATTCCATTGAGAATGGCTCTGTTGCTTGAGCATCAGTATATAGATTGTCGGGATATGAGTTTATATGGTTATATGCACCATTTAGCTGTTTTATGCTGCTTTCGATAGCACTTTTATACCATCTATTCCATGCGATTTTTTCGTCAATTTCAATATTATAATTAATAAGTTTATCTGACATGATGATTACATCATTGCCAAAGACGACCATTACATCGCAAAATTCCTTTCCTTTCCTTTCCTTTCTTATAGAAAATATTGCTGTGAGACCACATTGACAGAAATGTTTTCTTTGTGGAGTTAAGCAACCTCTCTTCTGATTCATTAACGGACATATCTTTTAACCTCAGTTCTAAATATTATATAGTATGAAGTTTTTATCTCCACTTGATTTTTTTAGTAAATGATGATTTTTATACTTTTCTTGTGGTTTTAATTTTCATAAAAGCATTGTACTTATTTTTATAATGCAAGCAGTTAAGTTTTCCTGTGTTTTTCGTTAGTGACATCTGTATGATCATTTTATTACCCCTAAGTCAGTGAATACTTAAATCTAATGTACATATAGAATAGAATCATTATTTTCATGTTTTATAGTTATTTGCTTTTATAGCCTTTATTTTAAATCAAAGCAATACTATGGTTATTAATATTTCATTCATTGTTACCAAGCATGTCTAACTAAAAACTATGTGGAATAATACTGCTCTCTTGGCTAGCTAGTGATATTGTCGTTTTATCTATTGATTTGTGATGGATTGATAGGTATTCATGTGATGCCGTTGAAATCACCTTTTGCCTATTGATTAGTTGCGGATTGATAGGCGTTTATGTGATGCCAATGGCATCACCCTTTTACCTATTGATTGGTGTTGGATTGATAGGTATTGATGTAATTTCACTGGCATCAAAGCTTATTTTCCCTTTTATCTCTACATAAAGGGCACGTAAAATTCTCTTTTATGTAGAGATAAAAAACTCCCTTATTTGTCACTCTTAGCCCAACCATCTGGCGTTAGAATTAATTCACACCTTTTCTTCAAGTTATTCGCGCGAAAAACTTGAATTGGGGAATTTAACAATTTCCCGTTTCAGCTCGGTGATTGAGTAGAGTTCATTAGGTTAAGTCGTCTTTTTTACAGTCTATAGGGAGTATTGGTTAAAAACAGCTTATAGGCTGTAAAACGTTCTAGAAAATGGTGAATGCCTTATGAATACTGTTTATCCGTTGAAGACCTTAAATCAGTTACGTCCTCTTCTGATTGGCTTTCGTAAAGTAAATGGACTGACCCAAAAGGATATTGCAGAGAGGCTTGGCGTAACACAGCAAACCTATGCGCGATTGGAGGCGAACCCAGGTAGCGCCAGTATTGAGCGGTTGTTCAAAGTGTTTACTGTGTTGGGCGTTGAAATAGAACTTTCTTCTTCATTGGCTTCATCAGCCATAAATTCATATAAGTTAACTGATAAATATAGAGATTCTCTAGCCAGACGAGAAAAGTGGTGATGATGTCTATGTGATAGTCTATGGTGAAAACCTTAGAACATGTCGATAAAATTCATTTTTTTAAACGTGTTGCCGGAATATGCTTATGGCATCGACACGTTCTTACTATGTGTCGATGAAATTCGCTTTTTTAAACATGTCTTCTGGATATGTTTACCGCATCGACACATTCCAGCCATATGTCGATAAAGCCTTATTTTTTAAACATGTTGCCGGAATATGCTTATGGCATTGACACGTTCTTACTATGTGTCGATGAAATTCGCTTTTTTAAACATGTCTTCTGGATATGTTTACCGCATCGACACATTCCAGCCATATGTCGATAAAGCCTTATTTTTTAAACATGTTGCCGGGATATGCTTATGGCATCGACACTTTCTGGCTATGTGTCGATAGAATTCGCTTTTTTAAACATATTGTCGAGATATGCTTAAGGTATCAACATGTTCTTGCTATGTGTCGATGAAATTTGCTTTTTTAAAACATGTTGTCTGGATGTATTTACCGCATCGGCATGTTCCAGTGATATGTCGATAAAATGTGATTTTTTAAACATGATGACGTGACATGTCGATGACAACGACATATTATGGTTATATGTCGATTAAAACGGTTTTCATAAACATATGAACTGGAATGCAGAAACCCCTTACAACGATTTGCCGATACTGCCGCCTGACCTGGAGCGCATTGAAACACGCAGCGTACTTAAAGCATGCATAAGTGCGCGCGCAGCAATCGCTGAGTTGAAAACTGCTGGTGAGTTGATCCCTGACCAAGGGTTGCTGATAAACATCCTCCCGATGCTGGAAGCGAAGGACTCATCGCGCATAGAGAATATCGTAACTACCAGCGATCAACTCTTTCAGTATGCTGACCGCGCAGATGGCGCAGATCCGGCCACTAAAGAAGCGCTGCGCTATCGTACAGCGCTCTATGATGGCTATACCCATCTTGAGGACTATCCACTCTGTACAAACACAGCGGTAGCTATCTGTACCAAATTACGTGCAGTTCAAACTGATATCAGGAAAACTCCGGGCACGGTATTGCGTGATCAGAATAATAACGTGGTATATACGCCGCCGGTGGGTGAAGACTCTATTCGTGAGCTACTGGCGAATTGGGAGCGGTTTATACACGGTGATGATGATTTAGATCCATTGGTTAAAATGGCTATTGCGCACTATCAGTTTGAGTGCATTCACCCGTTCCCGGATGGGAACGGGAGAACGGGCCGTATCTTGAATATTCTATATCTGATCCAGAGCGAATTGCTTTCGCTACCAATCCTGTATTTATCCCGCTTTATCTTGGAGAGACGCGATGATTACTACACGCTCCTTCGTAGGGTGACAGAAGAGGGTGACTGGGAATCGTGGATATTATTTATGCTGGAGGCTGTGGAGAGTACGTCCCGATGGACTACTGATAAGATATCGATTGTGCGGGCATTAATGGCTGAAACCACAGAGTATGTACGCGAGAAGCTACCGAAAATCTACACCCATGAACTTGTCCAGGCGCTTTTTGCACAACCATATTGTCGGATCGATAACCTTGTCGAACGTGGGGTGGCCAAGCGCCAGACGGCATCGACATACCTCAAGCAGTTGGTCGAAATTGGTGTGTTGGAGGAAATGAGCGTTGGCCGTGAAAAGCTGTATATTAACACTAGGTTGCTACAGGAGTTGAATCAGTAGTGAATGGGCCCAGAAAACAAAAGCGTGGACAAATGGTGATGCCACTGGCATCACTTTTTCTCCAAACACTGCGCCCGAATCTCCGCAACCAACTTACTGATATCCCGTTTTTTACGCGGTTCAGCCGGTATTTTCGGCTCTGAAACCACATGCGGCACAAACTCCGGCACCGTCGCTTTGCCGCGTCGATACTGATTAAACTCACCGCCCTGCGCTTTGCGCAGCATTGCCAGCAGATAGGCGAGCGGGTTTTGTATGCCGCCACGGGCAACGCGTTGAGCTGCGTCATCAAGCACGTCCTGGCGCAGCGGGGGCGGCAGGTTCTGCATGGCCTGCAAGACAAGCTGTTTTTCAGGATTAGTTAACGGAATTTCCGGCGGCCAGTTCGGCGGTGAGCTGTTCGCGCGCGCGGTAGTACTATTACGAATATCTGTAGATACAGTACGTACAGAAGCCCGGTCCTGATTTGAGACTAAGCCGCCAGGCCTCGGTTTCCGGCTTAGTCCTGATTCGGTACCAGGTGAAATTTTGCCTGGTACCGTATTGAGACCGGACGTTTCTGGCTTAGTCTCCTCAGGAGACTGGCGTTGCTGCCAGCGGGCGCGTTCTTCCAGCAGTTCTATACGCGACGATAAATAACGCAGGCTGGTGTCCTTGCGAATGTCGGGTAATGCTGCCAACTTACTGATTTAGTGTATGATGGTGATTTTAAGGTGCTTGCGTGGCTTCCATTTCCATCAGATGTCCTTCCTGCTCCGCTACTGAAGGCGTGGTGCGTAACGGCAAAAGCACTGCCGGACATCAGCGCTATCTCTGCTCTCATTGCCGTAAAACATGGCAACTACAGTTCACTTACACCGCCTCTCAGCCCGGTACGCACCAGAAAATCATTGATATGGCCATGAATGGCGTCGGATGTCGCGCCAGTGCACGCATTATGGGCGTTGGCCTCAACACGGTTTTACGTCACTTAAAAAACTCAGGCCGCAGTCGGTAACCTCGCGCATACAACCGGGCAGTGATGTGATTGTCTGCGCTGAAATGGACGAACAGTGGGGCTACGTCGGTGCTAAATCACGTCAGCGCTGGCTGTTTTACGCGTATGACAGGATACGGAGGACGGTTGTGGAGCACGTCTTCGGTGAACGCACTCTGGCCACACTGGAGCGTCTTCTGAGCCTGATGTCGGCCTTTGAGGTCGTGGTATGGATGACGGATGGCTGGCCGCTGTATGAATCACGCCTGAAGGGAAAGCTGCACGTTATCAGCAAGCGTTACACTCAGCGCATTGAGCGACATAATCTGAATCTGAGACAACATCTGGCAAGGCTGGGACGGAAGTTACTGTCGTTCTCAAAATCGGTGGAGCTGCATGACAAGGTCATCGGGCATTATCTGAACATAAAACACTATCAGTAAGTTGGAGTCATTACCAGCGAAGAATATCTTGCGATACTCCTCGCTAATTTTAAAACGAATGGTGCTGATCACCGTTCTTAATCACTTCGCCAGAACCGACCATAATATGGTGTTGGTTTATTAGCGCTGATTCATGGGGATCCCTCAGTGCTTTTGCGGTTTTTTATATCTTTAAAGCAGTAGCGGTAGGGTCGCGCTGGCAGTTTGCTGGCTCACATCGCTGTACTTATGATCCAGCGCAATCAGCGATGTGGTGAGTAACTCTACCAACAGCATAACTCCCACCTTGGCATTCAGCGCGCCGGCGCTCAAGGGGCCTTCCGGTTTGGCCGCGACCAGTTGAATATCACTCAGCGAAGCTAACGGACTGCGCGGCGTATTACTCAGCGCCAGTACACGCACACCTTGCTTACGCGCTAGTTTTACGACATGCAGCAGATCGCGCGTGGATCCAGAACTGGAAATCGCCACCACGAACGTGTTTTTACTAAGTGTTGTGGCGTTCATGGCAGCACGATGCATATCGCTGAACAATTGTGCGGGTTTCCCCAGACGCAGGAGTTTGTAATGTAAATACTCCCCCAGAATAGCACTGGCTGCTACGCCATAAATCTGTACTGACTGAGCCTGATGCAGTGCAAGCGTGGCTGCTTCCAGCAAGGTCCTATCGAGTAATTTTGCTGTGTCCTGTAGTGCTTGCACGGATTCATTGACCACATTGTCAATCTCATCACCGCCGTACTCTACAGACTGTACTTGTCGGAGATCGAGTGCAAGCGCCATTTTGAATTCGTTATAGCCCTTACACCCCAGCGTTCGGCACAGACGTGTGACGCTAGCCTCGCTGGTGCCGCTTTCACGCGCCAGTTCGGTAATCGTCAGGTAGACAACTTTTGCCGGATCGCTAAGTACAAACTCTCCCAGCTTCTGTTGAGTTCGACTATATCCATCAACGCTCTGGCGCAATCTCAGCAGCAGGTTTTCATTTTCTGGCATGCAAAATCCTTAATGCGTTTCTCTGCCGATAGTGTGGCGGAAAGTAGGGGAGAGATGCCAGTCATTTTAAAAAAGTATGATCGGTGTCTTGGTTTTTGATGGTAATTTTCATTTTTAAAATTAGTTATGGTAAAAATTTTTATCAATGATCGGGGAGATGAAAAAATGATGCAAATATTTAGCGGCGCTTCGTCAGGCGCATGGTTTGAAAAAGCGCAGCGGTTCGGCAAATCGTTCATGCTGCCGATTGCGGTATTGCCCGCAGCGGGGTTGTTGTTGGGGATTGGTGGGGCTCTGTCGAATCCCAATACGTTGACGGCCTACCCATTCTTGAATGTCGACTGGCTGCAGGCAATCTTCACAATCATGACCAGCGCAGGTTCTATTGTGTTTGCCAACCTGTCGGTACTCTTTGCGGTCGGCGTCGCCGTGGGGCTGGCGAAATCGGATAAAGGCACTGCCGGGCTTGCGGCATTGCTAGCGTTTCTGGTGATGAATGCTACCATCAACGCCTTATTAACGCTAAATGGAACGTTGGCGCACAAGAACCCCGGTTCAGTTGGCCAGGGGATGACGCTTGGTATTCAGACACTGGAAACTGGTGTGTTTGGTGGGGTGGTGATTGGTCTCGTCACCTGCACGTTACATAGCCGTTTCAATAAAGTCTCACTACCTCAGTTTCTCGGTTTTTTTAGTGGTTCTCGTTTTGTACCCATTATCAGCTCCCTTGCCGCGATAGTAGTGGGTGCGGTTATGACGGTGGTGTGGCCGCATTTCCAGAAACTCATTTTTGGACTGGGCGGCCTGGTGGATGCGACGGGCTATCTGGGGACGCTGTTGTACGGCTTCATCCTGCGTATGCTTGGTCCACTGGGTTTACACCATATCTTTTATTTGCCGTTCTGGACGACGGCGCTGGGCGGCAGTGAAATCGTCAACGGCCAGTTGGTTGAAGGTACGCAGCGGATTTTCTTTGCCCAACTTGCCGATCCGAATACGCAGCAGTTCTACGCGGGTACCGCTCGCTTTATGTCCGGGCGCTTTATCACCATGATGTTTGGCCTGCTTGGCGCATGTCTGGCAATGTACCATACGGCAAAGCCGGAGAATAGAAAGGTTGTCGCCGGACTACTTTTGTCGGCAGCCTTGACCTCTTTCCTGACGGGAATCACTGAGCCTGTTGAGTTCTCCTTCCTGTTTGTCGCGCCCGTATTATACGTAATTCACGCCTTCTTCGATGGTCTGGCGTTTATGGTCGCCCATATTTTACATATCACTATTGGGCAAACCTTTTCGGGCGGGCTTATCGATTTCCTTCTCTTCGGCGTGTTGCAGGGGGAATCTAAAACAAACTGGATGTATGTCCCCATAGTGGGAATACCGTGGTTCTTCCTTTACTACTTCACTTTCCGCTATTTGATTAACCGCTTTGGCTGGCTGACGCCGGGTCGTGAGAACGTAACCCTGGTTGAATCCGGCCAGCCTCAGAGTGAACGCGCAGCGGCAGTCATTGCCGGGCTGGGAGGCAAAGAGAATCTGGAAGAGGTGGACTGTTGCGCCACGCGCCTGCGCGTGACGGTTAAAGAGAGCAGTAAGGTAGATGAAGCTGCGCTGAAAGTGACCGGAGCGCGTGGCGTGATTATTCGCGGCAACGGCGTTCAGGTGATTTATGGCCCTCATGTCACCATCATTAAAAACGAAGTCGAAGAGATTTTATCGTAATGAAAACTGTACTGGATTCCCTGAAAGGTAAATTAATCGTCTCCTGTCAGGCTCTGGAAAATGAGCCTCTACATAGTCCGTTTATTATGTCACGTATGGCGCTGGCGGCAGCACAAGGTGGTGCTGCAGGTATCCGTGCCAACAGCGTGGCGGATATTAGTGCTATCAAAGAGATTGTCTCCCTTCCGATGATAGGGATTATCAAACGCGATTACCCTGGCAGTGAGGTGTTTATCACGGCCACTCTCCGGGAAGTGGATGAGTTGATGACCGTTGAGCCGGAAATTATTGCCCTGGATGCTACTGCGCGCCCGCGCCCTGGTGGTCAGACGCTGGAAGAACTGGTCACGCAGATCCGCGCTCGCTACCCGTCCGTACTTCTGATGGCAGATATAGCAACAGTAGAAGAGGCGGTGACAGCTGAACGTCTGGGTTTTGACTGTGTGGGCACTACGCTCTACGGCTATACCGCAGAAACTGCCAGGCATGTGCTGGCGGAAAATGACTGTGGATTCTTACGTGAGGTCCTGGCAGCGGTCAGCGTTCCGGTTGTGGCGGAAGGGAACGTCGATACCCCGGAACGTGCCGCACGTTGCCTGACATTAGGCGCTCATACCGTGGTGGTTGGGGGGGCAATCACTCGTCCGCAGCAGATAACGACACGCTTTATCGCGGCGATCGCCTCGTAAAGCACCGATGGGGTATGATACTTTGGTGGGGATAAGCGATAATTATCGCTTATCCCCATATTGAGAGTGTTATGCAGTACCCGATTAGCTAGATTTTCCAGACCCTGCAAGGTGAGGGGGACTATTGACGCGCTGGACGAACTATTCGCCACGCTGAGCTACGACAAACCGCGGGTGATTGCGCTGCACTTTAAAATTTCCGAAGGTTATACCCTGTTGATGCTGATTACCACCTTCACCAGCTGCCTGATATTGTGCAAAAACTACGGCTGGTGAAGGTTGGTTTTACCATTACTGCTGTATATACCCTGCAACTGTTATGGCTGAATGGCGAGCAGTACATCCTTCCGTGTCTTATCAACACCATTATTGGTTGTTTAATTGCTTCGGCGGTACCGTCTGGTTGTGGTCACAGTGGTATAACGGGTTATTGCGTAAGAATGCCCATGACGCTTCAGAAGCCTATCAGAAAGTGATATTGGCTCAGCAGCACTTTACAAGCGGCGGTACAGTGGCTGGGAGATTATTGCCGATCCGATATGCCGCATTAATGAGAGAGTTCATCATAGGAGAACGCTTTTGCCAAATAAACCACCTGCCTGTCGTCCAGAATCGCCGCGTAGCTGGTTTTCCCAACCGTTTGCTCAGAAATGAGATCAATAGCCGCAAATCGCGGGCCTGATCGATGCTTTCAATATAGTTAGCCGCCATTTTTTGCAGCGCCAGGCCCACGTGATACAAGCGTGTATCCGGCATATAGAGCGGATAGTCGTTATCGAGAAACTCCTGAGTCAGGCAGTGGGCGGAGCTTCTGGGAATATAGAGGTAATCTGCGAGGCGATCTGATGTATAATCTGTTTAGTAAGAGTAGCGTTTTTAACGCTATTACGTCCATGGTGTAGCCTATATGCAGGCAAAGTTCATATCCTTGAGTTTTATGTCAGCCTCTTCCTTTAAGCATCTACTTGGTGTCTATCGTTACTTCGCACACAAGCATCATGTATATGATGTAACGAAATTAGTTAACGCCCTTATAAGAATCAAGACGTTATCGGGACGCTGTTAACCTGGCTATCCATCCCAAAACCGGTGCTGACTGGCAATAGCGCGGACAGCAAAAGCGGGTGATGACACCGGGGCAGAATGAAAAATATTATCTTGCTGGCGCGTTACATAGCTGAACGGGCAAAGTCTGCTACGTGGGCAGTAACCGCAAAGTTCAGCCTTATTTATCAGTCTGTTGAAGCAACTGAAGTCTGTGTACCGGCGGGCAAAAACGATGCCCCTCATCGTGGATAATTACATTATTCACAAAAGCCGGGAAACGCAGCGTTGGCTGAAGGAAAATCCGAAGTTCAGGGTGATTTATCAGCAAGTTTACTCGCCATGGGTAAATCATTTTGAACGGCTATGGCAGGCGCTTCATGAAACGATAACGCGCAATCATCAGTGCCGGAGATGTGGCAGTTGCTGAAAAAAGTCCAACACTTTATGGAAACTGCCAGTCCGTTCCCCGGCGGGAGACATGGTCTGGCAAAAGTGTAGCGGTATTAGGCGCAGCTATTTAGCGACATATTCCTTTGTTTTATCGTCAGTTCGTAAACGTCCGATAGCGATGATGTGAAGTGCACTATTTGCAGCACGCTCCCCACCCCGATTAAGTCGGTAACGGTTCATTTTTTTAGAAGATACGGTAACCGAGTTGACACCACACAGCACCGCAAAACCTGATTCTATTCTTAGCCGTTGGGGATTATCTCCGGCAGTGATGAGCAACTGCGAAGCGCTTTCGTATCCAACAGCATTACGTTTAATCAGTTCAGGTGCCAGTTCATCGACAATTGCCGCAATCATGACATCAAGGTCGGCGATTTCATCATGTAACTCGAAATAGCGTCAGGCAAGTGATTTCAATGCAATGCGATAAACGTTGGTAACATTACGATATTCACTGGCACTAGGCTTCCAGGATCCCGGAGTCCTGATAAGTTGCATACGTGTCATATTTCTGAGTGGTTCGCGTAATTCATCCGGTGCAGAGATAATATAGGAATGGATAATCTGGAGAGCGACTCTGCAGGCTGATATTGCGGTTTTGCGGCAAGTTTTTGGCATCCGCTTCTACGCCAAATACCTGAAGTAGGAATGGATGCGTTAGCAGCATACATCCGGATCTGCGCGGGGAATAGCCGGAAACGGCTATCCCTACCACAATAGCTAACTTTGTAATAGTGCCCTTTTAGGCTCATGTACTCTGACGTAATTCTATCTGGTAGTTGAATTGCACGATACGCGACTCTTCTGATTCATCATGATTATTATTCAATAGCCCAATCAGTAACTTACCCGTCTCTATCCCCATTTTTTTGTAGTCAATACGGATGGATGTCAAGGTTGGGTGTGTTTGATCGCAATTGTCTGAACCATCAAGACAAGCTACAGCGATATTTTCAGGAATTTTTAACAAACGCCGCTGGCACTCAAACATGATACCCAGCGCAATCTCTTCGTGGCTGCAAATCACAGCATCCAGCTCTGGTTGTCGCAGTAATATCTCGTTTAATGCGTAACGCCCCAATTGCAGACTTGCGGCATCCGGCATGGTGATAACAAGATCAGAGTTCTGGTAATGGCTCAACATTGCTTTATGCCAGCCGTTCAGTTGCTGACGTTGCAGGCGGTTGTCCATATGCGCACCGATAAATCCGATATTCTTATAACCCTGTTCCAGCAGATGTTCGGTCAGTTTATGTGATGCTTCAAAAAATGCTGTTTCGATGGTAATTTGAGCCGGACTGAAAGGGGAACCGACAACGTTAATGGTAGGTATATTTGTTTTCTCGAGTATCTGGTGAGTTTTATCAGCCAACTGAGAACCAAAAATAACTAACGCCGCCGGGTTGCCTTGAAGAAGCGTCATCAGAATTTCAGCTTCTTTGAGCTGATTATACTCATGACACCCAAGCAGTAGCTGGAATTCATTTTTATTAAGCACCTGCTGCAACGACTGCATAAAGCGGGAGCTGGCTTTATCTGTCAGGGAAGGAACCAGTACGGCGACTGTATCACTGTGACCAGATGCAAGGGCGCCAGCAGTTCTGTTGGGAATATAACCCAACTCTTCTACGGCCTGTTCTATCTTTTCCCTCAGCTTGTCAGATACCTGTTCCGGTGTTCTCAGCGCACGGGAAACGGTCATGGTTCCGACACCTGCAAAGTTAGCGACCTCCTGCAGCGTCACCCGTCCGGTACCACGGCGCTTACGTGTTTTTTCCATTTCGACTCCATGGATAATTACAACCAGCTGTTTTCATTACTGTTATTTCACCATTACTCTTTCCAGTTTTTGCCCACGGTAGCAAATATCCTGTTGCATTGTATATGCAGGAACCGAATATAGCCAAAGCATGGCGGCAGAGAAATGATAGCGCTATCACAAAGATTGGTAGCGTTATCAGATAGCGCTATCAAATGCGACAATCATCACATTAATTAATGCGTAAAATATCTACTCTCCTGTTAATTATCATCGGGAGTTATCAGTAGCATGTTAAAAAATCTATTAAATACAGAGGTCGTTCAGGTCGTGGAACAGGCCAAAGACTGGCGGGAAGCCGTGGCGATTTCATGCCGGCCGTTGATTGAAAACGGTTCTATCGAACCGCGTTATGTTGATGCGATCTATCGCTCGCACGACACTATCGGTCCGTACTATGTGGTTGGCCCTGGTATTGCGATGCCTCATGCGCGCCCGGAAGAGGGAGCTAACAAGCTGTCATTAGCACTGACCCTGATCCCTTCAGGTGTGAATTTTGATGCCGATGAAAACGATCCAGTGAAATTACTGATTGTGCTGGCTGCAACCGACAGTACCAGCCACATTGAAGCGATTTCTCAACTCGCCAAGTTATTCGATAACGAAAAAGACATACAGGCCATTTTGATGGCCAAAACGACGCAGGACATTTTGTCTGTTATTGCGCGCTATTAATCCAGAGGAACATTTATGAAAATTACAGTGGTTTGCGGTAACGGCTTAGGCACCAGCCTGATGATGGAAATGAGCATTAAAAGCATTTTGAAGGATTTGTCCGTCAGCGCTGATGTTGATCACGTCGACCTGGGCTCCGCGAAAGGGACGCCGAGTGATATCTATGTCGGCACCAAAGACATTGCCGAGCAGTTAGTCGCGCAGTCTGTCGCAGGCAAAATCGTCGCACTGGAAAATATGATTGATAAGAAAGCCATGAGAGAACGTTTATCCGTGGTATTAAACGAATTAGGCGCACTGTAAGCTGGGGGCGATATGGATTTCTTTCGTTTTTTGATGAGCGATGTACTTTCCGAACCCGCAGTGCTGGTCGGTTTAATCGCCCTGATTGGCCTGATTGCACAGAAAAAACCGGTAACCGAATGCATTAAAGGTACCGTCAAGACCATTATGGGGTTTGTGATTTTAGGCGCAGGGGCGGGTTTAGTTGTGTCGTCACTGGGTGACTTCGCAAACATTTTCCAGCATGCCTTTGGTATTCAGGGTGTAGTGCCGAACAATGAAGCCATTGTTTCCGTAGCGCAGAAAAGCTTCGGGAAAGAAATGGCGATGATTATGTTCTTTGCGATGGTTATCAACATTATGATTGCCCGTTTCACACCGTGGAAATTTATCTTCCTGACCGGTCATCACACGTTGTTTATGTCGATGATGGTAGCGGTAATTCTGGCAACAGCAGGCATGACCGGCATTACGCTTATAGCCGTTGGCTCTTTGGTTGTTGGCGTGGCAATGGTCTTTTTCCCGGCTATTGCGCATCCGTACATGAAGAAAGTGACCGGTTCTGATGACGTTGCCATCGGCCACTTCTCAACATTATCTTATGTATTGGCCGGTTTCATCGGCAGCAAGTTTGGTAATAAAGAGCACTCGACTGAAGACATGAATGTGCCGAAAAGTCTGCTGTTCTTGCGCGACACGCCGGTTGCTATCTCTTTTACCATGAGCATAATTTTCCTGGTGACGTGCCTGTTTGCGGGTGCAGATGCGGTGAAAGAGCTTAGCGGTGGTAAAAACTGGTTCATGTTCTCTATCATGCAATCCATTACCTTCGCAGCTGGCGTGTACATCATTCTGCAGGGTGTGCGCATGGTGATTGCGGAGATTGTCCCGGCATTCAAAGGTATTTCAGACAAGCTGGTTCCGAATGCCAGACCTGCTCTCGATTGCCCGGTCGTCTTCCCTTACGCACCTAACGCTGTACTGGTTGGTTTCCTGAGTAGCTTTGCTGCAGGTTTAATCGGTATGTTCACGTTGTATCTGCTGAACATGATCGTGATTATTCCTGGTGTGGTGCCGCACTTCTTCGTAGGTGCAGCTGCAGGGGTATTCGGTAATGCAACGGGTGGACGTCGTGGTGCGATTTTGGGTGCCTTCGCTCAAGGCTTGCTTATTACCTTCCTGCCAGTATTCTTATTGCCGGTGCTGGGTGATATTGGTTTTGCTAACACCACCTTCAGTGATGCTGACTTTGGCGCACTGGGTATTTTGTTAGGGATTATCGTTCGCTAATATTTTGATGACATTAATATCCTCCAGGATTTCAGGAACGTGGAGGATATTAATTCCTCTTATTTTCTCCATTTTTCTTTCTTCCAGTCAGGACTGCATCCGATTAATCGTAAGCGCTCCGAGAAGTACGTAGCGTAAGGATTATTTTACAGCTGAGAAGTTTCAGTGCAGCAGTTCATGCACACGGTTCGACGGCTAGTCATTGATCTTCATAATTACCTCGCGTAAAAAACGGGGTAAGGCCGCTCATCCCAGCGTCATCTCCACAGGTAATAATTCAACGCCAATGCCAGAAGAGTTCGTTAACGGAAGACGCCGTGATATACGCCCTTTGATCAGCGAGAGCCTGAGCCATTTGAACAGAAGATTATCATTGATATCATGCTCCCGGGCAATACGGGCAACAGAACCCCTTGGTTGTAAAGCCAGTGTAACCATTTGAAGTTTAAACTCATTTGAAAATGACCTGCGGGGTTCAGCTGATAATGTTTTTTGTTCCATAACAGGTGTCCACTAGTTGAAAAGGTGGGTACCTATGTTACCAATACTGGCTTAATGGCTACATACAGCAGTCGGTTTACGCATACACTTTTATAGTGCACTCCGGCCTCATGAATATAACGGTGGATTACCGCCGAACGAATCGGAAAATAGATACTGGAAAAAAACTGAAATTGTGACCAGTTTTTGTTGACCACTACAAATAAATAAAAGAGTTGCAGTGCTTGCTCGGTAAGAAAACAATGGAAGTTGAGATCCTCAAAGAAGCTGTGGAGTACACCACTCTACAGTAGTTGCGCAAATTTGGAGTGGACGATAATGTGATCGTCTATAAGGGCAACGCTATCATAGTCTTGTCCTGGCGGGTAAAAAAGCGCGCTTACCTTAACGATAAGCGCGCCGCTGTTCAGGCCTTGAGTGGTTATTCAATTCCTGTGGTGACTGTAAAAGTGCGCGTTTGCTGCGGTGCAACCTGAATCAGCGTGCCATTACGTTGCGCGGCAAGATACCCCTCAGGCCGACAGGTTGCAGGTAATGCAAAGGCGGCTACCTGTTGCTCTCCGTTATAAAGGATCCAGCGTGTCACATAATTTAGTTCAGCACTGTAGAAACGAGTAACAAACGTAGTGCCATCGGGAGAGATCATGCGAAACTCTGGCTGATCTGTATAAGCGTCCAGTTTGTCTGCAAAGAAGACAATTTCTGGATCATAAAATTCCGGTTGACTCAGCGTCGACAGAGAGGCTTCTCCCTGCATAATCCGTTGATTAAACGCCAGCCACTGAGCGGTGGGATTAACATGCGAAGGCACTGATTCACGCAATCTTAATATTTCGTCCGGGATATTCTGGCTGAATGTAGCATTTGGTATATATGCATAATTCATGTGGCACATATATTGTAGTGGCATATCTACAGAAGCCAGATTGGTTACGGCCATCTTAATATCGAACAGTGTAGAGGATTTGTGAAGGACCACTGTTGGTTGAGCCAGATAATGATGACCGAAACCCATTACATACTCGTAACGCCCGTTAAGGCGTAACATATCTCCGTCTAATTCCAGCCATGCTTCATCCATCGCGGCACAGGCCATTTCACCGTGTAGCAGATGAGTATCTTCCGCAGATGGGCAGCCATTAGCCAGCAAACCTGAATGAAAAGCAAAACAGCCATAGGTCTCTATCACCTCTGTCGCCGGTTTAGGCTGGCGAAACATATTGCACATGGTGAGGCCGTGTCCATCAAATTGCGCATCCCAAATCATCTGCCCCATCCAGGGAAGAATAATCAAATGTCCACGACTGTTTGCAATTTTAAGCCCCTCGACACCGCTGTCATAGCGAAAAGACGTGACAGTAAAATCACTATTTTCCAGCAAGATACGAGGTTTCTCGCCAAAAAGCGCCCGCCACAAATTAATACGCGTACTCATAACGGTTCTCCTCAGGACGCTGTGACTTCAGCCAGTGCGGTACGTACTTTGCTTTCACGCCAGAAGTAGACTCCGACATAGACAAAGCAGAGCATAGAAACCAGGAATGAAAGCTGTAGTGAGTGGAACATATCTGCAATATATCCCTGAATTGCCGGAACCACCGCGGCACCGACAATAGCCATAACAATGACTGCTCCTGCCATTTCTGTATGTTCGTTATCAACTGTATCCAGTGTTCCTGCATAGATCGTCGCCCAGCAAGGGCCAAACAAAACACTTACCAGGACGGCGACATAGACCGCGCTGAAACTTGGAGCCAGTGCAACATATGCCAGGAACAGCGCCCCTATAACGGAATAGAGAATCAATACTTTTTCCGGATTAAAACGCGTCATAAGGATGTTGGCTATAAACTTGCCAATAAAGAAGCAGGCAAAGCTATAGACCATGAAGTTTGAAGCATCACGTTCGTTGATATCGCCCAACTCCAGCGCCAGACGGATGGTAAATGACCATACTGCGACCTGCATACCCACATAAAGGAACTGCGCCACAATACCGCGACGAAAGCGCGGATTTCTAGCCAGATAGCGCAGCGTATCCATTGCTGACGGGCGTTTATAGTGACTTGTCTGTGCCACTTTACAGGTTGGGAAGCGGGTTAAAAGGAACAACACCATGACCACAACCAGAATCATAATCATATACTTATACGGTTCAAGGGTGTTCTCTAACATCAGCACCTTAAAGTTGTGAATTTGCTCGGCGTTCATTCCGGACATCTGCTTCTCAAGGCTTTCCCCCTCGGAGAAAACCAGATATTTGCCCAATAAAATACCAGACGCAGCACCAATCGGATAAAAGGTCTGGCTGATATTGAGCCGCAATGTGGCATAGGCTTTTGGACCGATCATTGAACTGTATGTGTTCGCTGCAGTTTCAAGGAAACTCAGGCCAATCGCAATCGCAAAAATAGCTGCAAGGAACATAGTGTAGGTTGCCATATGCGAGGCAGGGAAAAAAAGTGTACAACCACCAATATACAGCGTCAGGCCAATTAAAATTGCCACCTTATAACTGGTCTTTTTAATCACAAGGGATGCTGGTATTGCAATTAAAAAATAACCTCCATAAAATGCGCTCTGCACCAATGCTGAAGCAAAGTTACTTAGCGAAAATACACTTTTGAATTGAGTGATTAATATGTCATTTAATGCAGCTGCGCATCCCCATAGCGGGAATAAACACGATAACAAAATAAACTGGAACAAGGGAGTCTTATTCAGATACCCATCAGGCATCTGAATGATGTTTTTATCGTTCATAGTGCTACCTTTAACTGTGCAGGATGATTATTCGTTTAAGGTTAAAAATTCATTAAATTGTTCAATACTCGGATAAGATGATTGCGTACCTTTCCCTGTGACGCTGAAAGCGGCAAAGAGAGCGGCTTTTTTCAAAGCGGCTTCAACATCACCGCTTTGAACATAATAATGGGAAAAGCAACCAATAAATGCGTCACCAGCGCCACTAGTATCAACAGCATTTACTTTGAATGCAGGAACATGGACTTCCTGATCGCGGGTCATCCATAATGCGCCTTTTTCGCTCATGGTAACAATAATATTGTTCAGCCCTTTATCAACTAACGAACGTGCGGCCAAACGAATATGATCATAAGTATCAACCGACATACCAGTTAATATTTCCAGTTCTGTTTCATTCGGGATAAAGAAATCACATTTGCAGGCATAAGACATATCTAACTCACGCAATGCCGGAGCCGGATTTAATAACACTTCAATACCATTTTTCTTACCAAACTCAATCGCGTGGTAAACTGTTTCCAGTTGAACTTCCAGTTGTAAAACGATCAATTTGCATTTTTTCAGATCTTCTGCAGCTCGATCGATATCTTCCGGGGAAAGAAATTTATTCGCTCCCTTAATTATTAATATACTATTGCTCGAGTTGGCATTAACAAAGATCGGTGCAACACCACTGCTGGTACAGGGGACCTTCTCAACATAAGTGGTATTAATTCCCCATGATTCAAGATTACGAATAGTATTATCCGCAAAAATATCATCACCTACTTTAGTCAGCATCAGAACTTTTGAATTCAATTTAGCCGCCGCCACCGCTTGATTAGCACCTTTCCCACCACATCCGATTTTGAAGGCAGGTGCTTCCAGAGTTTCTCCTTCTTTAGGCATCTGATTAGTGTAAGTAATGAGATCCACCATATTGGAACCAATAACTGCAATGTCCATTTCACTACCTCTTATAAACTTTCGCATAACAATGGTATTTAAATAACATTAGCATGTTACTTTTGCATCATTTGTGACTGAGATCGCGATTAGCACATCAACCCGATGTTTATTTAATAGACTTCCAGTCTCATCACTCAGGCCAACACTATCTAATCATAAGCAACCTAACAAGATTAGTGCCCAAAACTCAGCAGCCTATACCCTTTTCATTTCAAAGGGGCGGTCGTATAGTATGGTAATGAAAACAATGTTTACTAACGCCAAAATGTTATTTTTATAACATTCTTACAGAGAGAGAGTTGATGGAAACGAAGCAAAAAGAGCGTATCCGACGTTTGATGGAACTGCTTAAGAAAACCGACAGAATCCATTTGAAAGACGCAGCGCGAATGCTGGAAGTTTCTGTAATGACTATTCGTCGCGATCTCCATCAGGAAGATGAACCTCTGCCACTGACCCTACTGGGTGGCTATATTGTAATGGTGAATAAACCCGCGCCATCCATGCCAGTAATCCATGACGTTCCAAAAAATCATCGTGATGACTTACCTATTGCAATTCTGGCTGCCGGAATGGTTAATGAAAATGATCTGATCTTCTTTGATAATGGCCAGGAGATACCACTCGTTATAAGCATGATCCCGGATGCAATCACCTTCACCGGCATCTGTTACTCACATCGCGTCTTTGTTGCGTTGAATGAAAAGCCTAATGTAACAGCAATACTTTGTGGTGGTACGTATCGTGCCAGAAGTGATGCTTTTTACGATGCCAGTAACTCTTCGCCATTAGACTCTCTCAATCCGCGAAAAATATTTATTTCCGCCAGCGGTGTGCATAATCACTTTGGCGTCAGCTGGTTTAACCCTGAAGATCTTGCCACTAAGCGTAAAGCGATGAACCGTGGACTACGGAAAATTTTGCTCGCCCGCCACGCGTTGTTCGATGAAGTGGCCTCTGCCAGCCTCGCACCGATCTCTGCATTTGACGTTCTGATTAGCGATCGTCCGTTACCGGCAGATTATGTTACGCACTGCCAGAATGGTTCTGTAAAGATCATTACACCTGATTCAGAAGACGAATGACTTACTGAAAAAACACCACAATCTTGTTAAACATCGTCGGGTTGGACTGATTACGTTGCACTTTCACCACATATTCCAGCTTATCTATTTGGCTTATCACCTACTCCAGACGCTGGTCATCCTTGACCAGTAGCCAGATATGGCTTTTGTCGCAGTCCTGAATCGGCAGGCAGAGAATGTCTTCAACGTTAAGAGCGCGACGGGCAAAAGCCCACAAAGGTGAGTCATTACACCCGGATGGTAAACAGGCACTTCCTTGTTGTAGAAGCCGTTATATTGTCCATAATGTCTGGGTTTTTAATGCATACTGGGTAACAACCGGACGAATCTTCGAATATCACTGGCGCTGCCAGCCGGTTTGAATTCATCTCACAACCCTGCATAGAGCGAATCTCCTGCCTGCACGTCACTCCACTCCATGGTATCAACTTCACACTCTTTATCTGCGGCTAGCTTCAGCCACCAGATAAGCATCGACTATGAAAGATGAGCCATGACAACATAACGTTGGTAACGCTCTGACGCCTTAATGGAAGATGCCTGCCACCATAGGGAATGTAAACGACTGAAGTGTGGCCTTTAATGCCGTGAACGGCTCATGGTCTCCTGGCACGGTTGCCGCCCCAACCTGTAACAACATTCCACAGTACAATGTCTGTCAGAGTCAGAGCCTCCCATGCTTGTTGTAGTAACTCTACCAGTTACGAATTGAACCGCCCCGGGTTTCCTGGAGAGTGTTTTATCTGTGAACTCAGGCTGCCAGATCATCGTTTCCGATGGAAGCATAATAAGCTTTTTCTGCTTCTGCCGGTGGGATATGGCCCTGCCTTTCCAGCAATCGTCGATTGTTATACCAGTCCACCCACGTGAGTGTGGTCAGCTCATCATACTGACACGTGCATTACCCCTACCGCGATAATGCAACCGTACAATATAGGGCGTTTCCTAAACGCAGCCCTCATCACTCCAATCCAACAAGACACAGCATTTTTGATCACGAAGAAAGACAAATAATTTCCGTAAATGTTTCCGTTGTTACAAATAACAACAGTGTTTTACATTTCTTTGGCCTCAGGCCCGCGCATGTTGCCATTCGATGTCATTTTCCTGACTCGTTTCTTCTTTATGGTGTAGTGTGATCTTCACTTTATGGATGCTAACAATATGAAAAGAAAAATTATTCCCGTGCTAATCGGTTGTACGCTCTCTTTCTCTGCCCTGGCGGCACAACCTACGGCTGAGCGCTATGTCGTCAGTTTTCCAGAAGGCACGCACGTGAACTACGCCGGCGCATTTGCCAGTGCATTCCCGAACGGCCTTCCGGTTGGGATAGGTTCTGGCCTGCTGTTCACCGGTAAACAGGGCGATGCCCTGACATTCGCAACCATTACCGATCGCGGTCCGAACGCGGATTCACCGAAAGAGGGGAAAAACGAAACTAAAATTTTCGTTACGCCAGATTTCGCGCCGCTGCTGATGACGATTCGTGTACAAAACGGCAAAGCGGAGGCCATCGATCCCCGTCCTCTGCATGACGATAAAGGCGCGATCAACGGTCTGCCGCTGGCAAGCGACGTGATTGGCTCCACCAATGAAGTGGCCTTCAGCGACACGTTACATAGACTGAAGGGGGATAATCGCGGGCTGGATACGGAAGGGATCACTCCGGATGGTAAAGGAGGTTACTGGCTGTGCGATGAGTATGGCCCGTTCCTGATTAACATCGACAGTAAAGGGAAAATCCAGGCAATCCACGGTCCGCAGGCGGCGGAAGGGGAAAAAGCGATTGCGGGCGGTTTGCCAAATATCCTCAAATGGCGTCAGGCGAACCGCGGCTTTGAAGGCCTCACCCGTATGCCGGACGGGCGTATTATTGTCGCCGTGCAAAGTACGCTGGATATCGACGCTAAGAGCAAGAAAAAGGCGCTGTTTACGCGTCTGGTGAGCTTCGATCCGGCAAGCGGAAAAACCGCGATGTACGGTTATCCTATCGACAGCGCGGCCTACAGCAAAAACAGCGACGCTAAAATCGGAGACATCGTGGCGCTCGATAACCAGCACATCCTGCTGATCGAACAGGGAAGAGATAAAAACAACAGAATGCGTAACCTGATTTACGAGGTCGATCTCAATAAGGCGAGCGACCTGTCAGGCTTCGACAAGCCGGGTGAGTATCCGGAGTTTGATGATGAGAAAACCCTGTCACAGCGCGGCATTACCCTTGCGCAGAAAACGCAGGTTGTTGATCTGCGCTCCTTGGGCTGGCAGCAGGAGAAGGCTGAAGGGTTGGCGCTGATCGACAGCAAAACGCTGGCGGTGGCGAACGATAACGACTTTGGCGTGAAGGTGGCGATGCAACATCCGGTCGAGGGCAAGACATTCAAGGATTATCGGGTGAACGCGGAAGGAAAGCTGACGCTTGACGACAAGCAGGTTGAAACGACCCTCAGAGTGAAGCCACTGGAGAAACCGGAGTCTGACAGTGAACTGTGGATTGTGACGCTGCCGGAAGCGTTGAAATAAGTTTATAAGGTACGGACAGCAGTATCGCTTAGTTTTTCAAATTCATGTATGTGAACAATATTGGGGTTCCGGCGTAGACCCCCAATGAAAGCGTCACCACGTGAAAACATGCCTGCACGGTTTACACGTCATCCCATGGTGGCAGCCGGTTAACTTTCCTGCGCCACCAGTGGAAAAAGGCCATAAGCAGTCCGAACAAAAGTAAGCGTACAGCGAGGGCCGTATTGACGGGGATGTGTTATTCAGCTGGCAGTGCTATGCGCCACGGAAGCAGTTCGCTGACCCGGTTGACCGGCCAGTCTGCTATGACGCCAAGCACATGGCGAAGGTAGCTTTCTGGATCCACGTCATTCAGTTTGCACGTCCCGATCAGGCTGTACAGTAGCGCTCCCCGCTCACCACCATGGCCAGAGCCGAAGAACAGGGTCTTCATCTTTTCACGCAACCAGCTTTCCAGGGATTTCAACAGCGGTTTCGTTTTTCGCTGACGTTCAGCAAGCCGCTGCTCTGCCGGCATTCCCCTTATATCCGCCTCTATGGCGTACAACTGACCGATCTGCTCTAGGGCTTCTTCCGTCAGTGCTGACGGGATGCGGACGTGCACATCGTGGATCTTTCGGCGGGCATGAGCCCAGCAGGCAGCTTCCGTTATCCCACCATTGCGATACAGCTCGTTGAACCCGGCGTACGCATCCGCTTGCAGCACACCGCTGAAGCAAGCAAGATGAGTCTGCGGATGGATGCCTTTTCTGTCCGGGCTGTAAGCGAACCACACTGCAGGTGCCAACGCTGACCCGGCATTGCGGTCATCACGAACATACGCCCACAACCGCCCGGTCTTCGTCTTCTTATTACCCGGCAGCAGTACCTGGACCGGGGTATCATCGGCATGGAGTTTGCCGTCAGTCATGACATAGCCATGAAGCACCTCTTCCAGCGGAGACAGCAGCCGGCAGCATGCATCCACCCAGCCCGACAGCAGTGAACGGCTCAGCTCCACACCTTGCCGGCCGTATATTTCTGACTGGCAATACAGCGGGGTGTGCTCTGCATACTTCGAGGTCAGCACGCGGGCCAGCAGCCCCGGTCCGGCGATACCCCGCTCGATGGGCCGCGAAGGTGCAGGTGCCTGCACGATGGCATCGCACTGAGTACAGGCATGTTTTTCCCGTACCGTCCGGATAACCCGGAAGGCGCTACGCATCAACTCCAGCTGTTCGGCGGTATCCTCGCCCAGATAGCTCAGTGAACCGCCGCAGTTCGGGCAGCACGGCGCCGCAGGCAACAGTCGCTTTTCGTCACGGGGTAGTGATTCAGGGAACGGCTTACGGGTGCGGGTCTGACGCAACGGACGCTGTACTGCCGGGTCATACACCCTACCAGTCAGCGTATCGCTCTCTTTCTGAAGCCGGTTCAGATCGGCTTCCATTTGTGCGATACGGCGGGAGACTTTTTCGGAGCGACTGCCGAAGTTCATCCGGCGGAGTTTATCCAGCTGCGCCTGCAGATGGTCTATTTCGCGCTCCCGGTTGCTCAGCTTTTCCTGCAGGGCGTGGATCAGCGCTTCCTGTTCGGCCAGGCGCTGTTTCAGCAGGAAGATGTCGTCAGAAAGATGTCGTTCATAAGCCCGTATTTTACCGGGCTTATTCTGTGACAACCAGGATAAAGAGATTTACAGCATGGTCAGGGAGGTCAGCAGCCGCTTGGGCTGTCGCCAGTCGATACCTTCCAGCAGCATCGCCAGCTGCGCCTGCGTAAGGAACACTTTGCCATCACGGGCTGACGGCCAGGCAAAGCGCCCACGCTCCAGCCGTTTGGTCAGGAGGCACAGTCCGTCACCGGTGGACCACAGCAGTTTAACCTGACTGCCGCTGCGGCCCCGGAAAATGAAAATATGGCCGGACATGGGATCGTCTTTCAGCGCCGTTTGTACTTTCGCAGCCAGGCCGTTGAAGCTATTTCTCATATCGGTGATACCGGCAACCAGCCAAATTTTGGTCCCGGAAGGTAACGGGATCATCGCTTCAGTTCCTGTATCAGCAGAGTCAGGAGCTTTTCGCTGACATTGCCATTGAAGCGGAGCGTCCCGTGCCGGAACGTTACCTCACAGCTGATACTGAGGGTTTCCGGGTCCTCTGCGAGCGATTCTGGCTGTTCGGCAGCTGCATCGAGAGTCACAGGAAGTAGCTGGGGGCTCTCTGAAGAAGGTAATAGCAGCTTTCCCTCGCGCCATTGTTGTCGCCATTTGAACAACAGATTGGCGTTAATGCCATTTTCAAGAGCAAGTTTTGAGATGGATATCCCGGGTTCACAGGAGGCAGCAACGAGCAGCTGTTTAAATTCGGGAGGATAATTAGGGCAGCCTTTTCGCCTGCCGGGAGTCACATTTTTCTGCATATCTGACACTTTGGTTCCCACTACTTATTTGGTGGACACCACTTTGTCTAATTCGTCAGATTCTGACCAGACGGTTCAGGCTGTACGCTTACCACTATTTTATCCCTGTTGAATTTGGTTAAGCCGGTGCAGACGCGCCGGGAAACGCACACCTGAACCGGCACAATAAAATACAATACAACCCCCTGTTACTGGAGATACGAATGGAATGACGAGGCAGCCTGTCAGTCACAGGGGGCTGTTGGCATAAAATCAACGGAAAGGCCACCAACACCGGAATTAAGCTCCACAGTCCCCGCACTGGCAATCCATTCCCGGGAAAGGCATCACCGCAAACTGCTCCGGAGGCAACCATTACAGCCTCTGTAACGGATTATCAGCCCTGGCATCTTCCGACGGCACCTCCTGCCGCCCCCACGCCCTGCTGTATACCCCGGTACCGCAGCGTGGGCAGCACTTTTCCCCCTCATAATCTTCGTCACACATCACACAAAACCACTTTCTCACCTTCACCGTATAATCCGGAACCGTCATGCCCTGCAGATGCAAACGACGGGCCTCTTTCTCTGCCGGGTCAAGCCAGGTACATCGCAGCAGGATTTTTTCAGCGACAGTCATCTGGTCATGTTCAAACCACGGTGGTTGTCCGTCATTGCCCCGCTGAAGTGTTAACGGGCATCCACAGGACACACAGCACAAAACGTCCTGTCGGTTGTGCTTCGCAGCTTCTTTCGCCGTAACAAAATGGCCTTTGCTGTCATTCGCCATATAACAGTTCAGAATTCGCATATTTCCTCCTGAGTTGTCCGGGGAATACTGAATCCTCCGGTCTGGCAGTGTGTGCAGTACCGCTCCCCATAATAATCGTGGTGACATTGTCTGCAGTGCCAGCTGG
>OBYR01000357.1_pt1 | contig 40221 bp, 36 predicted proteins | sample 1495491 | NCBI WGS metagenome assembly OBYR01 (sample SAMEA2580206, study PRJEB22360) | human gut metagenome | biome: human gut; feature: human-associated habitat; material: faeces | place: Denmark | collected 2008/2010 | reverse complement strand
CTCCGGCGATGGCGGGGGCTGTGGGTATTTCGACGGCTGCTGCTACGGCTTTGATGGCTGCTTTGACTTTGGGACTTTCGGTGGCTATTACCGGGGTTGCACTTTTGGTGGATCGTTGGGCCGGGCAGCAGCGGAGGGCGGCGAAGGAGTTGGAGGATTTGACAAATATACAGAAGCGTGCAGCGGACGGTGCAGGACAACAGATGCTGGCTTATAAGCGGTTGCAGCAGCAGTGGAACGCCCTGGGCGATGACTTGGACGCGAAGAAACGATTTATCGATGAGAATCGTGCCGGGTTGGACGGTTTGGGAATGTCGGTTCAGGGGGTGCAGGATGCAGAGAATTTGTTTGTGACTAATTCGGAAGTTTTTATTCAGGCGTTGAAAGCGAGAGAGGATGCGATGGCTGCGGGAGAGGTTGCCGCCGATAAATATAAGGCAGCAGCGGAGAAACGGATTGAGGCGAATGCGTTGAGGGAGGCACACGCTAAGGAAAGTGTTGGGAAAAGGCAGGGGGTGACTGTTAGGGATGTGGTGTGGGATGACGGAGAAACGGGAAGCCGTTATAGCCAGTTGTTGAAGGAGGCTAAGGAGGCTGAAAGGCAGGCCGGAGTTTATTTGAAGAAGCAATCGGAAGCGATGAAGGTGGCTTCGGAGGGGTTGGCAAAGGTGAATCCAAGGAAGCAGGAGAAGCTTAGCGTGGGAGAGCAGGTTACTATTTTGGAGAAAGAGCTGGCAGAGGCGAAGCAGGAATTGACGGCTGCCCGCGCGAACGATTCGGTGAAGACTGTGGAGGATATACAGCGCGCGGAGAAGCGGGTGAAGGAGTTGCAGGATCAGTTAGAAGTGCTCGACGGAGGACGTGAGGAAAAGGCAAGGAAAACTGCGGAGCTGGAAAAAGAGATCGGGCAGATGGTGATAGACGGACAGTTGCGGGTGGAAGCGGAGAGAATCGCTTTGATGAAGCAGGGGAAGGAGAAGCGTCTGGCGGAATCGAAGGCGGATTATGAGGCCCAGAAACGAGAGACGGATAAATGGTTTGCCGAGATTGTGGGGAAACGGAAGGAACAGGGAAAAGCACCGACAGACGAGGAAAAGCAGTTGTATCAGGAACGGAGCGGGAATAACGAGGCTGCCTGGAAGCAGAGGGATGCCGGGATTGAGGAGGAGTATGCGAAGGAGTATCAGGAACGGATGAAAGGGTTGACGGATATGTTCCTTTCGGACGAAATGAAGAAGCTGGCGGCTGTGCGAAAAAGGTATGAGGAAGAGGAAGTTTGGGCTAAGGGGCAGATGAACGGGGGAAGTATGAGCAGGGAGCAGTATGATTCTTATATGGCCGAGGCTGAACGGGTGAAGAAGCAGGAGGAGTATAAGGTTTTATTGGGCGACCTGAAAGATTACCAGAAAGAGGAGGAGAAGTTGCGTGCGGACTGGGATGCCCGGATTGCGGAGGCCGGAGGGGATTCCGAACTGGAAGCGAAGTTGCAGCAGGGAAAGACGAAGGCACTCCAGGGACTGAACGGGCGGATGCTGACGGAGTCGGCGGATTGGATCCGGTTGTTCGAGAATTTGGATACGCTGACGGTGAAGGAGCTGGATTCATTGATCGGGAATGTTCAGGAGAAGCTGAATAGCGGGGAATTGGATTTGAGTTCTGCCGATTTGTCGTCGGTGCTTGGAAAACTAAGCGGTGCGAGGGAGAAGTTGTCGGCTGAGAATCCGTTTAAGGGGCTTGCCAATGCTGCCGGACAGATGAAGAAGGCTTTGACCGATTTGCGGGATGCGGAGGAATCGGGACTGACGGGCTCAGCCCTTGACCAGTATAAGCAGAAGGTTACGGCTGCCGGAGAGGATGTGAAGAAGGCGGTGGAAAAGATCGGTGAGGCGTACGGGAAGGTGAGCGGGGTGATGAAGGATGCTGCCGGATTTGTGGGGATGCTTGACGAGGGTTTGGGTGAAACGGTGAATAGTGCTATTGCATTGGGTGATGCGGTGATGAATATTGGTTCCGTAGTAAGTACGGCCGTGCAGGCTTTTTCTACTGAAATGAGTGCGATGGAGGCTGCTTCGGTGGTTTTATTGGTGATCCAGACGGTGCTGAAGGCGGTGACGGCTGCTATCAGTTTGTTTAACGGGGATAAGAAGCATGAAAAGCGGATTCAGGCTTATGCTGGTGAGGTCAAAGCGTTGGAACGGGCTTATAACAGTTTGGGAAAGGCAATCGACCAGTCGTATAGTTCGGATAAAGTGGCGCTGATCGATGAGCAGGAGGAAAACCTGAAACAACAGCAGGAATTGTTGCAGAAGCAGATCGAGGAAGAGCGGGCGAAAAAGAAGACGGATGAAGGGAAGATCACGGAGTGGGAGAATAAAGTGGCTGATCTGAATGATGAGATCGGTGAGATGAAGAACCGCCGGATTGAGGCGATTATGGGGAAGGATGTACAAGCAGCTTTGGACGATTTTGCTCAGGCTTATGCGGATGCCTGGGCAGCCGGGGAGGACCGGGCGAAGGCGATTAAGGATGTGGTGCGCGACCTGATTAAGAATGCCGTGATTGAGATGATTAAGATGAAGATGAATCCGGAGGTAGAGAAGTTGATGGCATATCTTTCTGAGCATATCGCTGACGGAATCAGCAGTACGGAGCAAGCGGAGATCGACCGGATGACAGAGGGGATTTACCGGACGGCGGAGGCTACTGCGAAGGGGTATGAGCAGTTTTTGGAGGACGGAAAGAAGGATGCCGAGCCGGAGAACGGGGTTACCGGACAGTTGCAGGCTGCGATGACGGAGGGTACGGCGAATCAGGTGCTGGGAGCGATTAATATGATGAATCTCCGTACGGCCGATCTTTTACAGGTGGATTTGGAGCACCGGGAGGTGAGCCGCGCCGGGTTTGTGGATGTGTGCGGCGTGTTGCGGGAGTCGTTCGAGGTGCAGAAGCGGATCGAGGTAAATACGGCTTCGACGGTGGCTGGATTGAAGGATGGGTTTGACCGTCTGGATGTGCGTTTGGGAAATATTGAGAGTAATACGAAAGGATATAACGGAAGAGGATAGGTTATGAAGGATTTGAAAGTGATTATCGGAGAGTTGGTGGCGGAAGCGAGCCGTAAGGGGATTTGCGGGGAGTGGAAGGAGATGATGCGGGAGGCGACGAGTTTGGATGCGCTGGTGCAGTTGTATGTGAGGGGGATTGATTTTTGCGTGAACCGGCATTTCCCGTCTTTGGAATATATGGAGGCTCATTTTAAAGGGGTTTGCGAGCGTTATGGGGTGTATGTGAATGAACGGGCGGAGGTGAAGAATGCCCGGCGGGGGGTGTTTGTGGGGCGTACGACCGGAACGGCGGTGTATGATGGTTATGAGGTGGCTGTGCTGTATGTGAAGGATGAGGCGGAGATGGAGGTGGTTGCGGATGAGCATTCGATTGTGACGATGGATTGTTTTGACCGTTCGAAGGTGACGGTGAAGGCGAAGAATGGGGCGAAAGTGACGGTGAATCTTTACGGCAGTGCGGTGGTGGAGTATGCGTGTGACGGGAGTTCGGAGGTGAAAGTGGTACGAAAGTTTAAGGATACGTATGAGTTGTAAGTTTGACGGTGTGGATGTGGCGGCGTGGGGAGTTACGCCGTTTACGGATGAGGCGGGTGTTGCTTTGGAAGGGGTGTTCGACCTTCCGAAGCGTATCGGCGAGACGGAGCGTTGTTGGGGAACGGAGATTGAGGCGTTTGTCGGGGCAGAGGATATTGAGGTGGATGGACGGAAGCTGACGCTGAAGGTGTTGCTGAAAGGTGCGGATGAGGCGGATTATGTCCGGAAATTGGAAGATTTCAGGCGGGCTTGTGTGGAGTTGCGGCAGTTGAGTTGTGAGTTTGGGATGTTTGATGTGCTGGTGAAGGATGAGGTGAGTGTGGAGGAGTTACCGGGCTGTGCTGCGGTGGTGAGTGTGCCGATGTGGGAGCAAACGGTGGAGATTCCGGAGTTACTGGTGACCGGAAGCGGAATGAGCGGTATGTCGCTGGATTCGTTTGGATTGGAAAGGGATTTCGGGGTGGTTGTATCGGATTGGAGAGGAAGCAAAGATGTGGGGAAACGGATTGAAGTGCAAACCACCGAGCCTTACCTGCGGACGGAGTTCCGCGACCGGGGCGAGGTGACGCTGAGTTGCTGGATGAAGGGGGAGGATTGGCAGGAGGTGTATGTCCGGATGAGGCAGTTACAGGCGTTGTGTATGAGGCCGGGGTTGCGGGAGCTGATGTTTCCGGACGGTACGGTGTGCCGGGGGTATGTGAAGGATGGAATGACGGTGAAACCGGGTTTTGGAGGTGTGTTGAGTTTTGATTTAAAGATTAGGATGGTATGATTAGTGTTTTTAGAAAGACTGGGGACGGGGAGTCGGTGGTTTGCCGGCTTTCTGACCGGAATGCGAAGCTAACCCAGGAGTGTATGGGGAAGGACGAGGTGTCGGTGCAGGTGACGGTGGACGAGGTGTTGCCTATCCGGGAGATGGATTATATCCGGGTGGACGGTGCGGTGTATACGCTGAACCGGATGACGGATTATGACGAGGTTTCGGATGTGGAGTTTCGTTATAACCTGATTTTCGAGGGGGTGATTTATAATCTGATGGATAAGATGTATGTGGACGTGGAGCGGAATAGCGACCGTTTTTCATTGACGGGCACGTTGCAGGAGTTCACGGATTTGCTGGTGGTGAATATGAATTCGGTGGATGCCGGGTGGAGTCGCGGGGATGTCCCGGAAACGGAACAGAAGAATCTGACGTTCGAGAGCGTGTCGTGCCGGGAGGTGCTGAACCGCCTGGCCAGCGAGTTCGGGGTGGAGTATTACCTGAACGGGCGGAAGGTTTGTTTTACCGACCGTTTTGAGAATCGTACGTCGCTGGTGTTCGAGCGTGGAAAAGGGAAAGGGTTGTATAAGCTGACGTGCAGGAATGCCGATACCGGAAATACGGTGACCCGGGTGCGGGTGTACGGGAGTACGGAGAATTTGCCTGTGGGTTACCGGAACGGGCAGGCAGACCGTTTGCAGTTGCCGATGGTGGGTGGAAAGCCAACGTATTATCTGGAAGATTATTCGGAATTCAGCAAGGTGGTGGAACGCACGGTACATTTCGACGATGTGAAGCCTACGTTTAAAGGGGAAGTAAAGACGGTGTCGGATGAGTATAACCGCCGGATTACTTGTCCGGCTATCGATTTTGACTTGAAAGAGGTAGCTGTGGGGGATAATGCTCGGGTGAATTTCCTGACGGGCGATTTGGCCGGAGTGGCTTTTAGGTTTGAATGGGACCAAACGAAGAAGGAGTTGAACCTCATCCGGCAGGAAGACCAGATGGAGTTGCCGGATGCCGACGGAAAACGGCTTTTGATTCCGAATGCCAATAAGAAAGCGGTTGCCGGGGATGAGTTTAATTTTACGGGAATCAATCTGCCGCAGGCCTATGTAGACCGGGCAGAGCAGGAGTTGCTGGCGAAAGGGCGGGAATGGCTGTCGTTTTATAAGCAGTTGCGGGTGAATTTCAGTTTGGATGTGGATTACCGTTTTTTGCGGGATTCCGGGTATACGCTGCATGTGGGGGATGTGGTGACGGTGAAGGTGCCTAAATTGGGTATGGAGAAAATGTTGCGGGTGTTGTCGGTGGATAAGGATCTGAATACCGGGAAATTAAGCTGTAATGTGTCGAACTACCTGACAGAGAGCTGGGAGAAGAAGATCGAAGGTCAGATTCAGGCCACCCAGAGCAGTGTGGATCGTGTTAACCTGAATGCCAGCTATCTGGTGGAGGCTACGAAAGAGTGGGTGGCGCAACGTTTTGCCCGGCTTGCCGGAGGTAACCGCTTTGTGGGGAAGCAGGAGGTGGACGGAGATGTGGAGCTGGCAGCCGGCCGGGGGTTGAGTATCGGTGATGCCGTGATGCGTGTGGCTAAAGGGCTGTTCAGGACGGTGCTGTCCGTGGCGGGGAAGAATGGCGAGGATGTGGAGATCGAGGCCGCCGGAATGAAGGCGAAGCAGGTGACTGCGGAGGAGGTGAGTACACCCGATTTTGTGAGCGGCTTTTTAGGTTCCGGAGCGCGGCTGAAAGATAGCCACCTGGAGCTGGACGAGCTGACGGTGCGGAAGCGGATGAATGTGTATGAGCTGATGATCGAGAAGGTTAAATCGGTGGGCGGTAACCTTATCGTGTCCGTAGGCTCGGCGAAGATCGAGACGGTGGCAGACGCGGGAGGTTATTTCCGGTGTACTTACCAGCATAATGAAGCAGGAACGGTTAATCCGTTCGTGGTGGACGATCAGGTGCTGTGCCAGACGTTCGGCGGGAAAAATGCCCGGCGGTATTGGAGGCGTGTGGTTGCCGTGGGCGACGGGTATTTCGATTTAAGCAAGGCGGATTGTGAAGCCGGAAGCGCTGTGCCGGAAGCGGGTGACGAGGTGGTACAGCTGGGACACCGTACGGATCGGTCGCGCCAGAGTGCGATTCTTTTGTGCGCCGTGGGTGTGGATGCGCCTTATACGGATCATTATGACGGGATTAACGGTTTTTCCCTTGCCGGGAAGCTGGTGAGCCGTGAAGGAAAGCTGACCGGGATTGTGGACGAGGCTTTCGGCCAGCTTTCGGGTTCGGGTTTGTATGCAAAGAATGCCTATCTGAGGGGTAGCCTTGCTTTGAGCACGGGGCAGAAAGTGGAGGAAAGGATTTCCGAACTCGGACGGGAGCAGATTTTACAGAAGGAAACATTAACGGAATTGAAGGCCGATCAGGATGGATTCAGTGTGCGGGTGAGCAGTGTGGAAGAAAGAGCAACGGCGGCAGAGGAGGCTGTGAATGGATTGCAGATCGGTGGGGTGAATTTGGTCAGTAATTTACCGGAAAATTGGATGAATGGAGTGATTTCCGGTACCGGGATAATTGTAAACAATATGACTTATTTGGTGACTAAAAATTTCACGTCGATTGATGCTGGGGTGCATATTGTGAGTGTCCCCGATTATGTTTGCAATGTCGGTATCGTGTTGTTTCGTGAGAATAAGGCTATATCCCGCGTGATTTTGGTGAAAGGAACGGAATATGAGTCGAGGGAAATCAATGTTTTACCGACAGAGCAGTTTTTTAAGATGTCGTTCCGTTTTGAGCCTGCGATAACTGTTTCCGGCAATGATATTTTACGGGCAAAGATTCAGATTGAAAAGGGAAATTTGCCTACAACCTGGAGCCCTTCATTGGCCGATCAACAGGCTATGATTGATTCTGTGCAAATCGGGACACGAAATTATATTTCTAAAAAGTATTTGCTGGATTGGAACCGGACAGATAAGGATATTGCTGTGTGGGGAAAGGATGGTGAAGGGGTTTATCTTTCCATTGACCATAAAAAATTGCATGATTGTGTTGCCTTGGCGGATGGGTTTGAACAGAGTGCGGATGTTTTTGGCGGTAAGATTGCTTATAAACCTAATACGCAGTATGTGTTTTGTGTGGATTGGAAGTTGACGGCGGTTCAGAGCCATGTGGGGATTGATTTTTTGATTTGGTATTCTGACTGTTCGTATTCGGAGGTGAATCTGGAACGGGATTGCCTGACAAGGAGAAGAACGAATGTGATTACGGATCAGGGCAAGAGTGTTGTCAAAATTTCTGCAGCCTATGGTGTAGAAGGGGCGAGGTCGCTTATTTATGATATTGGTTTGGTTGAAGGGAACAGGGCACCTGTGAATATCCCGGTTGCAGAGGAGGACCTGAAAGGGGCAAGCCATGTGAATCTGGCCGATGGGACGAGATCGGTGTTATTATCCAATACCGGAGGAGATTGGAATTATATGATTCTCTATGTTCCTGGGCTGAAACCGAATACGGTGTATAGTGTGTCTTTTCAGCAGGCGGATGTTTTGAGCGGTAACCCTACGGGTTTTAGTTTTGTATTGTATAATAAATCGATCACCAAAGCCAGGGGATCGGTCACGATTCCTGCCGGAGGGAAAAGTGGGGTGTTGTTTACAACCAATGATTTTAGTGCGGAGGATAGTTATCTGCTTGTTTACGGAGGTACTGTGGGAGCCACCAAAGGGGTTTCTGTGAAGTATTCGGGGATTATGCTGGTGGAAGGTTTTTTAGCACCCGATAGCTGGTCGCAGAGTGTGGGGGATGTGAGCCGGGAGATAAATGATGTTTCCGATGCTTTAAAGGATTTGGATTCGACGATTACGACTACTTTTAAAGATGGTGTTATTCAGGCGGCAGAGGCAAAGGCTATTGAGCAGCATATTAATACTTTGGAAGCAGAGAAAAAGGATATGGATGCGCAGTATTCCGATTTGTATGGGAATGCTTATGTGCCTGAGGATGCGAAACAGGGACTTGCGGATGCAAAATCGAAGTATAATGCTACTCATACCGCTTTGCTGGCAGCTATTCGTGCAGCTATTGCCGACGGGGTGACCAGTGCGGCGGAAAAGGCGGATGTGGATGCTAAGTTTTCCGCTTACGGGTCAGCGTTGGCTGTTTATCAGGGGCAGGCAGGAAAAGTGCAGAAGGCGATACAGGATGAGCTTAATCGCCGGGCGAGCATTGAGGCTTCCAATAAAGCATTGGGGCAAAGTTGGGCGAATGGGAGGATGTTGTATACAGACCCGACGTTTAAGGTTGGGGGTAATGGTGTGTATCCCTATAATAATAGTGATAACGGTACTGTTACCGTTACCCGTGTGAGCAGGTTGGCCGATAGTCCTGTCAGGGAGTCGGATTATAATATGGAGGTTAAGAATACAGGATCAGCTTCTCCCGGTGTTGGGGGTTTTCGCTTCGGAACTGCGGCCAGGGCTAATGCAATTCTGATTGCGAGGTTTATTGCTAAAGTTCCGGTCGGGCGTCATGTTATTTTCGCAACTAACTCTATCGGGACCGGAGATGAGCCTTTTTGGGCGACGCCCAATGCCGGGACCGGGAAATGGACAGAGTATATCTTTGTGGTGAAATGCGGTTCTACGGGTGTTTTCGGGGATACGATGTATTTTTATTTGGATGGCAGTGTTGGTACACCCAGCAGTCCTGTTGTTTGGTATTTGGCTTATGCCAGTGTGTTTGATGTAACGGATGGAAGGAATGCCCAGACCGATGCAAGAGATGCTTTTCTGGAAGCGAACCGGGGTAAATTGTTTTTGAGAGGAACGGGGTTAAATATAGGAGGTGGACGGATTGTTGAACTGGATGCCAATGGCACAAATTGTGTGGTAAATTCCAGAGGCTTGGCTTTAACCGTGATTAGACGTTCCGACCGGGTTATTTTGGAATCTTTATATTATGATGTATATGGCCGTGCTTCGGATTGTGAGGAGTTGGCCAATAAATTGAATGGACTCGATTCTTCTGTAATTGTATGTCTTACCAGTTATGATGCAATTAGTTCCAGTGTAAATATGGTTGACGCTATTGTCCGTTGTGGAGGAAGTGGTAATAATACTCAATTTTATTCTCGAATGCCTTATGCTTTTATAGGGATTCCTGGAATAGGTAAAGGTAATGGGATCGAAGTGTTTACCAATAGTGATCCCGGTGCTCCTTATGCTGATATTTCAACTCAGATTATTAATGGAACTCCGATAGGAATGAATAGTGCTGCCGTCGCTGCTATTACCGTTGTAAAAACAGAGTTACAGGCAAGTATTGATACGAAGCCGGACCGGAATGAATTGAAAGTTATTGAAGATAATTACAACGCTTTGGGAGAGAGGGTTTCAGGTGCAGAGAGCAAAATAGAACAAGCTGCCAGACAAATTTCGTTGTTGGTGAAAGATGATACTTCCGAATCCGGTATTGTCATTGACCCGAAAAGAATCGAGATTACCGGGGAAACGGTGTTTAGGGATACGTCTAATAATCAAACGTTTTCTATATTTTCTTCCGGTGGATATGCTCTAAATCTGAATAATAATTTTAAAGTTACTGCAGGCGGAAAATTGTATGCTACGAATGCGGAGATTTCCGGAAAGATTGTTTCAAATTCAAGTGGTAACCGGATTGTTATCGATCCGGATTCAAGAACATTTAGAATGCTGTCAAGTGGAAATTATGCGTTGTTTGATTTGGCGTTTAGCAGTAACACAGCATCGATGAAAATTAGTAGTACTACAGATATGGCCGGATATGTGAATCAGGTGGCAATCGGAGCATCTTATGTGGATATTACTTATGCCACTTATGGTGTCAGTTTGGGGGCTACGAGCACAACCTTCAAAACGTTGAAAATGTTAATAGATTTGAGTGCCCATACAGGTCAAACGACTTCTCCTTCATTGTATATTAAAGGTTTGCAGAAAGTGACGAATACTAATGGCTGGGATCGTGTGCTTGTGAATGTGAGTACCGGGCAAATAGCATACGGTTGATTTTATCGTGTTGTGAGGTGTTTTTAAGGGAAATAGTTTTTTATCGTAATATTAAAAATAAGGAGGTTTAAAATGAAATTGACCGTGAAGGATAGGATTGTTATGATTGATTTATTGCCGGAACAGGGAGGGATGATCGATATGATTTTAGTGAAGTCGATTTCCTCTAAGGTGGCTTTGACTGCGAAAGAAATAACGGATTTTTCCGTTAAGCAGGAAGGAAATTCAGTGAAATGGGATCAGTCGAAAGATATGGGGGTGGAGATCGGTTTTGAAATGTCCGAGATTGAATTGTTGAAAAGGCGGGTACAGGAATTGGATGAGAGTAAAAACATTACGATGCGTATGTTTGACTTATGTTTAAAAATTAAAGAGTTATGATTGAGTTTTTAAAAACAGGCAATTATGGGTTGGTTCAGCACTATGTGCTGACCATCCTTGTGATGTGGGTGGTGATGGTGGCCGCCGTGTGTGTGGATCTATGGGCAGGAGTGAACAGTGCGAAGGCCAGGGGTGAAAAGATTTATTCGGGTGGGTTTCGGCGGACATTTTCGAAGCTGGGGGATTATTGGCGCATTCAGGTGATGGCGTTGATTTTTGACCTGATCGGGAGTTGCCTGAGCTGGTATGGGTTGCCCTATGCTTCGATTTTGGTGACGGCGGCGATTGTGTTGGTGGAAGGACGGAGCGTGTGGGAGAATGAGAAGGCGAAGCGGAGTAATGTGGCCAAATTGCCAGAGGCGATCCGGGATATTCTGAATTGTACTACGGCTAAGAATGCGGAAGAATTATTGGAACGTTTAAGAAAGGAGGTCGACGATGAAATTAAAGGTTGAGAGGTGTTTTTTTAGACCGGAGTACACCATTGGAAAATTGGAAGTGGACGGAGAGTTTTTTTGTGATACGCTGGAAGACCGGGTGCGTGATTTGAGCCGGGAGAAGAAAGTGCTCGGAGAAACAGCTATTCCGGCCGGATGTTATGATGTGGTGGTAAATTGGTCGCCCCGGTTTCAGAGGCGATTGCCCCGGTTGTTGAACGTTCCGGGTTTTGAGGGGATTTTAATTCACCGGGGTAACCGGGCGAAGGATACGGCGGGTTGCATTTTAGTGGGAGAAAATAAGGTGAAAGGAGAGGTTGTAAATTCTACTGCGCATGAAATCAGGCTTATCGCATTACTGGAGGAAGCCCAGCGAAAGGGGGAGAAAATATCGATCGAAGTGGTGAATGTTTGAAAAATAAATCCGCCATTGAAATTTGGAGGGGAGAAATAATTTAGAGTATTTAAATTTAAAAGAGAGTGAAATGAAGAAGTGGTTTTTAATTTTTGGGGTTTTGTGGATGGTATACGGTTGTAAGTCGAAACAGAAATTTACAACAGAGTTCCGGGGCGAAGAGATCCGGGTGGAACAGGTGAAAGCCCTTGAAAACAAGCAGATGAAGCGGGACAGTTCCGGACAGAAGGAACAGGAAGTGATCGGCCATCGGGAGGACAACCTGGAAACGGAAACGGTGGTGAAAGTGACGGAGTACGATACGTCGAAACCTGTGGTGGAGGGCACGGGGCGTCCTCCTGTGGTACGGGAAACGGAAACGGCGACAAAACAGCGTAAAGGAGTACGTGAAGAAACCGCAAAACATGTCCGGGAAAGCGGAACGGTGGCCCAGGTGCAGGAAAAACAGTTGGTTGTGGCAGGAAAAAGCGAGGTGCAGCAGGAGTTCGATGGAAAAATGGAGCAGAAGAAAGTGAGGAAAAACGGGAGCGCCTTATGGAATTGGATCGGACTTGCCGGAGTGGTTGCGGTTTTAGGGTATATATATATGCGGAAATGGCGCTAAATGCAGGAATCTATTAAAGAAATGTTTAAAAAGAAACAGGAATGTATGCAGTAAGCCTAAATCAATAGAATGAGCAAAATAAAAAGAGAAGCATGTTTTAATTTAGGTGTAGTAAAAAAGGTATGGACTTGAATTATTAAAATAAACACATAGCGGATTTGCAAATTTGGGCAAAGTGTAGCGAATTAGCTGAAATAGCGTTCGTTACGCTTTGTTTTTCTATTAGGCAGAGCCAACGGAATGCCACCCCGAAGCCAAACGGTGCAGAAGTTCAGTTACCATCTCATTACCCCCGTAACGGGTGCAGATTTCTTGCTAAGAGGTTCTTTTTCTGCGATTTGCGTAATTCTACATAGCTGTCGGTAACTCACTATAAACTAATTTTGTAACCCAAAAAAGGAGTGAGTTATGCGAAGTACATTCAAGGTCTTATTTTACGTGAAGAAAGGCAGCGAGAAGCCCAACGGCAACCTGCCTTTGATGTGCCGCCTTACGGTGGACCGAGAGATTAAACAGTTCAGTTGCAAGATGGACGTTCCCCTGCGGTTGTGGGACGTGAAGAACAACCGTGCTTCGGGCAAGAGCGTCGAAGCGCAGAGAATCAACCTCGCGGTGGATAAAATCCGTGTGGAGGTAAACCGACGCTACCAAGAACTGATGCAGGCGGACGGGTATGTTACCGCCGCCAAGCTCAAAGACGCCTATCTCGGTATCGGCATCAAGCAGGAAACCTTGCTGAAGCTGTTCGAGCAGCACAACGCCGAGTTCGCCAAGAAAGTCGGGCATAGCAGGGCGCAGGGGACATTCACCCGTTATCGGACGGTCTGCAACCATATTCGGGAGTTTCTGCCCCACACCTACAAGCGTGAGGACATTCCGTTAAAGGAACTCAACCTCACGTTCATCAACGACTTCGAGTATTTCCTGCGCACGGAGAAGAAATGCCGTACCAATACCGTGTGGGGCTACATGATTGTGCTGAAACACATCGTTTCCATAGCGAGGAACGACGGGCGTCTGCCGTTCAATCCCTTTGCAGGGTACATCAACTCTCCCGAAAGCGTCGATAGGGGCTACTTTACCCAAAAGGAGATACAGACGCTCATGGACGCACCGATGAAGAACACCTACCATGAACTTATACGGGACTTGTTCGTCTTTTCCGTGTTCACGGGTTTGGCGTATTCGGACGTGAAGAACCTCACCGCCGACCGCCTGCAAACATTCTTCGACGGCAACCTATGGATAATCACCCGAAGAAAGAAAACAAATACCGAATCGAATATCCGTCTGTTGGACGTTCCCAAGCGTATCATCGAGAAATACAAGGGACTTGCAAGGGACGGTCATGTTTTTCCCGTTCCGAGCAACGGCAGTTGCAACAAGATACTCAAAGAGATAGGCAAACAATGCGGCTTCAAGGTGCGGCTGACCTATCATGTAGCCCGACACACGAACGCCACGACCGTACTTCTGTCGCACGGCGTACCCATCGAAACCGTGAGCCGCCTATTGGGGCACACGAACATCAAAACCACCCCAATTTACGCTAAAATCACCGTCCAGAAGATAAGCCAAGACATGGAAACCTTATCGTACAAGCTGGAGGAGATGGAGAAGAACATCTGCCGAGCCATTTAGTCACCTTAAAACGGCATACCGATGAAAGAAGAAAGGAACATCATCACGATGGATGAATACGGCAATATCTCCCTGCCGACCGATATAGGCGCAACCGCCATGACCGAGTGGGAAATCTGCGAACTGTTCGGGGTTGTCGCCCCGACGGTTCGGGCAGGGATAAAGGCACTCCGCAAGAGCGGAGTATTGAAAGAGTACGGCATCGAACGCCTTGTCCGTCTGTCGGACAGAAGCAGCATAGAGGTTTACGACCTCGAAACGATAGCCGCCCTCGCTTTCCGTATCGAATCGTTCGGGGCGGCGAAAGTCCGCAAAGTGTTGTTGGAGCGGATAACGCACCTGCGAAAAGAGAAAACGACGGTTATCGTGTCTGTCGTTGCCGACACCGAGCCGAGCCGCCGATGGATGGCGTAACGGTCTGTTGGTCGGGGTATCAGTCCGTAATACGGTCATACATTCATACGGTCATACCGTCACACGGACGGAAAGGGGCTGTTTCCCGACCGCAGGAAAGCGGAGCAGTCATTCCCGTTTACAAAGGCGAAGCAAGCACGGGGCTTTCCGTCGGCTGCAAGGTCGGGCGGCTACGCCGTTAGGGGAACAATCTCCACCCTCATGCTTCGGGTAGTATTCTTCCCCTAAACCTTGCATCCGACCGCCCCGTGCAAAGAAGCCTTTGAAAACGGAAACGACCGCCCCGCCGCCCACCACCGACCGAAAGGGAAAAATAATAAGGTGAGGTTATACGGGTAAGCAGGCGGCAGGGAGAGCCACCACAGAAAGACCGCCGACACGCCGCAGGGTATTTACGGAGAAAATACCGTAGCTTATTAGGGAATTTTCCGAGCCGCAATACTCCGTATCGCTGAAAATTCCCCAATAAGGCAAGGGGCAAGCCCCTCTGCACACCCCGTCGGGGACGGCTATTTGCCGCCCCCGAAGATACGAAGAATCATTGTTTCACAAGCTAAAAAAGAAAGGAAAAATATATGGGATTTGTAGTATTGCACATGGAAAAGGCGCACGGCTGCGACAGCGGAACGACCGCCCACATCGAGCGTTTCATCATCCCGAAGAACGCAGCCCCGACACGGACGCACCTGAACCGAAAACTCGTTGCCTACCCCGACGGGATTAAAGACCGTTCGGCAGCTATTCAGAGAAGATTGGAAGAAGCTGGGCTGACACGCAAAATCGGAAACAACCAAGTACGGGCAATCCGCATCAACGTGTCGGGAACGCACGAGGACATGGAACGCATCGAAAGGGAGGGGCGTTTGGACGAGTGGTGCGCCGACAATATGAAATACTTCGCCGACACGTTCGGCAAGGAGAACATTGTGGCGGCGCACCTGCATCGGGACGAGGAAACGCCGCACATACACGTCACGCTCGTCCCCATCGTCAAGGGGGAGCGCAAGCGCCGCAAACGGGAGGAACAGACGAAGAAGCGATACCGCAAGAAGCCGACCGACACCGTAAGGCTGTGCGCAGACGATATTATGACACGGCTAAGGCTGAAATCCTACCAAGACACCTACGCCGAGGCGATGGCGAAATACGGGCTGCAAAGGGGCATTGACGGCTCGAAAGCACGGCACAAGTCCACGCAGCAGTATTATCGGGATATACAGAAACTCACCGACAGCCTCAAAGCGGAAGTGGTGGATTTGCAGCAGCAAAAAGAAACGGCGCAGGAGGAACTCAAACGGGCGAAAAAAGAGATACAGACCGAGAAGCTGAAAGGGGCAGCCACGACCGCAGCCGCCAACATCGCCGAAAGTGTCGGTTCTCTTTTCGGCAGTAACAAGGTCAAGACGCTGGAAAGGGAGAACACCGTCCTGCATAGGGAGATAGCCGACCACGAGGAAACCATCGAAGCCTTGCAAGATAGAATACAGACCATGCAGGCAGACCACAGCCGACAAATGGCGGAGATACAGCAGAAGCACGGCAGGGAGATAGCGGACAAGGAAGCGAGGCACAAGCAGGAAATATCGTTTCTGAAAACGGTAATCGCAAGGGCGGCGACATGGTTCCCCTATTTCCGTGAAATGCTCCGTATCGAAAACCTCTGCCGCCTTGTCGGGTTCAGCGACGGGCAGACGGCAACGCTCGTCAAGGGAAAGCCGTTGGAGTATGCAGGAGAACTCTACTCGGAGGAACACAAGCGGAAATTCAAGACCGAAAAGGCAGGGGTTCAAGTGATGAAAGACCCCACGGACGGGACGAAATTGGTTCTTGCCATCGACCGAAAGCCCATTGCCGAGTGGTTCAAGGAGCAGTTCGACAAGCTAAGGCAGAGCATACACCGCCCTATACAGCCGCAAAGAAAAGGCAGAGGGATGAAGTTATAAATCTGAATAATGGAGTGAAAGACTGTTTTGTTCTTCAAACAATCTTTCACATCCTATTTTGGTAATAATCCACAAAAGAAATAATATCATCATTTATTATTCAATGGAATAACAAGAGCCAATCGGAAGCCGATACTTTCATCGGTCACTTCCTCATAGTAGGCGTAGCGATAAGTGCAGGTGTAACGAAAAGCATCGTCGTACCAAAACGAGCCGCCACGTTTGATAACCTGCCGTGACGAATTGATATTGGTGAGGTTGCACGGATCGGTCTGCGGCTCGGTGGTATAAGGTGCGAAATAGTCCGCTACCCATTCATACACATTGCCCGACATATCGTAGATACCCAACTCGTTCGGTCGTTTCTGCTTTACGGGATGGCTTTCCCTGCCGTCGTTCAAGTTCCAGCCGACCTCGCTCAACGTATTGCTTCCGGCGTATGTATAACCTTTACCTTTATTACCACCTTTTGCGGCAAACTCCCATTGTGCTTCGGTGGGCATCCGGAACTCCCATTCTTGTGGCATCCCTGCCTTGTGCATTAAGACTGTAAGCCGTTCTACAAATTCATGGCAGATTTTCCAAGTCACGTTCTCCACGGGATAGCTGTCACCACGATTGCTCCGGCTCGGATTGTTGCCCATTACAGCTTGCCATAGCGGTTGCGTTACTTCGGTTTCGCCTATCCAAAAGGTGGATAATGTTACTTGGTGTTCCGGCTTCTCGTTCGGCTGGCGGTTGTTATGTCCCATCGTAAACGAGCCACCTTCAACTGTTACCATTTTGAACTCCACACCGTTCAACGTGAAACGGATACCATCGGTTTCCTCGATATAGCTGCCTGATGTATTATCCGAGTTTTGGTCTTGATGTTGATTTTTATTTTCTTCCATTTGCTCCAAATCGTTATTATGATTATCACTACAAGAGGTACAAGCCATAGCAGTGAACGGCGTAAGTACTGAAAGGTACAAGTACAAAGCCCATTTTGTTATTTTGTCCATATATGCTGACTTTATATTTATTCGTTGAAAAAATCTCTCGGCGCACAGTTCCCCTCTTTGTCCATCTTACCCCCATATACGGGAAAGAGGCTTGCATCACCGTAATTTTTGATACGTTCCGCATTTTTCAGTGTTTCCATATCTTGTGCGGAAATCTCGAAATTCACGTCCGCATTTGATTCCATGTGTTTGGGATTTGCGGTTTTAGGCAAAGGAAGCATATTCAGTTGCAGGCAGTACCGGATGCAAAGTTGGGCGACGCTTACACCATATTGTTTTGCCATATCCTGCACAAGTGTATTCTTCATCATCTCACCGTGTCCCATAGGCGAATAGGCTTCTACGAGAATATCGTGCTTGTGGCAGTAGTCGATAAGTGGAAAGGGTGTATTGCTGACGTGTGCCAAAATCTGGTTCACCATAGGTTTCACATCACCGTTTTGCGTCAGATTCTCTATATCGACCTGCTGGAAATTGCTTACACCGATAGCCCGCAACCGACCTACCTTGTATGCCTTTTCCATGGCGCACCATGCGGCGAGATTGCCTTCAAAATAGTGGTCGTCCTCACGGAAGTTCGTCCACGGCTGCGGTGCATGGATAATCATCAGGTCAATGTAGTCGAGCCCCAACCGTTCGAGCGAGCCTTCGATAGCGGCTTGTGTACCGTCGTAATCTTTGATAAACGCATCGAGTTTGGTCGTAACGAAAACCTCTTCCCGTTTCAGTCCGCAGGTACGGATGCCCTCGCCCACGCCACGCTCATTACCGTAGCCTTGCGCCGTGTCGAGATGGCGGTAACCGATTTCTATCGCTTTCCTTACGGCTTCTGCCGCCTTGTCATCGTCAATCATCCATGTCCCAAGTCCGAGTTTGGGTATTTTCACCCCGTTGGAGAGCATGAAACTCTCCGATAAAATTTTGTTGTCCATATTCTATATCATTTTCTCATTGTACTCATGTCTATTACATAGCGGAATTTCACCTTTCCGTCAAGCACATTCCTATATGCCTCGTCTATGGCGGTAGCATCGGCGGGAATAATTTCTACTTCGGGGTAGATATCATGTGCTACGGAGTAATTGAGCATTTCCTGCGTCTCTTTTATGCCGCCGATAAGCGAACCGTAAACCTTACGTTGGGCAGCACCCGACAGAATCAAATCAACCGTTTTGACGGTGGTGTTGGTGGGTAACCCGACAATAGCCATCTCGCCCTTTCCGTATTTCAACATGCGGATATACTCTATCGGCTGATAATCTACCGGAACGGTGCTTATGATAAAATCGAAAGTATTGGACAGACCTTTCATTTCGTCCGGTTTGTTCACGTTTACATACCGTTTTGCTCCCATACGCAATGCGTCGGTACGCTTGTCATCGGTTATGTCGAACACAGTCACGTCTGCGCCAAGGTCGTTGAGATACTGCACCGCCATGTGCCCGAGTCCGCCGAAACCCACGACCGCCGTATGGTCGCCACGCTGCACATTACTTAATTTTATGGGTGACCATGTCGTAACCCCTGCGCAAAGCAACGGAGCGACACGTTTCATGTCGGCGTTCTTGGGAATGGAAATGGCGAAACGCTCGCTCACCACGATATTGTCGGAGTAACCGCCTTGTGAAAGTTCTCCATCGTGATATGTATCGGGACAGTTATAGGTAAACGTGGTGGCATTCTCACAAAACTGTTCTTTATCCATATCGCAGAACGTGCAATGCCCGCATGAATTGACCATGCACCCGACACCGGCATAATCACCCACCTTGAATTTAGTCACGTTCTTACCGACCGCGATAACTTCTCCCGCCATCTCATGACCGAGCACGCACGGCTCGCCACCGAGTGTCTTGATATCGTCAGCCGTATGCAGGTCGCTATGGCATATTCCGGCATACATAATCTTAATTTGGACATCATTGTCACCGATGGGGTGGCGGGAAAACGCATAATCGTGGAAATGCCCGTCCTCAGCATGGAAGGCAAACCCTTTTGCTGGAATACGGTCGTTCTGTTGTGCCTGACTTGTCATTGCCAGTAACAGTCCGGCAACCAATAATAGATTTCTTTTCGTGTTCATAATCACTTCGTTTTTAATTTCTGTTGCAAAATTAGGGAGGTTGCTTCTTACGGCTTATACCCGAATAAGGGCAGATATTACCATTTTCACTTTTTAGTTCTACAAATGCAAGAAAATAGAAATCAGCTTTATATAGAATTACTACATTTGCAATGAAACTCTGATTTGAATGCTTATGGATATAATAAAATTAGATACGATTGAAACGTATTGCAAGACTTTTGACTTTCGGCTTACTCATCCGTTGGTTGCTGTGGTGGAGTGTAACGAACCGGAGAAACTAAAACCTTATATGATGAACTGGGGATTCTATGCCCTATTTCTAAAAGATATGGCAAGTTGTACCATCACGTATGGCAAGACGCATTACGACCACGGAGACAAAAGCATTATAGCTTTTGCTCCGGGGCAGGTTTGTGCTTTTGAGGCGATTCCGGGTAAAGACCCGAAATTCGTAGGTGTGCTGTTTCATCCCGATTTCATTCACGGAACATCTTTGGGACAAAAGATTATGAATTATTCGTTTTTTGCTTATTCGTCAAATGAAGCACTACACTTGTCTCCATCGGAATTTCAGGTAATCAAACATTTGATAGTTATTATACAAACAGAGCTTTCCACTGGAATAGACAGCTATACTCACAATCTTCTATGTGACAATATCCAGTTGTTATTGGACTATTGCGTGCGGTTTTATGACCGTCAGTTTACGGAACGAAAAGAATTGAACAAAGATATACTTATTCGTTTTGAGAACTTGTTGAATGACTATCTGATAAACGGCAAGGCTGAAAAGCAAGGAATACCGACAGTGAACTATTTTGCCGACCAAATATGTTTATCTCCTAATTATTTCGGTGACCTTGTAAAACGGGAAACGGGTAAATCCGTAAAGGAGTATTTGCAACAGAAACTTTTAGATGTTGCGAAGGAACAACTTTTAGACCCACAGAAAAGTATTACACAAGTAAGTAATCTGCTTGGCTATCAATATCCACAGCATTTTATCCGGTTCTTCAAACGTATGACGGGGAACACACCCAATGAATTTCGATTGGGTGTCTAAGTGTCTCTAATAAGATTAGTCTTTACATATTCTTTATTTAGAATCGAGAAGTCACCTATTACGTTAATAACATAGTCCGTGAATGGGAACGAATGATTTTCTTTTTTTCGCGAGCAGCCTTTGTAAAATAGCCGCCGATAGTTCATACTTTCGGAAAAAGATATTATATTTGCCCTTGAAAGAGTTATTTGACAGTATAGCAACGCAAAACGCTGAAATTCGCACGGTTGCTAAATCGTTACCTCTATTTCTCAAATAATTCGCTAAAAGTTTATTATTCAATCGGTTAAGTCAAACCGATAAAAATCTAAAATAACAAGTACCACCACAGAACTCGACAATAATAATACGACAGTCCATACCTATGCAGGCATTGTCGTTTTATCCTATTGTCTTTCAGAGATAATTGTGGTAGTTCTGTTATTTTAGATAAAACTTAAATGTTTTTTCTTTACGAAGAATTTCCTAATCGGGTACAAATATAATAAATTATGTAATTATTTTTAGCATTATGGATAAGTTAAGACTAAATTAACAAATCGTGTATATTCGTAGTCCTTACTGTTTTATGGTACTTTATAAAAATCCCCGGAATGTTCCGGGAATTTTTATTACAGGAAACAATGTCCGGATTGGAACTCTTTTCAGGTAAAGAAATTTTCAAGGTTGTGAGTATCTTCAATCTCCGGGACTTATGCCGGGGGATAATCCGGTTATAATTGGTTACGCTTAATCTTTCCCTTAATAATAAACATAGATATAATGTCCGATTTATTAATCACAGTATCTCCCTTGAAATTAGGATTACTCGCCCGGAGGATAATTTTATCCGGATCTTCACTCCAGTGCACCTGTTTCACCGTGCGGAGGCTATTGGCATTCTCGTTCGTGACAATAAAATAAGCTTCGCCCCATTGAATCACGTCCAAATTATAAATCCGTTTAACAGCAATAATCTCGCCCGAACAATATTGCGGATACATCGAATCGCCGACCACCGGAATATAAGCCGTGCAATCATTGAAATGCTCATAATTAATAAAGAAAGTAGGAGTTTCGGGATAATCATGAAACTGAGCAACAATCGAACACGTGCCCTCTATATTCTCATAATAGGGCACCCCCTTCTTACAGGAATACGGGCTTACAGCCTCCGACACACAATTCTCACCTCCCGGCTGTCCTGCATTCAACTCCTGAGCCTGAGCCAACGTATCCTCCGCAATCAACATCTCGCCGACCCCCGTCATCAACCACAACAGATTGATATTCTCAATTGAGTTTTTTATACTTTCCACAAAATCAGACGAAGGAGTAGTTTTTCGGGCACCTAAAATATTAGCCACCGTCGTTGGAGCCTTACCAATGGCTTTCGCAAAAGCCGCTTTATTACCGTTGAACAACTCATCCACAACTTGTTGGATGCGTTCGTTAATTGTGTTTGATTCCATATTGAGTGTTAAATATATCTAATTTCAAAAATTATCTACCCAATAATTTTGTTTTAACTACTCTATGTAGTATATTTGCATTGTAGAAATACAAATTATGATGCAAACATAGGAAAAAAAAATAACAGAAACCAGAAAACGGTGTAAAATATGTTGAAAAAGGACTAAATCGGGTATAAACACACAACAAACCATTCTACAAAGAGCATAACAAAAGAACTGCTCCCGAAAAATAAAAAACGGAACTCGACCAATCACAACTTTAACCAAAAATAAAATGAGATACTTATTTGCCATATACACAGTGGGGTGTACCATCGGAGGATGCATTGGTTCTTATCACCATTTTTTTCTGGCTGCCTGTTGCCTGATTATCACCCTGGCACTTTGGTGTGACCACCGGAAAGAAAAACGGAACAGCTAACATGGCAAATCTTAAAAATACAATAGCGCGAGAGTAAGTTTTAGCGGGTTTTAGTCTCCAAAATCGTAAACTCCGACACCGTCCCGGGTGACCCTAAGGGAAGTTTTGGAAATCATCACTATCATTTATAAACAGTTTACCCCGATTACCGGAAAGTTCATTAAAAACTTTATTGAAATGGTTATGAAAGAGAACAACAGTGAAATAGAAGAACTGGAAAAATCACTCGACGAGATGCGCGGCATGTGGATGAATGCCCTGAATGAAACAGAGGCACTGAAACAAGAATTGGAACTTTATAAAAAATTATGCCGGGTGCAGGCGGAGGTTATTCACCGTTAAACCGGAAAAAGAATATATCCGTAGCCGGGCGAAGCAAAGTACCCCGGTTATGGCGCGGGAGCTGCGAAAGTGCCTTTGTCGGGAAGGATAGAGGAGCATGCAGGTTCGAATCCTGCTCCTTCCACTTTTAGAATGAAGCAGGGATGAAAGTGTTCTTTGACATGTTGGAATAAGGTGTTGCCCGTAGCCCGGAATGTGCCGGGCAATACCGAAATGGTCGCCCCCGAATGGTTGTATGTCGGTTCGATTCCGGTGCGGGGGCCTGTGAAATAAAATTAATATCATGAAAGCGGGAACATATAGAGATTTCAGGTTGTCCGAACGAATGGACACCGGAAACTGTGTCAATGGTTGTTACACTAAAATTAAACAAGATGGAGATGTTCATTATTTATTCGTTGCCGGGTGATTATACCGAAGTGGTGTATCATCCTGTGGAAAAAGGCGTGGTTTCGGGAAAAATGCAATTCGCCCGGAAAGAGGAAAGCGGGCTGGAAAAAGCAAACAGGTTGTTCCGGGAGCTGGCGGAAGAATATGCCCGGCTGGTGGAAGATAACCGTTTGCTGAAAGAGGAACTGAATGAATTGTATGTGAGGTATGATAAAATGTCGTCGGCCTTGGGCGAGATGGAACGTTTGGTGAAGGTTGCCGCCCGTGTGCCGGAATGTTGCGGAAAGGAGGATGTGTTATGATTGGTGGTATGGATGAGGAATTACAGAAGGTGGCGGCAGCTACTACTTTGTGTCATTTGTGTTCGTTGGAGCAATTGGAAAATTGGGTGAGCGAGGCGAGGAATCCGGTTAAGAAAAGACGTAGGAGGAGAAAGTGCCATGAAATCGAAAGTAACTAAAATACTGGTGATCGAGCGGGACGGGCGTAGGGTTTCGCTCCGTCCCGGCAAGGTGGTGGAAAATGTAGAAACTTACCGCCGGGAACTTAAAGAGCAGTTTAATGCTCAGATGGTGTTGTTTAATATCGAAGAAACGGAATGAATTTTTATTCGGTTGTTGGTTATGAATTATATAGAGCTTATTAATAACTTTTGGAAAGCAGATTTGGAGTTTTCGTTCACGGGCAATGAGACGAAGTTGTACATGTTTTTGCTGCACACTTCCAATTCATTGGGTTGGCAGAATCCTTTCAGGCTTTCGTATAGGCAGATCGCCATTCGTGTGAATCTGGGAATAAATACGGTTAAATCGGCTCGTAACAGGTTGAAACAGGCTGGGTTGATCGATTTCTCGGAGGGGAAGCGGGGATGTCCGAGAGATATTGGGAATAAAGCGGAATACCGGTTCAGAGTATCCGGAAATAACAATCAGCCGGATACTCATTCCGTTACTCATCCGGATGGTCAGGTGGTTACTCACCCGGATACAATAACTAAACTAAAAACTAAAAACTTAAACTCCATTCCCCCTGTATGTCCCCCTGAAGCGGGTTTTATGCAGGATAGAGGCGAAGCGGGTTCTCCGGTAAAAATCCGAAAAGAGAAAGAAAAAAGTTGCGCGAAAAAAGAAAGAGATGGCCTGGCGCTGCCTTACGATTCGGAACGGTTTGCCGGGGTGTGGCGGGAATTGGCGGACAGCCCGAAATGGAGGGAAAAGACGGAACGATCGTTACAGTATGCCCTGAACCAGTTGGGGAAGTTTGAGGAGGAGTTTGCGGTGTGCCTGATGGAAGCGGCGGTGGTGAACGGCTGGCAGGGAGTGGTGTTTGCGGATACGGGGCTGAAGTATCAGAAGTGGAAGGAAGGACGATCGGGGCCAGGAGGCAGTGCCAGGCATTTTTCCCATTTTGCTAATCACGATAACGGTAAGGTTTATGAGGACTTTTGAACAGGTTGCCCGGGAAATGGGAGGCATGGGGATGCGTGTCCCGGTAAAAAGGGTGGAGGTGTGTGTGCCGGACGCCCGGAAGGTGTTGCAAGAGGGATTGGCGTATTTTTTAGGATTGGAGGGCAGGCGTGCGGAGTGGTTGCCGGAATATGAGCAGGTGGCGGAGTGGCTGGCGGGAAATGGAGGGCGCGGGTTGTTCCTTTTCGGGAATTGCGGACGGGGAAAGTCGGTGTTGTGCCGCTATGTGCTGCCTGCTATTTTGTTGAATTATATGCGGAAGGTGGTGGCGGTGTACGATATGCAGGAGTTGAACCGGGATGTGGACGGCGTGTTGAGGAAGCACATCGTGTCGCTGGACGATGTGGGAACAGAGGAGCTGAGTGTGAAGTATGGGGAAAAGCGCCTGGCTTTCGCCGAGGTAATGGATGCTGCCGAGAAGTATGGGAAGCTGGTGATCGTGTCTACGAATTTAACTCCGGAGGATTTGCGTTTTCGTTATGGCGACCGGGTGATCGACCGTATCCGGAGTACTATGCAACGGGTGGCGTTTAACGGTAAGAGTTTAAGGAAGTGAATGTTTCACATTTTAAAATTTATGGGTTATGGCTTATAAAAATCGAAAGGAAGCTGCGGGATTCTGGTCACACCGTCCCGGTTTCAATTGGCTGTTGGGCTACGAAGATGAGGGACGTCCGGTTCCCTCGGAAGGGATTCCGGAAGTGTTTATCGACCGGAAGGTGAAGGATTGTGGGGTATAAACGGGTATGGCGTTGATTGATAGATGTTTTGTTGTTTAATTTAATCTGTTTTTTGTATGAAAAAATGTGATGTTTTTACAGAATGTGTGTGCGCTCAGCATGTGGTGATGAAACTTGATTTACGGGTGGAATCGGAGAAGCGTGTGGCAGAGGTTGCGCGTGCGATTGTGCCTTTGAAGGAGGCGATCGGCTGTTTACACGTTAGTACAAGTCTGGCTTTTCAGGAAAACGGGGTGACAAAATATTGCAATCTTCCGGTGGTCGTGACTGAAAATGAGCAGGAACGAATTGTGAAGTTGTTGTTTCCTGCTGACCTGTGTGTGACCATCTGGATGAATGGGGCGGAGCAGGTTATCAACGGGCTGGAGTATCACGTGGATAAGCGGACAGAGGTGGTTACAGAGGTTGTAAATGATTCGAAGACCTTTCAACCGGTACCTGGAAGAATACAATTGTCTTTCAATGTAAAGGATGTGACTGAAAAGGATGGGTTGAATAGCGATGTTATTTTAAATTCACTTATGGCTCAGGCACAACAAGTCCGTGATTGGAATCAACCGATCGATCTTGTTCTGATAGAGATGCCGGGTAAAAGTTTTTTGATGGCAGAGGTTATGGAAGTGAGGAGACAATATGTGGCATCGCAGTTACAGTTAACCATTCGGGCGCGTCGGCCTAATAATTTGATACCGAAAATTGGTCGAGAGATTATGGAGTTGTTAATCTCTGTGGGCAGTGATGGTGTGGAGGTTGCGTTTTCAGAAGAAACAGCTTTTATTCCGAATCTGATTTTTCTTTATGAGGATGGCAATGGGATTATTTCTCTTCTTGACAGTGATGAAGGTGGGGCTTCTTTGATGAATTGGGAATGGTTTGCAAGTGCATTAGAAGCGAAGCAGCATCCTGCAGTTTATTTGTGTTCTCCTAATAGTGGGTGTTATTGTCCGGTAACCTATCAGGTGTTTAAGGATGAATTGAATGTCATCAATCGTGTTCTTATGGAAATTTCTTATTACCGGGAAGTTGGCGGACATTTGGAATTGTGGACAGAGCAAAGAGATTTTAATGGTTTACCAACAACAGGAACTACGTATGCCGGAAGTGAAGAAGGAACACTAAAAATCAGGAAGGTTGTTTTAGGGATAGTTCAGTGAATGGGACGATTGTTATAGGCCGAAAAGTTAAGTTTCTTTTGTTGTATCTGAATTGAAATGGGGGAAATAAAAGGAAGTATCCAAATGACAATTTTATCCCGACGGAGTTTTGGTAAGGTGTTGTATTATGTACCTTTCTATAAGTGTTATATTTATTTTTGTTAAAATCTTATGAAATTAGGAAACTTTGCCCCACCTTTGGAGCGGCAAAAATACTTTCGTTTGGAGCGCAGATCATACTTCTGTGATTAACCTCGTATGATAAAATAGCAGGGCTAATCCCCGGTACGCGTTCCTGAACGAGTATTTTTGCCAATAGGGGAGAATGCCCTGCCTTTTTCAGTGTAAAGGTAGGATATTTCCGTGTTTAAAGTGTTCTAATAAGTCATATATAATCAAAAGAATATACACACTTCCTTAAAGGGACTTGGGATTATTGGTTAAGCTTGGTTTTGTTTCAATTTAGTTTTTGAAAGGACTTTTTTTTTAACTAACCAATAGCAGTAAGATGGACAAGAATAGTGAATCCGCGAAACCGAGACTTGTGGAAGCGCAGCGCTTTTTACTGAGTCAGACGAAGGAATTTATTGTGAATACATGGCTTCTGGAGTTTCTGGAGCGGGAGAAGGCGATTCGTTTTATACGAAGTCAGGGTCTGTATGCGGAGTATGTCAAAGTGAGGCAATTTAAGTGAATGTGTATTTAGCCGGGCGGGGAGGCCCGGCTTTTTTATTGGGTAGCAGGAGATTGGAAGGGAGGAAAGAAGTTTATTCCTGAATTTTGAATTTTCGTATTTGTGGTGTTGGAGGAGGAGTTTTTAATTATTAATCCTTAAATTATTTTTATTATGAGACGATTTAAATTGATCGTGGTGCTGGCTGTTGCCTTATTTTTAGGGGCTTGCCAGAAGTATGACGCATGTACTCCGGATGAGCATGCCGGAACAGACGGAAAACGGGTTATCCTGTGGACACAGAAGCAGGTGGAGCGCGTGGCCACCCGGGCAGTGGCGGAAACCGATAAGCTGTGGGAGCCGGGAGATACGATCCGCATTAAGTTCCAGAACGGGACATCGGTTTTGCAGGATGAGGTGAAGCAGTATGCTGCGGAGTGGCTGACGTATGCGAATTTGACGTTTATGTATGTGGCTCCGGGTGAGGATGCAGATGTGAAGATCGGTTTCGACACGGATGAACGCTGGTTGGCGTGGTCTGCTATCGGAACGGATTGTCAGCTGATTCCGCAAGATGAGGTGTCGTTGAATTTTGTGTGGCTGGAGGATGAAGGTGCTTCGGGTGTGAAAGCCGAGGTGTTACGAGGTTTCGGGCATGTGCTGGGATTGGGGTTCGAGCATAAGAACCCGGGCTCGAATGTGCAGTTCAAGAGCAATGAGCTGGTAGCGGAGGAGTATAATTTATCGGAAGCCGATGTGCAGGAGCTGATTACCCTGTATTCTACCGACCAGACGAATTTCACGGAGTATGATAAGAGTTCGATTATGACGATTTCTATTCCGCGTACTTTAGTAACGAAGCCGATTTATGCAACGAGCCGGAATACAGAGTTGTCCGAATTGGATAAGGAGTTTATTGCGGGGTTGTATCCATACGGAGAGATTCCTATTGTGACTATGGTGACCGGAAAGCAAATGGTGAGGTTTGATATTCATAAGTTACAATCGATCGATGTGGATTGGGGAGATGGAGTGAGAGAAACGTTTGTTTTGCAGGATAGTGATCGTTGGGAGTATACTGAAGCCGATACTACTCTCACTGTTTACCGCAGTGTATTGGAACATGTTTATGATGATGCAGAGGAGCATACGATTCGTTTTTATGGGGATAGAACAGCATTGGTTACATTGCTTACAGATGGACAGGAGCTTTCTGTATTGGATGTAAATAGAAATAAAATGCTGATTTCTTTATCTTGTATAGGTAATAATCTTACTTCTATCGATGTTCGAAAGTGCTCTTCTTTACGTATGCTTAATTGTGAGAATAATCAATTTACTGCACTAAACTTAAAAAGTAATGTAAAGTTATATAGCGTATTATGTTATAATAATCCATTAGTGGTACTTACTTTAGGTGATCTTCCAAATTTGTCGTACATTATATGTGAAAATGCCCGACTTTCTTCGTTGGATGTGACCGGTTGTCCCAATTTGATTAATTTGGCTTGTCAGAGTAATCAACTTTATTCTTTGGATTTAAGCCATAATCCTAAATTAGATTTTTTGGTGTGCTCTGAAAATCGTTTGGCTGCTTTGAATGTAAGTCAGAATTTATTGTTGAGTCATGTAAATTGTTATGGAAATCCTTTTGTGACGGATGATGTGGAGGTTGTAAAGTTTGCTCAGTCATTACCGGATAGAAATGGAGAGTATAATTCAGGATATGTTATATTGAATTCTCTGCCTGCGAAAGAATTGATCGAGGATATTTGCCTGGCTAAAAATTGGAGTGTTGGGACCTATGATCCTCAATAAGGAATAGGATAAAAGATTATTTATTTTAATATTGGAGTTAAACCCGGTGTATCAGTGATGGTATGCCGGGTTTTTTGTTGAGAATCTGGCATGAAAGTAGGGGTGTTTTTTAGGATTATTTTTTGTTGATGTGGAAATTATTGACGATTTTTGTTTTCATAAAATAAAAATAGTTGAGATGGAGTATTGTCTTTATTGTGATGAAACCTGCCATATTGAAAGTGATGGGATAAAGGTTATGGCGTTGGGTGCGGTGTGGTGTCCTAAAACCGAAAAAGACAGAATTTTTGATGAGTTACGGACGATAAAGGTTAAGCATGGTTTTGCACCTTATTGGGAATTGAAGTGGAATGCAGTGAGTGTGAAGAAATTGGATTTCTATAAGGAAGTTGTCGAGTATTTTTTTCATGAGCCGAATTTACATTTTCGTTCTATTGTGGTTCCGGATAAGTCTTTATTGGATCATGATGCTTTTCATCAGACGCACGATAGTTTTTATTATAAGTTATATTTTGATTTGCTGAAGGTGCTTTTCCGGTCTGAAAATTCTTATGAGATTTATTTGGATATAAAAGACACACGGGGACAGAAAAAAATTGTGGCACTTCAAAGTTATCTTTGTAATAATGCTCATGATTTTAATCAGAATGTTATTCGTAAGATTCAACAAGTGCGTTCCCATGAAGTGGAGTTGGTGCAGTTGGCAGATTTTTTATTGGGGGCTGTGGGGTATATGAACCGGGGGTTGGAGACGAGTGAAGCTAAGGTGGCTCTTATTCAACAAATTCATGAGCAGCATGGGTATGCTCTTGACAGGACTTCTTTTTATGAGGAATCCAAAATGAATATTTTGATTTGGAAGAGTAGTAAATTGTAGTGAGTGTATGAAATGTGTGGATTTACCGGCGAAGTTGTTTCTGAATGATTTTCTGGGAGATTATAAGATATATATCGATGCCGTTTTTGCTGTTTTTGAGCGAGATTTTATAAAGCGGAAAGCTTGTTTCGGTTCTTATCCTCTGGGGGTGAAGTATCATCCTTGTTTTCAGGATCGGGCTTATACTTTTTATCATATGACCCATAAGGGAGAGGTCGAGAGTGAACGGATTCCGGATTTGCGGCGTTGTGAGTGTATGCCCTGGGCTCATCCGACGGTGGAACAGACTGTAAATTATAAATTAAGGTTTTGGGAGCAGGAAAGGTGTAATAGACCGCGTGTTTGTATTTGGTTGGAAGTGGAGGATGATTGTGATTATTTCGTTATATTGGATGTGCGGAAGACTTTTGTGTTGTTGTGGACTGCTTTTGTGGCTGACCATTCGCATGAAGTACGTAAGAAGCAGAAAGAATATGAGGCTTGGCGCAAGGCTGTGGGGTATCGGAATTATACCCCTGATGAGCTGATTGGTGAAATTATGGGGCGTATGCCGTAAAAGGCAAGGAGCGCCATGCTAATGCCTGACGCCCCCGTAACTCCTTTAACATCTTGGTTAATGAGATAGTACAAATATAGTGATAAAATAACTTGTGGACAAATTTTTAAGGAGTAAAGTTACCTGTATAGGTGACTTTATTTTTTTTCTAAAAGTTGGCGGGAGAGGAGGTCGAAGAGGGATTCCTGGGTGGGAGGGGCGGAGTCGCGTTCGGATTTGGAGAGGGCTTCGTGGGTGTCCATGAGTTTTTTGGGGTCGGTGCAGGTGTCGATGAGCTGGCTGACGCGGCGGATGATGCGGCGTTTGAGTTCGGTGGGGGTGGGGATGGGATCGGCTTCGGGGGTATCAGGGTTTTGGGACGTTTCAGGAGTTCCGGGTGTTTTCGTGGCTTCGGGAGATGGGGCGGGGGTTGGGCGTTCCGGGATGTTGCCGGAGGAAACGGGTTGGTTATCGTGGAGGGACAAGGTGGGATTTTCGGCGACGGGGGGGATTGCCGGGAGGGGGGCAGGAGTGGAAGAGATGGCGGGAATGAGGAGGTTTTTCCCGTCCGGGTTTTGGGTTTCCTGGGCTTTTTTCCAGCTGAGTATCGTGGTTTTGCTGATACCGGTGAGTTGGGCACAGCGGGTGGTGTTGTTCCCGGCTTCGGTGGCGAGCAGGTGTAGCACTTCTTGTTTCTTTTCTTCGGTGTATGCCATGTTTTTTTCTTTTTTCAGTAAAGTTAAGCGGGTTAAGGAGGAGGGGTGTGGCAATGTTTGTCAGTTTTTTGCGGTGTTGTGTTGTAGTTTCGCGGGAGAGGTGAAATTTATAAATAGATGTTATTATGATAGGTGGATTGATTGCGGGTATCGCTTCTGCTGCTTCGGGTATTGCCGGGGCTGTTAAGGCGAGAAAAGCCCGAAAGAAGGCGGCGAAGGAGCAGAGGCAAATCCTTAGTCAGTTGGATGAGGAGAATGAGAGTAGTTTTTTACGGGATTATTATCAGAATGCGTTCGATGATCCTGCGTCGCGGAGTTATTTGAAGCGGATTTCCGGGGAATTGTACGATCAGGGTAAGGCGATTACCAATAGTGGGATTGCAACCGGAGCGACACATGAGAATGTGTTAGCGAAAAAGCAGTCGGCGAACGAGGTGATGAGCGATGCGGTGAATCAGGTGGTGGTGAATCACGAGGCGAAAAAACGGTCGGCTAAGGATCAGTATATGCAGCAAAAGAACGCGATTGCTTCGGGACAGATCGGTGTGGCGAAGCAGGCGGCTAAAGATATGACCGATTCGGCCAGTCAGATTGCCGGAGCAGTTGGCAAGGGCTTTAACAGTTTCGGGAATTTGTTGGATAAAAGCGGCTGGCTGGGGTAAGCGGTTGGGTTTGGTGTGTGAGGTTTTCTCTGCGGAAATGATCCGGCTGGATATTTTGAAAGTTGGAAATGTGGTTGCCGGGAGTAAGGCGAACGTTTAGGATAAAGGGGGAAAGGAATGAGGTGCGGGAGGAGGTTTTATAAAAGAGGATCATAAGAAAGAGGTTATGAAGAGTAACAGAAAAGAAGGTGGTTCCCGGACAGGGAATGTGGATATGGGAGGTTATGCCGGGAATGAGTGTGTTGCCCGGTTGGGAAAGTGTGATGCGGATTCGGAAGAAAATCGGTTGCCGGGGGATTCGGCGGTGGAAGCTGGTGGGGGGGATGTAGTTGCCGGGGTGCCGGGTGTGGGTGAAGGTGGCGGTGTGGTGTTCCGTATGGACGGGAAACCGGGGGTGTTGGAAGTGTTCCGGCGGAGTGTGCCTGAACGGGAATTGAAACGGAGGCAGCGATTGCCGAGGGTGGTGGCTTTCGGGGATTTTTTACGGTTGCTGGGAATGTTTTCCGGGGGCGGGCGTGTGTTTCGTCCTGAGCGGGAGTGTCGGCAGGGAGGGCTGAACGCTTTCCGGGAATTGGAAAAACTGGCGGCTTTGTGTGCTTCGGAAACTGTGGACGGTGAGCTGATTTTTCCTATCGGGACGGTGTGCCTTCGCCGGAAGATTGGGAAGCAAGGGCGGGGGAATGCCGTGGCTTGTGGGGAACTTGTTATTGATTTGTCGGATTTGTTTAAATGAGTAGGGAATGAGTGGAAAAGATCGGTTTTTTGACTTTTTTGGGCGTTTAAGCGATGCCAAAGTACCGGAGTTGCCGGAGGATTTTAATCAGTTCCGGGAGCAAATGAGTGTGGAGGAACAGGCGAGGAGTTTTTATGAGCAGTTGCGGAAAAATACCCGTCTTAAAGGAGTACCTGAAAGTTTTGAGCAGTTTTCGGTTATCCTGCCCGGAAAGGAACAGGCTGGGAAAGAGCCGACGACAGATTTCGTTGGAAATTTTGCCGGGACATCGGGGGGTATGGGTTCGGCGGAGCGTGGGGAAGTGCCCCGAAACCGGAACAAGGTAAGCTCGGATGAGGAAAACAGGGTGGTAGAACTGCCGGAGGTGAATGTTTTTGCCCGTCGGCCCCGGAACGGGCGGGAAGTGGCTTCGGAACGCCTTGAAACGGGGGATACAGGGATTGCCGATGCCGGGATAAGGCCGGAAGATGGTGCGAAAGGACGGACGGACGAGGAAACAGAGCCGGAAATGGTGTATAAGCCTCGGAGAGCATTGGAAAAAGAGGCGGGGAGTGTGCCGGAGCTGGAGGATAGAACATCCGGAATGGCTATTGAGCCGGAATGGTTGCCGAAGTTCGGGATGGAAGGACTGCCGGGACGAATCCGGCGGATAAATCCGGAGCAGGTGGAACAGTTTGTGCCGGAGATTTCCGGAGGGCAACGGGAGGCGGAGTTCTTGCCGGATGGGGTTTTGCCGGGGAAAGCGGCTGGGCGGATTGCTCCGGATGGGTTGCCGAAGCAGGGAGGATATTTGTCCGGGGCTGATAGCGGGGAGATGGATGACCGGAGAAAACAGGAGAAATTGGAGGGAAATGTGGCCGGAAGCACCGGAACTTCCGGGGAACGAGGCGAGGCGGAGGCTTTATCGGAGGGGTATTTGCCGGGGAAAACGGCAGGTACGTCCGGGCTGGATGCGTTGCTGGAGGAGCGGAGGCGTTTGCTGGAAGCCGACGGGGAGCTGATGAAGGAGTGGAAGGAACGGGAGAAGCTGGCGCAGGCTATGGCCGGGGCTGGCGGACGACTGGCCGGGGATGACCGTTTTTATGCGGACAACCGGGAGAGGTATGCGAAAGCGGTCGGCAAGCTGAATGAGTTGGTGCGAGCCATCAGTACGCATCCGGAAATGAAAGTCCGGCGGGAAGCGTGGAGAAAACGGCTGGCGGAGAGGGATCGGATTGAGGGAGAGTATCAGAAAACCCTGAAGCCGGCGGTGAAGGAGAATGTTTATACTTTTTCGGCTGCCGGGGATTATTACACTCCGGTTCTTTCGGAGGATGCGGAGGAACATAAGCGTTTGAATCAGGCGAGGAAGTTGCGGGAGGACACGTTGAAGTTGCTGGAAGCCCGGAGCCGTTTCGAGGATAGCGGGGCGTGGAAAAATTGGGTGAAAGGAAACCGGGATACGCTTACTGATCTTGATTTTTGGACTGCCGGGATTACGGAGATCGGGCGTGACCTGAATGTGCAGCGGGTGTATGACCGGGCTTTGGAGAATAAGGACGGGCGTGAATTGAAGGATTTCCTGACTCCCGGGGAGCTGGCGTTGCTGGAGTCGTATGTGGATTTTCTGAATGCTGCGGATGAGCGTGCGGATGATCTTGCGTTGGGGTATGAGATTGGTAAGGGTACGCCGGAGGTGGTTTCGGATATTCTTTTGAGCCTGATTTCGGGAAATGTGGGGAAGACTGCTTCCGGAGCGGCGAGGAGGGCTTTGAGCAATTGGGTGAAGCAACGGTTGAGGAAAAGTTTGGCGAAGAAGGTGGCTAAGGGGTTGGAACATCTGGCAGTGGAGGGGGTGCGGACGGCTGCCGATCCCCGTACTTATAGGACGATTATGCGCCGGGTAGTTGCTCCGAAAAGGGATGATGAGGGAAATATGGTGCTGGATGAGCGGGGTTTACCTGTGTTTGACGGTTGGAAGGATGCGTTGCTGGACGGTGGCCGGGATGCCTTGGCGGAGCATTGGGCGGATGGGGCTTTCGAGCGATCGAAGCCGCTGGCCCGGAAGTATGTATCGGGGAGGAGTGGTGCCGATGAGGTTTACAGGGCACTCTTGGAGGCAAAGCCGGAGAGGTTACGGGGCGGAACGTGGAAAAATCTGGCGGAGCGGGTGTTGCAGGATGAGCTGGTTGCCCCGTATGTGGAGAGCTGGTATGAAAAAGGGTTGAAGGCTTTGACCGGGAAACCGGATGAATTGCAGGAGTTCGGGACGGTGGAGGAGCAGTTGAAGTTTTTCGGCACTTTGATGCCTGTGTTGTTGTTGAAGGGAGGGATGAAGGCCGGGAGTTTGTTGAAGGCAGAGCGGAGGTATGAACGGAGCCGGGGACAGGTGAAAGAACTTTTGCAGGGGTGTGGATTGAACCAGCAGGAGGTTGCTGCCCGTTTGACTGAGCTGGAAGGGTTGAGTGCCGGGGAGTTGGCGGATTGGGCTGCTCCGGTGGTGAAGCAGGCCGGGTGGATCGATCCGGAAAAGGGGAAGGCTTTGTTTCAGGCTTTCGGAAATTTTGCTTTGGATAAGGCGGCTTACCATTTGTTGTCGGGAGTGGATGCCGGGCAGGGAGGAAAGCCGGATGCGCCTGAAAATGGGAAGGCAGAACGTCCGGAGAGGATGAGGCAGGAGAGGATGCGTGTGCCTGACGGAGGAGAGGCGGACAGGGGTGAGGTCCGGGAACGGCAGGCGGAAACGGTGGTGGATGTTGCCCGGACAGACAGCGGGGAGCAGACGAAGTTTGAGCAGGTTGTCGGAGGGCAGGTGGGAACGCCGGAGGCTACCGGGGTTCCGGGAAAAACGGTACGCCCGGAGTCCGGTGATTTCCGGGGGAAACCGGAGGAGGCTGTGCGTGTGTTGGTGGAGCGGCAGGAAGGCCGGGTTGAGGGTGTGTTCCGCCGGAAAGAGTTGGGCGATGTGGATTTGGTGTGGAGTGATAGCAAGGGTGATCGGGGACTTGCGCGGATTTTGGAGAAGTGGGAGGAAATGACCGGGTTGGATGAATTGGTGAACCGGATGACAGAGGTGATCGACCGTGGAAGATTGGTGCGGCATGGAAAACGGCGGGTGACGATTCAGGGGGATGGCTTTGAAGCGGAAATCCGGCGGGAAGGTAACCGGGGCTGGGGAGTGTATGATTTTCGCCCGGCCCGGAAAAAAGATGCGGTTTCCCCTGCTGCGGGGAAGGGACGGAAGAGTGCGGCGGGGAAGATGGCCGATGCGGCGGAGGTGGTTACCGGGGCTGTATCGGGTGTGCGTTGGGACGGGAAGAAGGAGGACGGTTTGCCTGTGGCGGATGTGCCGGAGCGGAACGGACGGGTGAAGCCTGTCGGCGGGAAGGAGGTTTCCGGAGAGGCAGAGGCGTTTTTGGACGGACTGATGAGGGACGGGCAGGCTTTTTCGTGGACGGGTTTACTAAGCCGAAAAATGAATGGGAATTGACGGGGATGTAGCCGGGAAAAATGGTTGAGGATGCAGGCGGGGAGGAGGAATGATAGTAACGGATTTATGGGATAATATAGGCAGGAAAGTGTATGATAAAGGCAGATAAAGGGGTGTTGAAATTAGCCTCTAAAATTGGATATAGCCGCCGGAACGGGGCTGTGGAGGTGGAACGGGGCGAGGATGCGGAAAGCCGGAAGCGGAATTACGATTTACTGAACCGGGTGGCGGAGTGCTACGGGGCGATGTATGAGTTGAGGAGGCGGCGGATGCGCAGCCGTAAGTTTTACCGGGGCGACCAGTGGAGCGATGTGGTGGAAGTGAACGGGGAGCGTGTGCGGGAGGAGGATTATATCCGGCAGCAGGGGAAGCCTGCCCTGAAACAGAATATGATCCGCCCGCCGCTTAGGAATGTGGTGGGGCAGTACCGCAGCAATCCTTTTAAGCCTGTGGTGTTCGCCCGGAACCGTCAGAATCAGAAGGCTGCCGAGATGATGAGCGTGGCTTTGGAGGCGGCTTTGTTTATGAACGAGAGTAAGGAGCGGGATGTGCGGGCGCTGGAGGAGTTTTTGCTGTCGGGGATGGTGGTGTATAAGACGGGGTTTTCGTTTGACCATGAGCGGCAGCAGGCTATCCCGAAGTTCCGGGCGGTGAATCCGAACCGTTTTTTTGTGAATACGGATTTGGAGGATGTTTGCGGGGGGGATGTGAATTTTATCGGGGAGCTGGCCGACCTGACGATCGAGGATGTGGTGGCAGAGTATGCCCGGAACGGGTTGAGCGAGGAGGATGTGAGGCGGATGTACGGGAATGTGAGCGATTTTTATGCTTCTATGCCGGGTTTCGATGCGAAGCGTATGGATGGGCTCGATCCGCTTGTGCCCCAGGACGGCAGCCGTTGCCGGGTGATCGAGGTGTGGCGGCTGGAAGCGGAGTGGCGGTTGTGGGTGCACGATTATCTGGATGCCAGTTACGAGGTTTACAGCGAGGAGGCTTTGCCGGAGATCGAGGCCGAAAATGAGCGGCGTGCCGCCCTGGGAGCGGAGCATGGGGTGGAAGTCCCGGTGGTGGTGTATGAGCGGAAGTATGTGAAATATTGGAAATGCTATCACCTGACGCCTTGCGGGGAGACGCTTTGGGAGGGAGAGACGCCCTATGAGCATCGCAGCCACCCGTATGTGTTTAAGCTGTATCCGTTGCTCGACGGGGAAGTGTGGGGCATGGTGGAGGATTTGATCGACCAGCAGAAAATGGTGAACCGGATGGTGATTTTGCAGGATTTTATTATTAGCGCTTCGGCGAAAGGGGTGTTGCTGGTTCCGGAGGAGTGTATTCCGGAGGATATGACGATCGAGGATTTTGCCGAGGAGTGGGTGAAGTATAACGGGGTGATTAAAATCCGCCTGAAACCGGGACAGGCCGCTCCGCAGCAGGTGGCGGCAAATAGCCTGCATGTGGGGATTTCGGAGATGATTCAGATGCAGTTGAGGCTGATGCAGGATATTGCCGGGGTACAGGGGGCGATTCAGGGAAAAAGCCCGTTGTCCGGCACGGCGGCTTCGCTGTATGCGCAGGAGACGCAGAATGCGGCTTTGAATGTGCTGGATTATCTGGAAACGTTCAGCGCTTTCCTGCAAAGGCGGGATAAAAAGCTGTTGCAGGTGATTAAGCAGTTTTACACGGAACGGCAGTATATTGCGGTGGCGGGGAGTGATTATAGCGAGGAGGCGCGGAATTACGATCCCGAAAAGATCCGTGAGGTGGATTTCGACAATACGATTACGAAGGGCGTGGATACGCCGTCTTACCGGGTGGTGGTGGATGAAATTTTGTGGAAGTTGCTGGAAGGGCGTTTTATTTCGGCGGAGATGTTTTTAGAGCATTGTTCTTATCCTTTTGCCGATAAAGTGTTGCAGGGAATGAAGAAGATGCGGGAGGAACTTTCGCAGGGGCAGATGCCGGAGGGCGTGCCTGCCCAGTTGCTGGCTCAGGTGGAGCAGGAAGCAGGACGAATGTCGCCGGAGCAGCAGGCGCAGTTGGAGAAGCTGATGAACGGGGGGTATAGGAAGGAGAAATAAGCTGGAAATCGAAAAGGGTTTAGGCAAAGGTGTGCAAAAGAATCTGCACTCCTTTGCTCTTTTTAGTATCGGTGGCGTGTTTGGAATCGCTGCCGATTGTATCAAACTGATTTTATGGTTAAGGAAGGGTCTTCATGTATTTAATAATATCATGCCTTGTAGCTTGATTGTCATCGAATTGGAAATGTCCCGAATCATTGGTAGCATGCCATCCATCAGCTTTTTCTATAAATGTTCCTGCAAAATCAACATCGGGATCTCCTCCTCTCAGGGTTGGGTGAGGAACTTTGTTAGTACCGCCTAAATTAATACCACCTGTAAGATTTCCCGGATTCCATATAAAAATATGTTCTCCGACTGTTGCTAACCAGTTGTTTATTTCAGCTTTTGTGTCCATATTTTTTCCTCCAAGATAGGCAAATTCGATGTTAGCTCTGCTTTCTGCCACGAAATCTGCGGTTGCTTTACCACTTCTTTTGGCATCCTTGTATGCCCTGATCGTGTCAGGGGTGAAAAACCTATCTCTTAAATCACATCTTAAATCATTGCTTACCATAGCATCTACTGTTCTTTTCATCTGCATCGGTTTTTGCTGTCCTATGCTTTGTAGGGTTTTACGCTGGCTGACGGCCACGGGGCGGTTGTCTGTGAAGTTGAATTGTTGTTTTTTACTTTGCCCGACGGTGTTTATCAGGTTACTTTCGGTGGTCCGGGCAGGAGATTGGGGGATATAAGTTTCCATAATCCGGGATTTTTAATTTATAATATTGATAGCTGTTATTTCTAAGGTTGAGGCGGTAGGTAAATTTAGTAAAGGAGCGGTTAGGTGTATGTAGGGAGATTGAGAATTATACAAAATCAGGATCATGTTTTGTTGTTTTCAGTGTTTTTTGATGAGATAGGTAATAAGTGACACTTTGTAGATAGGGGGTATCGTGATTTTTGAGGTTGTTGTTATTGTTTGTTTGGGTGCATGAAGGAATGTAGTAGCAGGAATATTCCTGCTTTTTTTGTTTTATATTTTGGAGGAAACCGTGGTTAATTCTTTATAAAATTACCCTTCTGACACTAACATTAGGGACTTTTTGCATTTAAAATACCTTTTTGTGGTGATTGATGGCTTTTGGAGGTTGCCGTAGTTTTGCCTGCGGAAATTAAATGAAAGTGCAATGCTAAAATCAGTCTTTATTTTTTTGTTGTTAGTGGTGTTTTGCGGCGGGGCTGCTGCGCAGAAGGCCGGGAGGGTGAAAGTTTCCGGAAGTGTGAGGACGACGGATGGTGTGCCTGCCGAGTTTATCAATGTTCAATTAAAGAATACTTCTTTCGGGGGGATTTCGGACGGGAAGGGGAATTTTGAGTTTACGGCGCCTCCGGGCGAGTATGTGCTGGTGGTGCAGTCTATTGCCGCCCACCGGGAGGAATATCCGGTGGTTATCCGGGCGGAAGGCGAGAATCATTTTCCCGGTCTGGTGATCCGCGAGAATGTGAGCCAACTGGAAGAGGTGGTGGTGACGGGGCAGTTTTCCCCGCAGTCTATGCGCAATTCGCTTTATAAGGTGCGTTCCATCACCAGCAAGCAGATTAAACAGAAGGCGGCTACCAGCGTGCAGTCGTTGCTGAATACGGAGATCGGGATTCGCTTGTCGAACGATATGGCATTGGGGGAGACGGATTTCGAGCTGATGGGGATGAGCGGTAATAATGTGAAGGTGCTGCTGGACGGTGTGCCTTTGATTGACCGGGGATCAACGAAGCAGAGCCTGAGCCAGATCGATGTGAACAGTATCGAGCGGGTGGAGCTGGTGGAAGGGCCGATGTCCGTGGTTTACGGTACGGATGCGCTGGCCGGGGTGATTAATATTATTACCAAGAAAGGATCGTCCGGAACGGGAGAGAATAGGTGGAATGTGGGAGTGCGGGTGCAGGAGGAGTCGATGGGAAAGGAGTATCATGCTTTTACGGGGGAAGGGCTTCACAATGAAAATATCGATCTGGGTGTCAGCCTGAAAAACGGGATGTTTGTGAATGGCGGTTTCACCCGGAATAATAACGGCGGCTGGAAGGGTGACCTGACCGGACGTGAGAGACGTTGGTCGCCCAAGGACCAGAATCTGTATAACGCTATGTTGGGTTTCCGGGAGAGGGATTTGAGTGTGTGGTATCGTTTGGATTTTTTGGATGAAAAGATCAATACTCCGATGAATGGCTCGGAGCCGGAAGAGATTTCGGATAAGGATTTCCTGACGAAACGTTATACGCATCAGTTGCAGGCGAACTGGCGGCTGGACAATAA
>OBYR01000354.1_pt1 | contig 40648 bp, 30 predicted proteins | sample 1495491 | NCBI WGS metagenome assembly OBYR01 (sample SAMEA2580206, study PRJEB22360) | human gut metagenome | biome: human gut; feature: human-associated habitat; material: faeces | place: Denmark | collected 2008/2010 | reverse complement strand
GTTCTATCCCGGTTGCAGTCGCTTCGCTCCTGCACCACATGGTCGATACGGCGGTTTGGCGTTGGATCGGTTCTTTCTGATATATGCTGGTTGCGGCTCTTCTTTTGGGAGGAGTCGCTTTTTTGTTGCTAGGAGGTTGGCCCGTGGTTGATGGGGATGCTCGCTCTGAGCTTCTTTCTGCTGATTGGAATGACGAATGGATGCGCTTGCAAGCTGATCGGCATCGGGCTGATGATCCTTTTGAGTGGGATAAGCGGGCTCGGCATTTTCGGCCATTGGAGACTGCCCCGTATGCTCGGGATTTTATAAAACTGCTGGCGCTTGAGCCTGGTGAGTCGGTGCTCGATATGGGGTGTGGGGCTGGGTCGATTGCTATTCCGCTTGCTCAGGCTGGGCATCCTGTGATTGCAGCCGACTTCTCCCCCGCTATGTTGGGCACCCTTGATGCCGGCGTTGAGTATTACGGGCTCGAGGATCTTATTACACCGCTTGAGCTTGCTTGGGATGATGATTGGGATTTGGTTGGACCGGTCGCAAAAGCGGTGGATGTTGCCTTTGCCAGTCGCTCTGTCACCACGACCAACCTAAAAGGCGCACTTGCCAAGCTTGATCGAACGGCTCGTCGGCGTTGTGCCGTTACGATGGTCGCCAACTCGAGCCCGCGTTATGACCTGCACTTGATGAATGCCATCGGCGCCTCGGTTACCTGCAGCAATGGTTTTGTGTACGCCTTTAACATCCTTATTCAGATGGGTGCACTGCCACAGGTCACGTATTTTGAATCACCCCGCCGCGACACCTTCGATAGTCTCGAGGCAGGCGTGGCAGACTTTTCTCGCATGCTCGAGCACGGCAACGAGGACAAGATCGACCGCCTGCGCAACTATATCGCCCACCACATGATCGAGAACCCCCATGCCGGTGAGCCGGGATCCAAGGGCGTACCGCAGGGACGCTACATGCTCGACCACATCCGCAAAGTCCGATGGGCGTTTATCGCCTGGGAGCCGGTCTCCGTACCCCGCCCGTAGCCCATCTAAAGCTTGCATCGTCTTCCCGCCCGGCATCCGCATTCTTTGCGAACTGGGCAAACATGCCCCACACCGTGCCGTTCCTGCGCTATCGTGGGACAGCTCACGTAGATTAAGGCCCCATTGCGGGGCGCCCCATACATAGAAAGCGAGAACCCATGGCACTGACAGGAGCCCAGGTCAAGCAGCTTCGCAGCATGGCCCATCACCTCAACCCCGCCATCATCATCGGTAAGTCCGATGTCAACGAGGGCACCGTCGAGCAGACGGTCGCCTACCTGGAGAAGCACGAGCTCGTTAAGTGCTCCGTGCTGGACGGCTCCAGCCTTTCTGCCCGCGAGGCCGCCGAGGAGCTCGCCGAGCGCTGCCACGCCGACGTCGTTCAGGTTATCGGCCGCAAGTTCTCGCTGTATCGCGAGTCCTCGCGCAAGGATATCGAGAAGATCAAGCTCGTCTAAAACCGACTGGCCATACCGAGTAGCCTGCGGGCGTCCGAGTGATTCGGGCGCCCGTTTTTTATCGCTCGACAAGCACGCGCTTGAGCCTGCCTTCGACCAGGCGCTCATACAGGCGCCTTGTCTCGGGCTCGGGCACGCCTTGAACCTGCTCTCGCAGGTGGTGCATGTGACCGCTGTATAGCTCGACAACATCGCGGCGTCGTCCCGCCGCACCGTAAACGCGCATGGCACAGCGAACCATGTCCTCGCGCGCCGTCTCTTGGCGAAGCCCCGATTCAACGAGCCAAATTGCCGATTGCAGGTCATTTTCCTCGAGAGCGGCATTCGCTCCCCTAATCATGCAGTCGATGTACTTGGATTGCATAATGTGGCGCATGCGCGTAAAAAACGTGGGATTGCAACCGGTGGGAACATACAGCGGCCCCGCGTAGAGCTGCTCAACCTTAAGACAAAGCTCAACCAGGTGAGGGCCTCTCGCGCCCATACGGTTTCCCAGGATCTCGCGGCTCAGCTGGTCAAAGAGCCTTACATCGGTCTTAACGTAGTCGCCGTTGAGCCCTATGCACTCGTTTTGGATGAGCACGCACGACTTGCCATCCGGCGTTGGACCCAAAGCCGAGCGCAAGCGCGATACCGTCGAATACAGATTGTTGCGCGCCGCGCTAAACTCGGCATGGGGCCACAACTCCATGGCGATTGTCTCGCGGTCGACCATGGCATCCATGCCCACCGCGAGCCGCTCGGCAAGTGTTGCCGCCTTTTTGCGACGCCACATCTTATCCGTGATGGGAAAGCCGTCGCGCTCGGCGCGAAATGTGCCAAACATGCGCATCTCAATATGGCCGATCGTATCGACAGCCTCAACCTCGCCCGCCTGGAACAGGTGCTCGCTTTCGCCCTCAAAATCATCGCGTAGTGAATACCGCGACAGTTCACGCACCGGAAGCTTCTTGCGAATCCTGACGGCAGGCTCGCCCAGACAATGCATCGCAAGACGTGCGAACAGCCGATACGATGGGTCTAAAATCCCCGAGCGATTCATAGACATCCAAGCGGCAAGATCGCTATCGCGGCCCGCAGCGGCCAAATGCAGTGCCACGATCCAGGCTTCTGAGCCGCCGACCTGTGTCTTGCTAATATCGAGCAGTTCTGCCTCTTCGCGAACCGATACCAGCGACGTATTGCGCAGGTACGCCACGCGCTCAAGCAGCAACGCGTTTTCGCGCATGTACGCAATCGATTCGTCGGCGAGCTTGAGCACCTGAACCGCACGGAACTTCGCGTTGACCGGCCGCCCCTCCGCCAGCGATTGCCAACCCTCCAGCAATAACCCAAACAGCTGAATTTGATTGTCACGAACACGCACCGCAAAGCGGTCGAGCTCGCCAAACGCCACATCGTCGGTCACGGGCAAGCCCGCGAGCAGGCGCCGCGCCGCGAGCACCATACGCAGCCAAATGGATGGTGCCTTAAGCCCGCGGATATCGAGCGCCTCGAGTATCTGCGCCATCTTGTCATCGCGCTCGTCGGGTTTAGCAAACGAGCCGTCGAACAGCTCCACCAGCATATGGTCGGCCTGTATGAGAATCCCCGCGATGTCGAGCTCGCAATCATAAGCTTTGCACGCCTTGAGCTTCGCGAGAACATTGCCGTCTTCCGCTCGCTCGGTTAGGTGGCGCTTGACCTCGATATGCGCGGACAGCATGTCGAGCACCTCGCAGGATGTCTGTTCTTGCACAACAGGGTTGGCGGGAAGCCCCAGGTCATTGTCGCCGTAAAAGGCGATAGTAAGCGCCTGGGCTATTTTCCAGGTAGCGGGGTCGACCTCGCGGGCCGCCTGGTCACCCGCACGTTCGATAACGGACGCCATATACCTTGCCAGCTTTGTATTGCACACGCTGACAGCCGCCAGATACACGCCGAGTGCCTCGGCGGCTGTCGGCTCTTGCTCCTGCTTTTCTGCATTGATCATCGCCGATGCTGCACGGCAAATGTCCCCTCCATGCCCGGTCAGGGCAAGATCGGCCCCATACTGCCCGGCAAGCTCCAACACCACACGGCGGTCCAAGAACGCATCGGCCAGATCCATGGCCAAATCGCATCGGGCCGCCTTTATCAAAATGCGAGCAGCCCGCGATACTAGTTCGGGACGGATCTCGGCAACAAGCTTTCGCAGCCTCAGGCGCGCGTTGTCCTTAGCGCCCAAACACCTAAAGGTGCGATCAGACGGATCCACGCCAAAAATCGGATAATCGCGCACAAAGATAGACTGGTCGACCATCGAAAGCCTCACACCGCACGCCTCTAGCTCCGCAATGCGGCCCTCGCCCATCAATACCATCAAGCAGGCAACGGTAAACAACAGGTTGTTCTCGAGCGATGCGAGATCGGCCAGCGCCGCACCGTACACGTTGACGATTTCGTTTTCGAGCAACCCGGCAACATCGCCCTGTCCATACATCCCCGTCTGCAAGGCAGATACCAGCTCTGGCACACCTTGCGTGAGCCGATAAAAATCGAGCGATGTGCTGATAGAGAACGCCGTGGCCCATGACGAATACTCATAGGCGTGCACCTTGAGCATCTGCGCATTGACTTTTACAGAATCGCCCAGCCCGTGGATAAGCAATCGGTTGGAGGGGCGGCAGGCAATAAAGACCCCCGTCCCCGTAGCACGTAAGCTGCGGATTCGATCGATGAGGTCCTCGGTTTCGTGCTGCTCGAGATTGGGCACGTTGTCGATCGCAACGAGCGAATGAGGTTTGTCCTTAAGCTCATCGGCGACAACCTCGAGCTGCATAAAGAGCTCGCGTCCAATCGCGCGGTCGGCCTCGATAATCCGAACCGGCCCTCGCGTGGGGTCCGATTTAACCTCCTGCACGTATTGCAGCAACACCGACGTCTTACCAAACCCATCGGGCGCGTAGAGCAAAACAATTCCCGCCTTGCGCCCTTTAACGATGAGCTCGTTCATCAAGCGATCGCGCCGCACCATATAGCCGCCGCCCGTCGGCATCAACTCGAGGTCGTCCGTATTGCCCAGATCGTTTACCATGCTTGCTCCTCAACTCGACCATATGGACACCGTAGCTGCAGGACCATATGAGCCGCCCCGTGAATAGCGCGACTTAGAGTTTTTAATTGTCTGCCGGTACGTGTTTGGCAAGTTTTTGTACAGCGAGGCCCGATGGTAACTTATCCCCCGACCAATAGGTCTTTGCGCAGGTCAATGCGCTTGCCAGCATGTCCCATCCCATTTGCAGTGTAGCGCAGTCGGCTATTTTTATTTGAGTTGCGCAACTCGCCTACTCCTCGCTACCGCCTGCGACTCTATGGTGGCAAATGTGCATAGAATCTGCTATAGAATGAATCACAAAAATTTAAAACCCTCCAGTCAAGCACGCGGCAAGGTTTCCGTCATGTATACGCCACGGCGTATGTCCACTAAAAAGGCCCCCGCAAAGCGAGGGCCTTTTGAGAAACTATGTAAGATCGCTTGATCGCGTTACTCGCAGAGCGAAAGAGCGGCCTCGTCAGCAACGACAACGCAGTTGGTGTGCAGCTGCAGGATCGAAGCCGGGCATTTGGGCGTAACCGGACCATAGCACATATCGTGCACGGCCTGAGCCTTGGCCTCGCCGTTGGCGACAACCAGGATCATGCGGGCATACATGATGGTCTGGGTGCCCATGGTGTAAGCCTGACGGGGCACGTCATCGATGCTGTCGAACAGGCGGCTGTTGGCCTGAATGGTGCTCTCGGTGAGGTCGACGCAGTGCGTACCCTTGGAGAAGTGGTCATCGGGCTCGTTAAAGCCGATGTGACCGTTGTTGCCAATGCCGAGCAGCTGCAGATCCGGGTAACCGGCGGCAGCGACGATCTTGTCGTACTCGGAGCAGGCAGCGGCGGCATCGGGGTTGGAGCCATCGGGCACGTGCGTGTTGTTCAGATCGATATTGATGTGATCGAAGAAGTTCTCGCGCATAAAGTAGTGATAGCTCTGGGGATCGTCGTGCGAAAGACCACGATACTCGTCCAGGTTATAAGTGCTGACCTCGGCGAAGTCGACGTCGCCCTTCTCGTACCAAGCGGCGAGCTGCTTGTAGGCGCCAATCGGGGTGGAGCCGGTGGCAAGACCCAGCACGCAATCGGGCTTGAGGATAACCTGGGCCGAGATGATATTAGCGGCCTTGCGGCTCATATCCTCGTAGTCTTTAGCTTTAATGATTTTCATTACGCGTCCTTTCTCGTACAAGAGAGGCAAGGCTCCCCTTACAAGCACTTGCCCGCGGCCCGCGTCGGCCGCAACCAACGTGTGCGGCCACCAGGGCGAGGTCGCGTAATATATGTGTCTCGTGTCTAACCGCGTCGAGGCCCCTGCCCGTCCACGGTGACCCAAAGCTGTTTAGCTTCGGACAATCCCCATCTTGCCACGGAGGGCGCCCTCTTTCAAGGGCGCCCTCCGTAAACGTGATTGAATTGTAGGCTAAAGGCCAAGCGGAGCGACTAGCGCTCGCGAGCAACGATGAGCTGGTCCATCTCCTCGACATGCTCGCCAACGGAGCCCTTGATGCTCGAGAACTCAACAGAGTTGCACACCAAGATGGGAACCGTCACATCGTAACCCTCGGCAGCAATTGCCTCGCGATCGAACTCGATGAGCACGTCGCCCTTATGGACGACATCACCCACCTGTGCATGCACGCTAAAATGCTTGCCCTCAAGCTGGACAGTGTCCAAACCAACATGGATGAGCACGTCTAGACCATCGACCGTGTTGAGCGCAACGGCGTGACCCGTGGGAAAAATGGCCTCGACCTTGGCGTCTGCCGGCGCAATCACACGCGTGCCGGTAGGCTGAATCGCCACGCCCTGGCCCAAAAGGCCGGTAGCAAACGTCTGGTCTTTGACCTCGGACAACGGAATGACGTCGCCCGAGATGGGAGCATCCAGCGTAAGGACTCGACCACGCATACCAAAAGACCTCAGGACTTTAGTGAACATGCTCCCCCTCGGACATACCAATCAATCAAAATAACTTTAACAGTTTACCACTTGGCACCCGTTTTTGACCATTAGGGAAGTTCGCGCTTGACAACCTCGACGATGTCGTCAACCACACGCTGGGTCAACTCGTGCGTCTCGGCCTCGGCCATCACACGGACCAGCGGCTCGGTGCCACTCGGACGTACCAGAATGCGGCCGCGACCGTTGAGCTCCTTCTCGGCGGCAGCGACGGCGTCCCAAATGGGCTGACAATCGTCCAGGCCGGCCTTATTGTCGGAATGTACGTTGACAAGTACCTGCGGGTACTTCTTCATGATGCCGGCAAGGTCGGTGAGGGTGCGGCCGGTGCGCTTGAGCACGGCCAGAAGCTGCAGGGCCGTCACCAAGCCGTCGCCGGTGGTGTTGTGCTCCAGGAAGATGATGTGGCCGGACTGCTCGCCGCCGATGACGGCACCGTCCTCGAGCATACGCTCGAGAACATAGCGGTCGCCCACGGCGGTCTGGACCATCTCGAAGCCCTGCTCCTTCATGGCGATGGAGAAGCCTAGGTTGCACATAACGGTCGAGACGATCTCGGAGTTGGCGAGCTTGCCGCGAGCGGCCAAGTCGGAGCCGCAGATGGCCAGGATGTAGTCGCCATCGATTTCGTTGCCCTCGCTGTCCACGAACAGCACGCGATCGGCGTCGCCATCGTGAGCCAGACCGATGTCGGCGTGGGTGCGCAGCACGAGCTCACGCAGGGGCTCAAGATGAGTGGAGCCGCACTCGACGTTAATGTCGGTGCCGCAGTAGTCGGTGTTGATGGCATGGACCGTGGCGCCCAGGCGCTGCAGTGCGGCGGGCGTGGTCTGGCAAGAAGCGCCGTGGCCGCAGTCGACGGCAACAACCAGGCCGTCGAGCTTAAGGCCGTCGAGCGTGTTGATGGCATGATCGACATATGCCTTGCGGGCGTCCTTCATCTTGATGATGTGACCCACACCGGCGCCGGTCGGCAGCGTGTCGGCAGCCATGGCCTCCTCGGACATGACCCAGGCGCTGATCTCTTCCTCGACAGCATCGGGAAGCTTCATGCCCTTGCGGCTAAAGAACTTGATGCCGTTGAACTCCGGCGGATTGTGCGAAGCAGAGATGACGATGCCGCCGTCGAGCTCGTTTTGGACGGTGAGCAGCGCCACGGCCGGCGTAGGGATAACGCCGCAGCAGTGCGGTCGGCCGCCCTCGGCCATAATGCCGGCGGTCAGAGCACTCTCGAGCATGGTGCCCGAAAGACGCGTGTCACGGCCGATGCAAATGTCCGGACCAAGGAACTTGGTCGCCGCACGGCCAAGACGAAACGCGAGGTCGCACGAGAGGTCGGCGTTGGCGACGCCGCGGACGCCATCGGTACCGAAGATGTTCTGGGGCATAGGATCGCTCCTTCCCAAGTGGGCAAAACGCAGTCGCCCACCCTAGTCGAAAAAGAAAAGCGGGACCCGCCGAGCAATCGGCAGGCCCCGCTTGTACATTGTATCTCGTAAGGAGATAAAACCTTAGCGCTTGGAGAACTGGGGAGCGCGGCGAGCCTTCTTGAGGCCGTACTTCTTGCGCTCGACCACGCGAGCATCGCGCGTAAGGAAACCGGCCTTCTTGAGGTCAGCACGGTAGTCGCCAGCGTTCAGAAGAGCGCGAGCGATGCCCAGGCGCAGAGCGCCGGACTGACCGGAGATGCCGCCGCCATCGCACAGAGCGATAACGTCGAACTGACCGGCGGTGTCGGTCACCTTGAAGGGAGCAAGGGCGTTCTCAACGAGCTGATGACGGCCGAAATACTGCTCGGCGTCACGCTTGTTGATGGTCACCTTGCCGGTGCCGGGGACGAGACGGACGCGGGCGACGGCGTTCTTACGACGGCCGGTACCCTGGTAGACAACGGTGTTCTCAGCCATCTTTAAGCCTCCAGCTCAATCTTCGTGGGGTTCTGGGCAGCGTGCGGATGCTCGGCACCAGCGTAGACCTTAAGCTTGGTCATCTGGGCACGGCCGAGGGTGGTCTTGGGCAGCATGCCGCGAACGGCGCGCTCGATGACCTTCTCCGGGTGCTTCTCCATAGCCTGGCGGAAGCTCTCAGCCTTGAGGCCGCCGTTGTAGCCGCTGTGGCGATAATAGGTCTTCGTGTCGGCCTTGTTACCGGTAAGCTGGACCTTATCGGCGTTGATGACGACAACGAAGTCGCCGCAGTCGCTGTTGGGCGTGAACTGGGGCTTGTTCTTACCGCGCAGAATCATTGCGATCTGGGTGGCAAGACGGCCCAGGACAGCACCATCGGCGTCGACGAGAACCCAGTTGCGCTGGACCTCGCCCTGCTTGGCGTAGTGAGTCGATTTCGAAATCACTTAGACTCCTCCATGTACAGTACGTGTTGTTACAGAGATTCACGGGGCTCTGCAAGTAACCCGTCCATATTACCCCGCTCGCCGCCCGAGTCAACAGGTATTTTGGTTCTGACCAGACTTTCTGCACATGTCGTCCATGGGTCATGACGTCGCGACACTAGCGCTCGACAAATGCCTCGATATCTCCCAGCAAGCGCTTTGCCTCCTGGCGGCCCTGAATATACAGGTCGAGGAGCTTTGCTGGATCGTGCTCAACGTGGCCGACCTCGACCGGCTTTTGCGGAGCAACGACCAGCGCGCGGCCCTCGCGCTCATACTTCCACAGATGCATGCGCTGGATGTTATAGAGATCGTGGCGCGTCTCGATAGCCTCGAGCAGGTAGGGGTAGTCGGCATAGCGGGCGCGCGCGGCGGGCATAAACTCGTAGGGCTTTTTCTCGTACGAGCGGTCCTGCGTGACAATGACAACCGCGCGATCGAAGCCCGCCTCCTCCAGCACGTGCTCGATGGGAACCGAATCGGCTACGCCACCGTCGACGTATTTGTGCCCGTCAATCTCGACCGGCGGCGTCACCAGCGGCAGCGACGTCGAGGCGCGCACGGCATCGAGGTCGAGCACGGCGCTTTTGACCGGCAGGTACGCGGCGGTTCCAAAGAGCATGTCCGTCGCGACGGCGTACATCTCGATGGGGCTGGCGTCGAACGTCTCGTTGTCAAAGGGATCCAGGCGGTCCTGGACGTCGTTAAAGATAAAGTCGTAACCCACGATGGAACCCGTGGACGCAAACGATGCGGCGCCCATGAAACGGTTATCGTTGCAGAAAGCCAGGTTGATGCGGTTGGCACGGCCGATCTGGTGCGACTTGTAGTTGACGCCGTTGAGGGCGCCGGCCGATACGCCATATACCGCCGGAATCTCGACGCCGGCCTCCATGAGGACGTCGAGCACGCCTGCAGTAAATTGCCCGCGGAAGCTGCCGCCCTCCAAAACGAGCGCGACTTTGCCGGCGTTCTTTGCCCTATCTTCTGCAGTCATGTTGACCTCCTGCTGTTTCGTTTTGGCTTTCTTCTACCCAGTTTTGGGATAGAGAGCGCATTGGTTTTGGAGTTGAGGAGGACGGGGCGGCTGGCGGAAAGCACGCCCCGTTCTGAGGGGCGATTCCGGGATGGACTTTCCGCTTGAGCTGCCATTGGGAAAGCGTGTCCCGGTCTGCGTTGCCACGGCGTTTTCTTTACGCCCGCGCCCTGCATAGAGTTCGATTCTCCGCGGTACGGGGAATCCGTTAATGCGGGGGCATGGGCAGCCGGAGCTTAATCGACATCGCATAGATATTGGGCCGGGGCGTTGCGCGGAGAATCCGCGTATTTGCTTCGCAAATACGCCCCGGCTTCGGCCGCCTGCCGGCGCCCTCGCCCGCTCGCTACAAACGCTTCGCGTTTGCTTAACGCTCGCGCCCTGCACAGAGTTCGATTCTCCGCGGTACGGACTAGAAATAAAAAGGCAGGTAGATATGAGTATCTACCTGCCTGTTACTTATGGTGGAGGCGCGGAGAATCGAACTCCGGTCCACGAAAGCCCCCTGATTGGCATCTCCAAGCTCAGTCGCTGGTTTAGTCTCGGACGCTTTGCGCGCAGCGACACGCTCGCGGCATCCCAACCGGTTCGGTCTTAGCCTGCGCCATACCGATTACGTGCGCAGGAGCATTCCCCTAAAATGACGTCGCGCCGGTGTCGGGGAAATCACCGGGTTGACGCGCCGCTATAAATTAAGCAGCGAGAGCCATAGGCTCAAAAGAAGAGCTGTTGTCAATTCAATTTGACGGTACCCCTGTTTAACGAGGCGAGGAGACCTCGGCTTGCTTCCTCTCTCAGAGCTATCGTGTCGAAACCAGTCGCCCCCGAATGTCGGGAAAGTCTGGATGGTATCGGACCTGCAAACACCCGATAACCGTCGACTTTTCAAGGAACACGCGGGGTGAACCCCGCTCGTGGATAGCTATCTTACCACGTTCTAAAGGCAGACAGCTGCTCTATGCACGAGCTGTGAAGACCCTAATGTGCACCACACTTCGCACTTTTGCCACCGAACACGTCACGTATATTTTCGCCAAGCAAAATTGACCCGTCGAAAGGATCGTTATGGATACCAAGCAGCAACTCGTCAATGCCCTCGTGGGCCTGGGCTCAACCATTACCGAAGCTATGGATGTCATCGAGGGCTTTGTCCCCTGCGGACATCCCGCCCTAACGGTATCGAACGCACTCGTCACACTGGACGTTGACGATGATGCTGCTCTCGCCCAGCAGCTTGAGACCGTCGAGGGCTTTATCGACCATGTGAGCGAGAACCGCGGCGTGTCCGCCTACCACGGCATCGAGGTCGAGCTCGCGGGTCCCAAAGCCGATCTGCTCGCAGCAATCCGCGAGGTAGGCGCCCTTATGCAGACCGCAGGCGTCAAGAACACCCAGGTCAACGAGTGGGTCTACCGCAGCTTAGCCGCGCTCGACAGCTCCGAGGAAAAGGCGGCCGAGCAGCTCGCAGAAAGTCCCGCCATTAAGGCCGCGCTTTTGTAATTAAAGGATGCGTGGCCTTCCGAGCGCCGACGTTCCGAAGGCCACGCAGACAGCCAGGCGCTAGCAGGACACCCGCCCACCGCATTCTGCCAGCGCGAGAATCGGCATCATTTGGCGCGGGGTCTTCGCTGCAAGATCGGCATGTTCGAGCAGCTTGCGATCATTGGTCACTAAGTAATCGACCTGGGCGCGTTTGCATGCGGCGAGTACCAGGTTGTCCTCGTAATCGCGATGGAGCGTCAGATATTTATCGGCTAGCCACAGATCGGATGCGTCTGCTCCCACGGCCGTGGCGTTTTCGGTCATATTTCGAACAAACGCCAGCGCCGCATCGCCAATCGCGCGGGCAGAAGCCTCGTCGAGCGCTCCTCCGCTGGCAAGAACGCTACGCTTCAGCTCGTGTTGGACAACGTACAGCACGTCCTTAGCGATATGCACCGGGAAGAACAGCAATGCCCCCGCCTCCGTCGCCTGCCCAATAAACGCACGCGCGGCAAGCGACTCGGCATGGTCAACGCAAAACGAATCAACCCACACATTCGCATCCACCATGATTTTAAGAGGGGCTCCGCTCACAGGATCATCCCCTTTTGGCGATAGCGCTCGTCCATGGTTTCGGAATAGATTGTGTCCCAATCGCGGTCATCGGATGTAGACGATGTATCGATACCCAGGTCCGCGTAAAGCTGATCCGCCGCCGCCCATGATGCGACAAACGGCGATGTGGCACCAGCACTAGGCAGTTGGTCGTCAACGGCCGACAACACCTCTTCGCACGAACCGCCGCCCTGTGCAACCTTCGCTATGACCTTTTTGATAAGCTCGGGCAGCGAGGCACCCGAAAGCCGCAACGCTTCCTCCGCATGGTCCTTGACCTGACGATCAACGCGAACGTTTACCTGCGCCATGCCGCCAACAGCACCCATCTCAACCTCACCTTCGACTCCCGCTATCTCTGCTAGCATCACTATATATTGCTGCTAGCACATGGTCAAACGCAAAAGGCCTGCATTCTGGCAGATGCAACACCGTCCGAATGCAGGCCATAAACTCAAGCAAAAACGCTAGCGCAGATATGCCTTCGCGTTGCTCAGGCTGTAGGCGATCGTCGAGCCGTTGTGCAGCAGCGACGATGTCTGCGGGGTAATCGCGCCGGTAATGCCGAGCGCCAGGAGCGCTGAGTTGGTGAGCATCACCTTAGAGTAGGAGCTCGTCAGACGATCAATGAGGCCCTGACTCATACGACGCAGGCGCACGATCGCGGCCAAATCCGTATCGGTCAGGATGATATCGGCGACCTCCTTGGCGATGTCGCTTCCGCCACCCATCGCCAGACCCACGTCGGCCAAACCGAGCGCCGGCGAATCGTTGACGCCGTCGCCCACCATGGCAACATGGCGCCCCTCGCTCTTAATGCGCTCCACATAGGCGTACTTGTCCTCGGGCAGTAGCTCGGCCTTAAACTCGTCAACACCCGCCTCGCGCGCGATGCGCTCGGCCGTGCGCTCGGAATCACCCGTGAGCATAACGACATGCTTGACGCCCAGCGCATGCAGGTCGGCGATGGCCTCGCGCACTCCGGGCTTAAGCGGGTCCTCGATACCGAGCACGCCGACGACCTTGCCGTCGACCGCCAGATACAGCGGCGACAGACCCTGCATCTGGGACTCGATTTGTTCCTTAATGTCGGACTCGAGCTGCGCGCCCTCGTCCTCAAACACAAAGTGTGCCGAGCCAATAATTGCGCGACGACCCTCGATAGACGAGGCAATGCCGTGTGCCACGATGTACTCGACCGCAGCGTGACGCTCGCGGTGCTCGAGCCCACGCTCGCGAGCAGCGTTGACCACAGCGCGCGCCACCGGATGCGGAAAATGCTCCTCCAAGCAAGCAGAAAGGCGCAGGATCTCGTCCTCGCTCCAGCCATCGGTGGTGTGCACGCAGGCAAGACGCGGCTGCGCCTCGGTGAGCGTGCCGGTCTTATCAAACACAATGGTGTCGGCCTTGGCAAACGACTCAAAGTACTTCGCACCCTTGACCATAACGCCCATCTTGGCGGCATTGCTCATGGCGGTCATGACGGTGACCGAACCCGTGAGCTTGAGTGCGCACGAGTAGTCGACCATCAGCGCCGCTGAGGTCTTGATGAGGCTGCGGGTGGTAAGCGCAACCAGGCCCGCGAGCAGGAAGTTCCACGGGACAATCTTGTTGGCGAGGTCTTCCATGTGCGACTGGCCCTCGGACTTGAGTGAATCGGCCGTCTGCACGAGCGAGACGATCGAGCGGAGCTTGGTCTGAGCCGTGTTGGCGCGCACGCGCACCAAGATGCTGCCGTCTTCCACGACGGTCCCGGCGAACACGTCGTCGCCCACGCTGCGCTCAACGGCAAGCGGCTCCCCGGTCAGGTTCGCCTGGTTGACCATGGCGCTCCCCTGCTCGACAACACCGTCGATGCAAATGGACATGCCAGTGCGCACGGCGACCAAATCGCCGGGTTCAAGCTCGGTGGCGGCAACGCTTACCTCGGTGTCGCCGACGACCTTTTGCGCCTTATCGGGCACATCGAGCAGCGAGTTGATGAGCTCGTTTTCGCTCATGGCGCGCGTGTAGTCCTCGAGCAGCTCGCCCACATTGAGCAGGAACATCGTCTGCCCCGCAGTATCGACGTCGCGTTTGGCAAACGAGATACCGATGGCCGAAGCGTCGAGTACGGGAACGGTCAGGCGCGGCTGCGCCAGCTCATGAAGGGCAGCGCGCAAAAATGCCATGTAACCGGCCACGACAAACACCGCACGCAGAGGCGTCGGCAAGAACCAGCGGCGCGCGTAGTGGGCGCCGATAAGTGTCGCCAGGTCCATAACGAGTTTGTGCTTGCGCGGCTCGAGTTGCATCACGTAGCCCGTCTTTGCGTCGGCAATGGCCTGGGCATCGAGCGCACCGACGGCGGCCAGTACGGCATCGCGGCGCGGCTCGTCGTATTCGAGCGCCATCTGGCCGATGCGGCCGTAGACGCGCACCTTGCGCACACCATCGATTTCGCCGCTGAGCTTAAGAAGTGCATCGAGATCGCTCTCTGGCACAGGACCCGCCAATTGAAGACGGGTCCTGCCGGGGATCTCGCTAATAATCGAGAATCTCATAGTTTGCGCCTGGGAGCGTTACTCAGCTGCCTCGTCAGCAGCGGCCTCGCTCTGGGTGATGTAAGCAGCCTCGGCAACCATATCGTCGACCTCGGCCTTAGCCTGCTCGACCATGTCCTGGTAGCCGTTCTTGATGCGCATGCCGCACGCAATGCCCTGCACGCAGGCATTCTTTACCGGAGCGCTGGTGAGCAGCTTGATGCCAGCCGTACCAAGCAGAAAACCGCCACCAACAAGCAGGGTGTTAAACGTGGACTTCTTCATGATGTCTCTCCCTTTTCCGCAACAACTGCGGCACGGTGCCTTAGCACCCGAGTAAATAAGTTTGCTCGAGCACACTTTTGGAAAATAGTTTAGTTTATCTAACTATTAAGGTCAACAAAGGTTAACTTTTTGGAAATCTTGGGGCGCGATGTGACCAAGGGGACCGTCCCTTTGCCACCCGCACAAAAAAATGAGGGCGCCAACGGCGCCCTCATTCACCAAATTCAATCCAGCCCACCTGACCCGAACGGCCGAGTCGTTGCAGAACCGAGGGGTCGGGCGCAGGGCCTTGCCTCTCAATGAGTTCCGCACGAACAGGAGGCGCCAGTGGCGCCTCCGTCGTGAGTCAGGACTGTCCGAAATTGAGAGGCAAGGCCCTGCGCCCGACCCCTCGGTTCCCGCTTACGAGAGCGACGTTCTCAGCAACTCGTTGAAGAGTTTCGGGTTGCCCTTGCCGCGGCTCGCCTTCATGCACTGGCCCACCAAAAAGCCGATGACCTTCTGGTTGCCGTCACGATACTGCTGCGCCTGATCGGCACAGTTAGCCAGTACCTCGTCCACAATCGGCTGCAGCGCGCCGGCATCGCTTACCTGACGCATACCGCACTCGTCGACGATCTTGTTGGGGTCGTCGCCGGTCTGGGCCATGGCCTCAAAGACCTCGTGCGCCTGGTTGGAGCTGATGGTATCGGTCGCCAGCAGCTTGGCAAGGGCTGCCACCTGAGCCGGTGCAATACCGGACTCGGCCAGCGTGACGCCCGCACCCTTAAGATAGGCGATCATCTCGGCCGATTGTGGGTGCGCGCCCGCCTGGCCCCCCTGGCCAGCCATACCGGCAGCGGCGGCCTCAAAGAACTCGGCAAACTCCGGGTCGCCGGCGATCTGCTCGGCATCGGCCGTCTTAATGCCAAAGCCGGCCTCAAAACGGGCGCGCTTGGCATCGGGCAGCTCGGGGATCTCGCCACGGCAACGGTCGATGAACTCGTCGTCCAGATCGAACGGCGCCAGATCGGGGTCGGGGAACAGGCGATAGTCGTCGGCCGTTTCCTTCACACGCATGACCACGGTGCGCTTGCGGCTGGGCTCCCAGTGGCGGGTCTCCTGATAAATGATGCCGCCCTCCTCGAGCACCTCGGCCTGGCGGCAAATCTCGTAGGCAAGGCCGTCATGCAGGCTCTTAAACGAGTTGAGGTTCTTGAGCTCGGTCTTGGTGCCCAGCTTGGTCTCGCCACGGCGACGCAGCGACACGTTGCCGTCGCAGCGCATGGAACCCTTCTCCATGGAGCAATCCGAAATGCCCAGCGTCACAAAGATGCGACGGAGCTTCTCCATAAACAGGCGAGCCTCCTCGGGCGTACGCAAGTCGGGCTCGGTCACGAGCTCAATCAAAGGCGTGCCGCAGCGGTTGTAGTCGACGAGCGACTCGGCCGCGGCGGTAATGCGGCCCTCGGCACCGCCCACGTGCACCATCTTGGCTGCGTCCTCCTCCATGTGGATGCGCAGGATGCGGATGGGCACCGTGTAGGAACCGTCCTCGCGACGCTCGGGCATCTGCAGGTTGGACGCGTCGTAGCTGGCCAGGTGGCCGGCACGTTGATTGCCCTCGCGCATGGTCGACGTCATAGACGTGGACAGGCCCTCGGCGTTGGCCGAAGCGCTCGCCAGGCTCTGGGCCTCGGCCTCGCCAAATGCGCAGTCGGGGCGCTCGGCGGCACCGCGACCGGTCACGTCCAGGTCCAGGTGGCCGTACATGGCAAAGGCAACCGGACCCTGCGTGGTCTGGAAGTTCTTGGCCATATCGGGATAGAAGTAGTGCTTGCGGTAGAACATCGAGTGGCGCTGAATCTCGCAGTTGGTGGCGAGACCGGCCTTGACAATGCTCTCGATGGCGCGCTTGTTGGGCACCGGCAGGGCGCCGGGCAGGCCCAGGCACACCGGGCACACGTTGGCGTTGGGCTCGTCATCGTGGCTGAGCTTGCAGTTGCAGAACATCTTGGTATCGAGTGCGGTGAGCTCGGTATGGATCTCCAGGCCGATCACGGCCTCCCAATCCTGCAGGACCTCGGAAAGCTCCTTCATTACAGCTCGCCTCCCTTCCCGGCAAAATCGGGCGCGACGGAAAGCGCGGGCGCACCCGTGGCGGCATCGGCAAAGCCGCGCTCCATGGCGCGGGCAAACGTGAGCAGCTGACGGTCCTTAAACGCCGGACCCACCAGCTGGGCAGAAACGGGCAGTTGAGTATCCTCGCCCAGGCCCAGCGGCACCGAGATACCGCCGTTGCCGCAAATGTTGAGCGAGATGGTGTACAGGTCGGAGAGGTACATCTGCGTGGGGTCGCTGATCTCGCCAAACTTAAAGGCCGTGCGCGGCGAGGCGGGCATGAGGATGGTGTCCACCTTGGCATACGCGGCGTCGTAGTCCTGCGTGATGAGCGTGCGGGCCTTTTGCGCGGCGTAGTAGTACTTGTCGTACACACCCGAGCTCAGCAGATAGGCGCCGAGCATCTGACGGCGCTTGGCCTCGGCGCCAAAGCCGTGGGCGCGCGAAAGCGAGCTCTGGTCGGACAGGTTGGCGCAGCCCTCCTCCTGATAGCCATAGCGAATGCCGTCGAAGCGGGCCAGGTTGGAGAATGCCTCGGCCGGGCCGATGACGTAGTAGGCGGCGATGGCGGCATCCAGGTGCGGCAGGTCGACCTCGACCAGCTCGGCACCCTGGTTCTGCAGCTCCTGGGCGGCGCGCTGAACAGCGGCCTTGACCTCGGGCGTCAGGCCCTCGGCCTCCATAAACGCAGGAATGATGCCCACGCGCTTGCCCTCAATGCTGTCGTTGAGGTGCTCGGTAAAGTCGACGGCGCAATCCTGGCTGGTGCAGTCGTATGGATCGTGGCCCGCGCCGGTAAGCGCGTTCATGGCCAGCGCGACATCCTCGACCGTGCGGCCAAAGGGGCCCACTTGGTCGAGCGACGAGCCAAAGGCAACCACGCCGTAACGGCTCACGGCGCCATACGTGGGCTTAAAGCCCACCACGCCGCACAGCGACGCCGGCTGGCGAATGGAGCCGCCGGTATCCGAGCCCAGCGAGAGCGCAACCTCGCCCGCGGCGACGGCGGCAGCGGAGCCGCCCGAAGAGCCGCCGGGCACGCGCTCGGTATCCCAGGGGTTGTTGGTGCGGTGGAACGCCGAGCTCTCGGTGGAGCTACCAAAGGCGAACTCGTCCATGTTGGCCTTGCCCATAGGCAGGCAGCCGGCATCGAGCATGCGCTGGACGCAGGTGGCGGTGTAGACGCTCTGGTAGTTCTCGAGCATGCGGGAAGCACAGGTGGTGCGCGTGCCCACGAGGTTCATGTTGTCCTTGATGGCCAGCGGCACGCCCGCGAGCGGGGGCAGCGGCTTTGCCCGCGGCGGGGCCGGCACCACCGCGCCGTTGCGCTCGGTCGGCATCCACGCGCGCAGCGGCCTCGAGCGCGAGCTCGGGCGCCACCTGCAGGAATGCCTGGACCCCGCCCTCGCGCGCCTCGATAGCGGCAAGGGAGGCCTGGGCCACCTCGGTAGCGGTAAAGTCGCCGGCGGCAACGCCCGCGGCGATCTGGGCGGCGGTAAAGGAATCGAAGCTCTGCGCCATTACTCGCTCTCCCCCTCTCCCAAAATGGACGGCACGCGGAAGTAGCGGTCGCGCGCGCTGCCGGCGTTTTCGAGCGCAACGTCGAGTGGCAGGTCGCGCTCGGGCTCGCGCAGGTCGTCGCCCATCACGTTGGACAGGCTTCCGATGGGATGGAACGTGGGCTCCACGTCGGGCAAGTCATATTGCAAGACGGGCTCGAGCATCTGGACGGCGTCGTTCAGGTAGGACGTCATCTGGGTGAGCTCGTCATCGGTCAGTGCGATCTTTGCGTACTCGGCGATGCCGCGCACGTCTTTCTCGCTGAGTGCCATAGGCGCTCCCTTCCGCATAGCAGTTAAACCGCTCTAGTATACAAGGCAACGCCGCTTGGAGCAGGTGCTTTACCCAAATGCAGCGAAAACGTAACGAGGGCGTCGGTTGGTAGGCGGCGGGTTGGCGGTTCTGCAGCGAAACCGCACCGTCCATAGCGAAAACCGTCTCGCCTACAACGAAAAGCATCACAACATTCGACGCTTTTCGCCAAAATCGCGATTTTCATCGAATGTTGTGATGGTTTGGAAGCCCCGACCACCACCAAGGTGCCTGTCCCCATTGTGGTGGTTCTGGAGAATGTCTTATGCCGAGGCCTTGGCCTTGCGGCGCTTGCGGACCGCGTGGATCACGATGTCCACCAGCAACAACACAATGGCTACGACCACGATGAGCACGGCAAACTCGCGCTTGCCCCAGTGGCGGCCGGCCAGCGACTTTTGCTTGTCGACGTCCTTCTTGCTGTACTTGGTGCGCACGCAATGCACCAGCAGGCGATGGTCGTTCACGCCGTAGGGCGTGCAGGTGACGAGCGTCACCTTGTCGGCGCCGGGCTCGATGGTCAGCGACTCCATCTCCTCGGGCAGCACCACCTCGGAGTCCACCATCTTGTAGGCGAGCGTCTTGTTCATGGTGTGCAGCAGCACCAGGTCGCCGGGCTCCAACGAATGGATGTCGTCGAACATGCTCAGGTTGCGCATGCCCGAGTGCGCGGTGAGCACGCAATGCGTCGAGGTGCCGCCCACCGGCAGGCTCGTGCCCTCCAGGTGGCCGACGCTCCCCGCCATAAGGACCTCCTCGCTCGTGCCGTGGTAGATGGGCATGCTCACGTCGATGGAGGGGATCTCGACCCAGCTCATCATGGGGTCGCGGTCAAAAATGAGCTGTTGGGCGTAGGGCTCGATCTGGTCGGCGGGGAGCTCGGTGGCCTCGCCCGCCAGCTGTTCGTTAAAGGAGCGAGCCTGGAGCAGGATGCGCTCGCGCTCCTCGGCAGACAGCGCGTCCACGGTGCTGGACACGGTGCTGATCTGGTTGAACACGCCCGAGGCCTCGAGCCGGTCCAAGATCCACGGCCAGGTCATAAGGCCCACGCCAATAAGGATGATGACGATGGTGATGAGCCGATCGGCCCAGCGCGGCAGTCGCTTTCGACGGCGCTTGGGCTTTTGTTGAGGTTTGGGCTGAGGGCTTGAGCCGCCGTTGTCCGCGGCGTTATTGCTCTTCATATGTTTGGCGCCCTGCACCATCGCCGGTCACTCCTCTACAGCTCAGGTTGTCTAAACAAATAATAGCCGAATTGCGAGCTCATGCGCCGGACAACGCAGCTAGGACCGAAACACCGCCTACGGTCCGAATTCTTGGAGACCTTCTACAGCGCTTCTTGCCATGGATATTCCTTTCCAAACATGCGATCGACTTCGAGCTGAATTCGCTCATCGTCGATTGCCGCCAAAGATAGCGCAAGCGAAATGTTGTCGACACGGGAGGAGTCGACAAACACGGGCGCATAGCGCCACACTTGGATCATCGCCGTTTCGTTATCCGGCAACTCCCCGTCTGCGACTTCGAGGTCGCTCAGTTGACGCAATGCACTTCTTAAGACGGCCTTTTGTTCCATGCCCGGCGCAGCGAGCATCGAACGCGCAGCGAGCGCCGTCTCCCCGGCGTCAACAAGATAGTCGATCTGCGGCGTCTTCCTTGCAAAAAAGACCTTCGAGACAGGCGAGGAGAGCTCTGCCATGTGTTCGCTGAGCAGAAGATCAACGGCAACAGGGAACACGACGACACGTCGCTCGCGACGCTCGCGCCTCGCGAGCCCCCTGTCAACAAGCTCGGTTATGGCCTCACTCGCGCGGCTTGCCGAGATTCCAAGCGCACGACAAAGGTCATAGGGACGATATGGCTCCTGGGCTGCTCCCCAGATTGCGGCAGCCTGTGCGTTGGGTGACATCTTGGTCGCATGATTGCGAAACCGGGCACCGCCCCTCTCCGTGCAGGCCGTGCCCATAAATGGAAGAAAAGCCTGTCTACCCGTGCAGACAAAGGGAATCCCTTGTGCGACCAATGCTTTGCGCTGACGTGCATCGGCATCAGGAAACGAAACGACAACAGGAGTCTCCGCGCGCAAGGCTAGCTGACTATAGACTCTCTTAGCCTCGGGAAGCCCGACGCCAGTAGGCAAACTTGCAAGCAAAAACGAAAAACCGTTTGCGTCAACAGCGCGGACCTCAATCGCCCGCAGATGCAACGGCAAGCGTGCGGATCCAGGCCAAGTTTTGGTCTTGGCGGAGAGGCCTAGTGCTTCTTGTAAGTAGATTAGCGCTTCGTTCATTTCCACTGTTTTCGTTTGATTCCAGTTTATATTGGAATTATACATTATTTTCGGAATTAAAGAGATTCCGTTCGTGCCTGAGCCCATATTTGAGTTTTCAGCCTTTGAGTTTTCAGAATATCCCGGATCGGCTGGGCGATTCGGGATACAATGTCAATAGAAAACGACGCACCCCGCGTAAATGTTTGGGAGCGCGGGCGGCCTAGTTTTCTGGTTTTGTTAAATGCCCGGGCTCCGAACCCCGGGCATTCTTATTTGCGCTTGTTGCGGCGCAAATGCCTTCTACCGTCCGCACCGCGCGTGCGCCTACGGACCTTAAACCGAACCTCATACGAGTCAAGAAACGCGATGACGGATGAGTCCGCATCGGACGGTGGAGGCTGCCTGTATTGTCCAAAAAACGGGGCAGACTCCAGTGCGGAGTCTGCCCCGAAAAGAGAATGGCAAAGCAAGAACGTCGATGGACGAGAAAAGTGTCCGCAAGTCTCATGGCCATCACATCCCACCTGCCAAAGGGATGAGTGAGCGAGCGTTACTCCTGCTCGGACTCCTCAGCCTGCTTACGGCTGCGGATGAGGTGCGCCACGCCAATGCACAGCACCGCGCCACCAGCGATCCAAGTGAAGGTCACGCCGTTGAGACCGGTGAGCGGGAGGTTGGAGCCCTTCTGGTCGGTGACAGTGAGGTGTACCTTGCCGTCGACGGTTCCAGTAGGTGCGGAAGTCGACTGGACGAGATTGTCATAGGTTCCCTCGGGAAAATTGCACCCAGGATTGAAAGGATTGCCGTTAGTGGGCAGGTCAGTGTTCGTGATGGCAAACGTGATGCCACCGGCTGCGGAGTTGTTGTAGCCAGGCGCAGGCTTAACCTCCTTGAGGATATAGGTACCCTCGTCGAGACCGACGACGCTGATCTTACCATCGGAGGTGGTAGTCAGTATTGCATCGTTCTGATTTGACGTCGTGGTACCGTCTGCCTTGATAAATTTGCCGGAGCCTTTCTCCTGCAGTGTGAACTGAACGCCTTCGAGGGTCTTGTGCTCGCCATTCTCGTCCTTGTCGCTACCGACCTTGGTAACATCGATACCATAGGTGTAGTCGTAGGCCGGATGGTCAACCGTGGTACCGGTGCCGTTGGTGTGCGGGTTGTTGGAATAGGTCAACATGACATTGTTCACCTGGGCCTTGCCGAGCATATCCGCGTTAATCTTGTCAGCATCCAGTTTTGCCTCATAGTTCACATAGACTGTCGAACTACCGTCAACGGTAATGGGAGTGCCATGCGTATCCCTTGCTTCTTTGAGGTTTTCGAAGGAAACAGTGAGCGTATTCGTGCTTTCCCCCGGGGCATAGGTCGCACTGTAGCAAGCGGGATCTACGACTGAATCGTCAATCTTGACCTCAACGACCGGGTTATTTCCACTAAGATTCGGCACCATCGTGCTGGGAAGCTTGTCGGTGAAAGTGTAGCTGTACATCTTGTACGTATTAATGTTGCTTGCAACAGTGCCGGCAAGCTGATATTTAATCAGCTGATCGGAGGCAGAGTCGGCAGCTTTGTTGGCAGCAGTGAAAACGGTTTTATTAACGTCCGTAACAAATTTATCGCCCTTGTCATCCATGACGGCCTTGGTCACGTTGGGGACGCTCTTCTTGGGGGCTACATTAACGTCAGAGCCACCGACGATGGTGAAAATCGGCGAAGTGTACGCGTCAGTATTGCCGGTCTTACTGGGCACATCGGTCACGAAAAGCCAGTAGCCTTGGTCCAGACTCTCAAAGTTACCCTTGCTGGAATCGCTCGGTTTTGTCCAGGTTAGAGCCGAGTTCTCAAGTGCGGCAGCAATCTTATCCAACGTGGAGTCAGCGTCAACCTTGGCAGTCTGACCAACTTTATTACCGGCATAATCGTTAATGTACTTAGCCCAAGCCTGAGCGCTTGTATCCGTAGGAGCTCCATCGGCGCGAGTTCCATCGGCGCGAGTAAATGCACCGATCACAGCATCTTGAACTTTAGGCGATGCCCAAGCAATGTCGGAAAGTGTCTTGTCGCCAGTCCAAACGCCCTCATCCTTATTCTGTGTGACCGTCGCCTTGAAAATCTGGATGCCCTTGAAAGATGTGTCAGCATATTCAGCAGTGCCAGGGTCAGCGATAAACACCTTGCCCTTCTCCGTAGCCACCGTTGGCACACCCTCAGCAAACGCCATGGTCACCGGGGCCATGACTCCGCCGAAGCTCAGCGCTGCTGTGAGGCCGGCGGTTACTGCCAGGCGTGCGATGTTCTTGCTCATGCTCATCTTCTTTTCCTCTGCTTTCTGCTCGAATTCCATTTGATCTAAATCTGTCTGTCTGTGTCTTAGCATCTACTTCGCTACGTCTCACCCCGCTCTCTGTGGGGCTGCCAGCTACTCTTTATGGCTGCCACCTCCCCGCTTGACCAGGAGCGCGACCACGATGAGCGCGGCTCCGGCGACCGCTGCGGCGGCCGCGGCGTACATTGCCATATCGCCAGTCGAGGGCATAAAGCCTCCGGTGGTAATGCTAGGGGGTGTGCCGGTGGGCGTGTTGATGAGCGACGCCTCCAGGCTGCCCGTCGACCCGTCCGCGCTGTCGGCGCGCAGGGGCGACTCGGCCGTGATGGTGAGCTTGGGCTTGGCGGCGGCCACCTGGTCGACGTCCAGGCCCTCGGCCTTGACCGTCACGGAGCGCGTACCCTCAAAGGCGGTGTAGCCCTTGGGCGCCTTGAGCTCGCGGACCTCCAGCTTGCCCGAGTCCACGCCCGAGACGGTCACGCGGCCGTCCTCGCCCGTGGTGACGGTGGCCTTGCCCTCCGCATCCCACGTGCCGTCGGCCGCCAGCGTGCGACCGCGGTCGTCGGCGATGCTCAGGACCGCCCCGGCAAGCGGCTTGTCGCCGTCGCTGCCGCGCTTGGTGAGCGCGAGATCCCAGGTGTAGGCGCACGCATCGTCGCTCGGCGTGCGGGTGAAGCCGGCGTCGCCGGACTGGTCGGCAAAGGGAGAGCGCGGGTAGCGCAGGTAGACCTCGTTGGGGTTGCCCTTCGCGATGCCGTGGTTGCATGCGCTGGTGAGCGGCGCATTGTACACGGCGACCACGCGGGCGCCCGCGGTAAAGGCGTCGGCCCCGCCGAGCGCGGCGATGAGGTCGCCGGTGCGCACGGTGAAGGTCTTGCCGTCGGCCGCTACCTTGGTGGCGCACTGGGCCGTGATGTCGGTCCAGCCCTTCGCGGGCTCGGTGCCGGCGCGCCCGTCCTTGCCGGCCGAGACGGCGTCGAAGCCGCCGTCCGCGCCCGCCGCTACGTACACGCGCATGCTCGCGGCCGCCTTGGAGGGGTCGAGCCCCGCGCTCATGGTGTCGACGAACCGCACCGTATAGGTGTCGTAGGCGGTAAGACCCGCCGGGACCGTGGCAGAGAGGCGCCAGTACAGGTCGTCGGCGACCGTGGCGTCGGCGGCCTTCTGCCATGCGGCGGTGCTGTCCTCCAGCACATGCTTTTGGACCTTGGGCGTCGCGGCCTTGGGCTTGACGGTGACGGCACTGCCGCCCACCAGGGCCATGATTGGCGCGGTGCCGGCCTCGCCTTGGGCGATGGCGTCGTCGGCGACGATGAGCCAGTAGCCACAGGACAGCTCGGCCGCCCCGCCCGCGTTAAGGGCCATGGACACGGCGCCAGAGTTCTGGAGGGAACGAGCGAGCTGTGCGCTCAGCGCGCTCGTAAGGTGGGAATCGGTGGTGAGCCACTCGGCAGCTTCCTGCGCGGTGGCCTGGGAATTGGGCATGCCGGCGCTGTGCAGCACGGGCAGCGCGGCGTCGCGCACGGCGTCGCTTGCCCAGGCGAGGTCGGTGGCGATCTTGGCGTCGCTGTCGCCGTCGACGACGTTGGCGTCAAAGATCTGGTAGGCGTCGTAGCTGCTCGCCACGGTACCGCTCACCGTGATGGAACCGATCGAGGTCGGCGCGGCCTGCGCGGAAGCGGGGAACACAACCGCGCAGGTGCCGATCAGGAGGGCAAGCAGCGCAAACAAGATCGGGAAGGAGCAAACTTTCTTATTCACGACGCTTACCTCCCTTCGCATTCGCCTTGCGACGAATGTGCATCCAGGCCGCAGCAGCGCAAAGCACCGCCGCGCCGGCAAGGTACGTCAGAGTGACGCCCGACATACCAGAAAGGGGCAAAGAGGTGGAGTAGGTGTTGGTGAAGGTGGGGATAGAGGTGTCGGTGGAGTTGGGGGTGGAGGTGTCGATGAACGTCCGTTCTTTGGCATTGGGGTCTGCTGTCCAATTGCCTTCGGAGTCAACGGTTCCCTTCTTGTAGGTCACCCTACAGTTGATCTCTCCTGTTTTGGTGTCATACGTTGGCTTAACCGTGAACCTATAGACCGAGTGGTCGTACGTGTAGTGCGAGAACTGCGAACCGTCGGTTTTCTCGCGCACATAGTACGTAAAGGTCTTGAAAGAGCCACCCGTGAAGCCGCCCGGGTCGTCGGGATTATTGCTGATATCAGAGAGCGAGTACTTGAACTCAACCGTATTATCTCTGGTGTCCTTGAACGGAAGCGTCTGCGTCTTATCAGAACCAGAAGTCACGGCAGTACCGATGATGTCTTCGTCTTTAAAATGGCTGTCTTTCGCGAGCTGAAGTGTAAACTTCTTCATCTCGCCACCCTTAACGACCTTAGTCGCCTTAGGAGTCCAGGAAACCTCAGGGTCGTACGTGTTGGTGAAGGTCTTTTTCCCGTCGGGGCCGCCAATCGAATAATAGCCCCCAATAGCATCTAGTTGCACATCAGCGTTCCGGTGGTCAGTTTTGCCCTCGGAATGCTCGACCGCGCTCACATTTTTGATCTCGTAGTTATGGATTTTGATCTCTATGGTCTTGTTCGGATCGTTCCGAGTCGGAACAGTCATGAGCACAGTCGAGTGGTCTTCGACTGTCACCTTAATCTCGTACACGGCGGGGTCGTATGTGATGCCGGAAACCTTTCCGGCATTTTCGACTAGGTAGTATGTAATCGTGCCAGCCGTACCGTTCGCTGCAGACTGCTCACCCAGGTTAAACGTGATGTTGCCTCCATCAACATTACTTGCAGTTCCAACCGGGGTGCAAACGTCATGATTGAATACCCCGCTAGCGAAAGGATCAACCGAATCCTTGCGGTAGACCGTAAAGGAGAACTCCCCCTTATTGATCTTGCGGCCGGACAGCGCCTTGGTCGCCTTCAGCTTAAGGCTCGGATAGACATACGTGTCTGCTGGCTGACCCAAGTACAGGTCGCCATTCGACATGATGCCGCCACCATGGTTCCAGGAATAGTTGTCCGTGATGAAAGTTGTCACTTTATTTTTCTGTACTGCCTCAGTCACCGCTTTATCCGTGGCACTAACAGCCGAAGTCAGACCGATGCTATTTTTTACCTGAGCAACACCGTTGGCGGGGATGGTAATGGGATCATTTAGCTCAATGCTTCCCGAATACTTGGCGTCTATATCGCCAAGCATCTTGCCGCTTACCACTGCAACCGGCGTTGTGTGACCTGTCGCTGCGAGGAAGAAATCGGCATGACCGTACGTGCGAAACGTCTCCGAATCGTATGCATCTCTATCTTCAGTCTTATTAGTACCTTCAGCACCACCAGCTGAAAGATGGGGCGTACCATCATTACCGCTACCATCTACCCGATTGTATTCTTTGAAATTTTGATCACTGTCAGCAGACGAATTGCCAAAGATTGCCGTGCCCTCAGTGTTCGTTACCAACGTCTTGCCCGTGGGGCAGACTGCTACGCCGCCGCCATAGCCGCCAGCGGTATTGCTGCTAATGTACGAGTTGTATACAAATAATCTACCAGCGGTCTTTTCCATACCCTCATTCGAGTTTCCCTGGACGAAGATACCGCCACCGCCCCAGTCAAAGCGAGACATGCAACGGTTGTGAGTGATGTAGACTTTGCTGTTTGGAGTGCCGTTAATCATCGCGTCAACTTGCTGGCCCACTCGGATACCGGCACCTTCAGATCGGTAGCTCACGTTAGAGGCAATAATTCCTCCCGTAATGTCGAGCCATGCCATACCTGATTGATCTTGATTGGTAACGTAAACGCCGCCACCAGCTTCTTCAGAATAATTGCCAGTAATCTTGCCACCAGAAATGGTGACATGGGCGCCGTTATTGGCAGCAAGCCCAGCGCCGCCATGGTTACCCCAGCCATCGTGGCCGCAAAACTTAGCGTATTTATTGTTAGTGATGTAGCCACCAGAAACGGTCACACTACCGCCCGAAACCAAGATGCCGCCACCGAGACCATCCGCCTCGCCGTACGTAGCGTTGCCAGAGATGATTCCACCCGTAAGCTTCAAGGTGGCTCCGTTGTCAGCATAGACGCCGCCACCAGAAGCTGCCTTGTTTCCCGCGACCACGCCGTCTGTCATTTCGAGGCTGGCATTCGCGCCCGTTATGCACAGACCACCGCCCCAGCCACCGCGGTTGCCGTTGGTGACGTAACCGCCTTCGATTTTGACCTTACCCGTAGAAAGAATCACATGGCCGTTATCGCTCAGATTGGCGGCCGTGGTAATCATGCCGCCCTTGAGATCGAGCATGCCGCCCTCATTAACGGTGACCACTTGCTTTACGGAACCGTGGTCCGATGCCGCAACGATAGCGCCAAAGCCCGTAACGTCATGCCTGTACGTAGTCTCGGTGGTGCAAAGTCCATCTGTATTGGGCGTGCTCTTAGTCTCATAGTAAGTAAGACTCTTAGGAGCGCCGTTATTAGAGCTAGACTCGTCTCCCCTTTCCCATGTCATAATCGCAGGCTGACCCGCCGGCGCATTGTCGACCGGAGTCTTTTCGTCTTTTGTGCTATCTGAGCCCTCGATAATATTCTCGATGGTGAGCGTGACTCCGTTTTCGACCACAAAGAAGGAGTCTAAGCCGCCGGAGCGGTTGTAGAGCATGTTTCCCGCAAGATTAATGGTGGTGTTTTTTTTGATGTCAATCTGCTGACTCGAATAGGCAGGACCCGTCAGTTGAAACTTGCCGCCGTTGTCGAATTTCCCAGAAACATCACCATTTACCTTGTCATAGTCATCGTCACTGACGCTGGCGGGGGCAATTGCGTTTTCGTCGCTATTTTCATCATCAGAAGTCTGTGCGTCGGAAGGCTGCGCGGCGCCCTCGGCCCCCGCGTCATCGGCTGTCGAGTCTGGTGCAACGGTATCCTCGTTCGCCTCATTCTCGGCATCGCTGCTATTCTGCTTTTCGGTATCCCCGTTGTTGGTGTTTTCTACATCAGTAGACTCAGTTGAGGAACCACCAGCCGTTACGGTTTCCTCGGCAGAAACCGTCTGGGCATCGTTGGCAATAGCCTGAGAGATCGGGGGCATGACGAGCGACAGTACCAGGCTCAAAACGGAGGCTCCGCACAAGACGCCTGCCAGTACACGGCGCGTCGCTTTATTACTCTGTTTAGATTTGTCTGAATTTGCTTTCATCGATGTCTCCTCCCCAAGAGACCGCGATCTTGCTCTTTCACTATCAAACGTATCTGCGCAATCTGTAATTGCGCACGCTTAGTAATCCATATCGTAGCGATTGTTTGAGCATCTGAACAAGATAACCGATTGTTTTGTAGCGAATTCTCAATTCTCTTGACATTTGCTCGGATTTACCTTCGTTTATTCGCTATCTTTTTTTGTTTCTGCTGGTAATATAGTTGTCTATCATTTTTTAATGGCATTAGATTTATTTGCACAACATTTTGCTCAAGAGTAAACATCCTGTAAACAGTCGAAAATCGACCATGAGCGGTAGGTCATTTACCGGGAGTAATACCCTGCCAAACTGATGAGAATATCTTTAACCCATCGGTGGTTAGAAGCGTGATGTTCAGACAATCATATTTGATTTTGTGCGTAGATTTTAGGCATCAATTCGCCCAAATCGCCTGAGGCCGCCACAAAGGCACCTGTCCCCTTTGTGGTGATTCTGCCCTAGCGCTACAGCAGATGTTCCTCGATAAAGATCGCGATGCCGTCTTCGTCGTTGCTCGCGGTTACAAAGTCGGCGGCGGCACGGGTAGCGTCGCTGCCGTTTGCCATAGCCACGCCCACGCCGGCGTCGGCCACCATGCAGGTGTCGTTATCGGCATCGCCAAACACGCAGATGTTCTGGAGCTCCATGTCGTTGAGCTCCGCCACGCGCACAAGGCCGCGCGTCTTGGACACGCGCGGATCCATGAACTCGTAGAACCGCTGCGTGGTTTGCAGAGCCGCCGCCCTAACAGTGTCATCGGCAAACGTCGACGCCCGCTCAATCACCCACGGCATTACCTCGGGTGCCATGGTAAACATCACCTTGGGCTGAGGCTCGCGCAAAAACTCGGCAAAATCAACCACCTGGTAGGGCACGCCGTCGACGCGCGACAGGTGCTCGACGCACGCGTTGCTCTCGGGCACGTAGAACACGCCGTCTCGGGGACAGACGGGCGTTGCCGGAAGGTCCGCCATGTGCTTGCAGATGCGCGCGATAGTCTCGCCCGGCAGCGGATAGCTCAGCTCGTTGATGTCGTGCGCACGGTCGATGACCTCGGCGCCACCGCAGCCCACTAGCACGTCCACCAGGCCTTCGATGCCCCAGAGCTCATACATGGCCTCGGTCGCGTGGGCGTCACGCCCGGTGCACAGGCCAAAGAGTACGCCGCGCTCGCGCAGGGCGCGGATCGCCGCCACGGTGCGCGGGGACACCGTGTGCCGGCTCGTGAGCAGTGTGCCGTCGATATCGCAGAACACGGCTTTGATGTGACTGAAGGTGGCGTCCATGGGGGCCTTTCTGGGCAGAGCGGCGGTGTGGGGTGTATTCGCAAACGGCGTACATGGTATACCAAGGCGCGGGCGCGGCCCGTCAACGCAAAAACCACCACAAAGGTGCCTGGCCCTTTGTGGTGGCCAGACCCGCAGGATGGCCTGGCCCGGGGCGCAAACCATCACAACATTCGACGTTTTTCGGCAAAATCGCGATTTTCATCGAATGTTGTGATGGTTTTTATTGCCTTGCGGCACGATCGGAATGCCGGCGTCCAAACAGCAGCAACGCCGCGGGAACCGCCGTCACGACCATACCCGCCCCGATGAGCGTCTGCTGCACACCAAACGTCGCCGCCAGCCACGGGGCAATCGCCAGCGGGGCCACACCAGCGAACATGTTGCCAAAGCCCATGACCGAGTTGACGCGGCCGAGTTGCTCGAGCGGCGCCGTCGTTTGCACGATGGTGTTGTGGAGCGGATTAACGACGCCCCAGGCCACGCCCAAGGCAATCTGGCCAATGAGGGCCACGCCTATGTACTGCGTCCCCACGTAGAGCAGACTTCCCAGGCCCACACACATAAGCGCCACGAGCAGCGTTTTAAGGTTGACCAGGTGCGGTGGCAAGCGGAGCGCGAGGACGGCGCCCAGCACCGCGCCTACACCGCTTGCCGACGAGAGCCAGCCCATCCACTCAACACCAACGCGCAGGACATCGCGGTAGAAGAACGACTCCAGCGGATCGAAGGCACCGTAGCCAAAGTTCGAGAGGAAGATGATGCAGAACAGCAAGGCGAGGATACTGTTGGTGAAGACTGTCTTGATGCTTGTCGCGAAGGTGACGCGGGCGAACGTGCTGGGGTTGGAGCTTTGGCTGGCAGTGATTGCCGTTGTACTGCTGTCCGCGGGAGTACTTTCACGCGCGGCGACGCGAACTGCTTGCGGTCTAAAGCCCCAGCCGGCAATGAACGCCAGTACGGTAAAAATCATCATGAGCACGAACACCGCGCGTGACGATGTAGCCGCCGCGACAAAGCCGCCCAGCGTGGGGCCAACGATGATACTCACGTTTGAAAACATGGCGATGGCAGAGTTGATGTCTTTGAGCTCGACAGGATCGTCGGTGAGGTAGGCTGGATAGGATGTGGCGATGGGCTGGGCGAACCCCATCACAAAGCCCAGGAGCACCGCGCCGAGCAGGACAATACCGGTCGCACTGCCAAAGACGAGGATCGCCGCGCCGGTTGCCAGCGTGCCCACGATGCTCAGCAAGAAATGACGGCGCGGGCCCCAGGCGTCGAGCGCCGCGCCACCCGCAAAGGATCCCAAGATCACGAATACGTTCATAAAAAGGACGGCCAGCGATGTCGCCACGACCGAGGCACCGTCTGCATAGGTGAGCGTTCCGATGACGCCGATAAAGTAGCTGGTCTGAAAACCGGTGTAGATGAGAAAGCGCATCGCCACCAGGCGCTTGGCCTGCACGGACAGCAATGATTGAGGCTTTGAGAAAAGAGAGGCGAGCATGGAGACTCCTTGTTTCATACGAATGCGGACGGCGGGCATTCGCCACCGTCTGTCAAATCAATCTATCCGCATGAAACATTAAGGACGCATCAAGCCCCTTCTCTCCGTTTTTCGCCCGTCATGAACTACTTGGTAGATTGTAAGGCATGTCCCACACATCTACTAAAGCAAAAACCACCACAAAGGTGCCTGGCCCCTTTGTGGTGGAAGTGACGTTTGCCCAGATAAAACCTGCCAAAACAAACCTGTCCCTATTTGGCAGGTTTTAGGCCAGATAATCTTGGATTAGATCGCAGATGGCTCGGGCGTCGTTGATGTTGATGGCTCGGGTCGCAAAGCCGGCATCGAAGGCCTGGCGCGCCAGGGCTTCGTTGCAGGCAAGGGCCAGCGTGTGACCGTCGACCAGGTCGAGCGAGCTCTTGCCGCGCAGACGGTCGACACCGGAGCGCGCGACCACGATGTTGTCGAAGCCCTCGGTCTTGTAGCCCTCGATGATCACCACGTCGACATCGTTGTAACGCGACAGCAGCTCGCGCGCGGGCATCTCGTCCTCCTCGCGCGTGTCGGCGTACTCCGCCCAGCGCGTGGCGCAGATGAGGCCCACGTGTTTGGATCCGGCCTGGTGATGGCGCCAGGTGTCCTTAGCGGGCACATCGATATCAAAGCCGTGATGCCCATGATGCTTGAGCGAACCTACGCGCAGGCCACGGCGGGTGAGCTCGGCAATGACCTTCTCGACGAGCGTGGTCTTGCCCGAGTTTTGGTAGCCGATAAACGCAATCGCGGGGACGGCCGGGGCCGGAGCTGCGGGCGCGACGGCGACGGGTGCGCTCGCGGGCGCGGCACCGTCAGCGGCCACGGCCTCAACAGCAGCGGCCTGGCGCTCTGCGCGGTCCCATACGCCCGAGCGGCCGCCCTCCTTGTGCAGCAGGCGCACGTCGACGATCTCCATGCCGCGATCGACCGCCTTGCACATGTCGTAGATCGTTAGGCACGCGGCGCTCGCGCCGGTCAGGGCCTCCATCTCGATACCCGTCTTGCCCGTCACGCCGGCCGTGACCAGCACGTGAAAGCCAACCTGCCCGTCCGCGCGCGCCGGCGCCCAGCCCTCGGGCACGTCCTCGGCCGGCGTCCCCGCCGGAGCGATGGGCGCAATGTCGCACTTGCTCTTGGTAATGAGCAGCGAATGGCACATGGGGATGATGTCGCTCGTGCGTTTGATGGCCATAATGCCCGCCACGCGCGCGCAGGCAAGCACGTCGCCCTTTTTGGCGCGGTCTTGCAGCACCATGGCCTGCGTCTCGGGATGCATGAGGATGGTGCCCTCGGCGATGGCGATGCGATGGGTCTCGGCCTTGTCGGACACGTCGACCATGCGAACCTCGCCCTTGGCGTCAACGTGCGTCAGCTCGTCGCGACGGGCGTCGCGGGCGGGCTCGGTGGCAGCGCTGGCAGTCGGCTGCGCGCCTGCAACGGCATCGCTGGCCGCAGCCGTGACTTTGTGGGCAGACATCGCGGCCCTGCGAGCGGCCTTGGTGGCATCGGCGTACCTGCTCTTGGCCATATGATCATCCTCCGATTTGGGACATAAATCGTTGCGTGCCCTCAATTATCGCGTGTTCCTGCGGTTTGTGGGCCACGGCATCGCGCCAAATTGAAAGTACCCGCATATCATCACCACGGCGCAGCGCCTCACGCACCGAATACTCGGCATCGCTGAACAGGCACGGACGCACGTTGCCATCGGCCGTCAGGCGCAGACGGTTGCAATTCGCACAAAAATGGTTGGACATGGCGCTGATAAAGCCGACCGTTCCCGCCGCGCCCGGAAAGTGCCAATAGCGCGCAGGGCCCGCGCCGGCAGGAGCGTCGTTGATGTCGAGCGGCTCCAGCTCGCCCCCACCCGCCGCCGCGGTGGGGCTTTGCGCGATGCCAGCGGCGCGAGCGCGCCCGGCCCCGCCGCGGCAGCCCCGGCATTGATGCGCTCCCGCAGCTCGTCGCTCGGCACGGTGTCGCTCGCGTCCCACAGCTCGGGATTGAGTGTGGGCGCGTGAGGGTCTACGGCACAATGTGAGCTCGTACGTTCGTCGCCAATGGGCATGTATTCGATAAAGCGCAGGTGGATGGGGCGGTCGACGGTCAGCCGTGCGAGGGCCGCCACATCCTGGTTGAGTCGGCGCACAACAACGCAGTTGACCTTAACGGGCTCAAAGCCCCAAGCCAGCGCCGCGTCGATGCCAGCCATGGTCTGCTCGAGTCGGCCCAAGCGCGTGATCTTTCCAAAGAGCGTAGGGTCGAGCGTGTCGAGCGAAATGTTGACGCGGTTAAGCCCCGCGTCTTTGAGCTGCGGCGCCAGCTTGGGCAGCAAGGCGCCGTTGGTGGTGAGCGAGATGTCCTCAATCTGCGGAATCGCACGGATGTCGCGAATAAGCGGAATAATACGGCGGCTGACCAGCGGCTCGCCGCCCGTCAGGCGTACGCGGCGAATGCCCTCCCCCGCTACCAAGCGTACAAAGTGGGCGATTTCCTCGGCGCTGAGCAGCTCGTCGTGTGCACGGGGCGCCACGCCATCGGCCGGCATGCAGTAAATGCAGCGGAAATTGCACTTGTCGGTCACGGCAATGCGCAGGTAGTTGATATCGCGACCAAAGCCGTCATGTTGCACGTGCCCGTCCACGCAGCCCTCCCCTCGCGCGGCGTTTTATTCTTCGGAAAACATAATACCCCACGAGAGAATCATGCCGACACCCGTACGACAGGACAGGTCGCTTCGAGCAAAACGGACTTTCCAAGCCCATCCTCAGCACAGACCATCACAACATCCGATGCTTTTCCCGATTTTGGCAAAAAACGTCGAATGTTGTGATGGTTTGCCTGCCGCAGCGCCCCGTAGAAGGACCAAAGCACCCCTAAAGGCCACCGTCCCAGTGTCGAATCACGAACTCTCGCAGGTCGTTCTGACGTTTCTGGAATTTCTCGCTTCGGTCGCACTTAAGGCCCATAGCGAGCACGATGGCGTTCATCGCCCGGTGCAATTGCAGCTGGTGGGCAAACTGAGTCCCGGTGAGGACGATCATCCTAAAGCCCAGCGCGCTCAGCACGGTCATGCGCTCCGCATCCGACGCACTGCGCTGTTTATCAAGATGGTCCGAGCCGTTGTATTCAATCCCCGTACCGCTCGCAGGCGCATATACGTCGATCTCGAAATACCCGGCCTTTGCGAGATACTTGAACTCGTTGGGAACATCGACCCGATGGTTGAGCTCGATCTTGGCGTATCCCAGCCCTCCCTGGGAACGTTTTGCTACGACCATGATTGCGGCGGCCGTCTCCATGGGCGACCGCGCGCCATCGTGCACGCGCTTGAGCACGGCGGCCGCGCGTATAGCCCCCTGACGAGATCGGTTCTCATTGCAATAAGTAATCAAGTCGGCAACGGTATACCTCTGCCCCATCTCGATATAATCGCCTGTCGACAGATGATTCAAATGGTATCGGGCACAGATTTCGTAGCCATATTCCAGCTGCTCGGGCTCACTCATCCACGAACCCGCTTGGACAAAGCACATGGCCTCATCAACCACTAGAAGGCCCTCTGCCACCTCGATAAGATGGCCTGGAGGTACCGGCGCCCCAAACACGTGGCACCTAAATCCAGCCGACGTCGAGCGCTCAAAATCGAAGTTGACGAGCGTATCGATATGATCGAGTTCTTCTCGTGGAATACCGAGCGAAACCAGATAGTCGGCAACAATCTCAACTGCCGTTGAAGCCCTCAGCCCCTTGGCATCGAGTCCCAATTTGGGCAGGCTCGCGGCCGGCTCCGCCTCATTAGCAAGCGAGTCCTCATCGTATAGGCTGCTTGCCCGCGAGAGCGGCTCGGACGGGCGCGCCACGTTGTGGTACAGCCAGGCAGTCTTATGGGACAGGACAATCGGCAGGTCCATGAGCCCTCCAATGGAGTCGGATAACCAACCTTATTCCCCTGCCCACGGGTCCGCACACCTTCGCGCGCAAGAAAGCGATTCCATCCGGTCGAGTGGCAGAAAAACCATCACAACATTCGATGCTTTTCCCGTTTTTGGCGAAAAACGTCGAATGTTGTGATGGTTTGAGGCGAGGTAAGAGGCACGGAGAGGTCAAGGCATCGTGCTCGAACGGGTTAATCCAGCTCTTTTAAGCCATGCGCCAGCTGCCAGTACTCGCCGTGCTGGGCGAGCAGCTCTTCGTGCGTGCCGCGCTCGATGATGCGGCCGTGTTCGAGGACCATGATGGCATCGGCGTCGCGGACGGTGGACAGGCGGTGCGCAATCATAAACGTGGTGCGTCCACGCATGATGCGGTCCATACCGCGCTCGATGAGCTTTTCGGTACGCGTGTCGATGCTCGAAGTGGCCTCGTCCAGGATGAGCACCGGCGGGTCGGCAACGGCCACGCGCGCGATGGCGAGCAGCTGACGCTGGCCCTGCGACAGGTTGGCGCCATCGGCGGTCACGAGCGTGTCATAGCCCTGAGGCAGGCGGCGGATAAACGAATCAGCGCAGGCTGCCTCGGCAGCGGCGCGCACCTCCTCGTCGGTCGCGTCGAGCTTGCCAAAGCGGATGTTCTGCGCAATGGTGCCGCTAAACAGGTGCGTGTCCTGCAGCACAATGCCGAGCGATCCGCGCAGGCTGGCCTTGGCAATGTGCTTGACGTCGATGCCGTCGTACGTGATCTCGCCGTCATCGACCTCGTAGAAGCGGTTGATGAGGTTGGTGATGGTCGTCTTTCCGGCGCCCGTCGAGCCCACAAACGCGATCTTTTGCCCCGGCTTGGCAAACAGGTTGAGATCCGTGAGCACACGGGTGCCCGGCACGTAGGAAAAGTCCACGGCGTGGAAGCGCACGTCGCCGGCAAGCGGAACCAAGCCGCACGTGAGCTCGGTGCCGTCGGCAGCCACCGCGGGGCCCGACTCATCAACGGCTGCCACGTCATGCAGATGCCCGTAGACGCCCACGCCCTGGCCCTCGGGAATCTTCCACGCCCACGCGGCGTCGCCCGTCTGCACCAGCTCCACGCAGCCCTCGTCCACCTCGGGCTTAAGGTCCATAGCCGCAAACAGGCGCTCGGCACCGGCCAACGCGTTGAGCAAGAAGTTGCCGAGCTGCGTAAACTGGTTGATGGGCATGGCGGCTTGGCGCACAAAGACCAGGTAGCTTGCAAGCGCACCCACGTCGGCCAGGCCCTTGATGCAGAGTATGCCGCCCGCCACGGCGACGATGGCATAGTTGACGTAGCCAATCACGACGGTCATGGGCACCATGGAGTTGGCATAGCTCACGGCGGCGGTGCCGGTGCGGCGAAGCTCGTCGTTGCGGCAGGTGAAGCCGGCGACATTCGCTGCCTCGCGGTTAAAGACCTTGATGACCTTTTGGCCCGAGACCATCTCTTCGATATATCCGTCCAGGTCGCCAAGCGATGCCTGCTGGGCGGCAAAGAAGCGCTTAGAGCGCGCGCCCGAGTAGCGCGCATACAGCACAATGGCCGCATCGCACACGAGCGTGATAATCGTGAGCTGCCAGTTAAGGATGATGAGCATGGCCGTGGTGCCCACAACCTGAATGGCGGCCTGAATCACGTTGGCAAAGCTATTGTTGAGCGCCTCGGAGACGGTGTCGACGTCGTTGGTGAAAAAGCTCATGATGTCGCCCGAGCGCGTGCTGTCAAAATAACTGAGCGGCAGCGTCTGGATGTGCGCGAACAGGTCGCGGCGAATATCGGACACCACGCGTTGGGCCGCGCGTACCATAATCTGAGAGTAGCCCAGGGCCGAGAGCACGCCCGCGGCGTAGATGATCGCCGTCAGGATAACCTGCTTGGTAAGCAGTTCCTCCCCGCCCGTGGCCAAACCGTTAACGATGGGACGCACCATGTAGGTGCCGACGAGGCTCGCAATGGCGGCGACGGAGGCGAGCACGCCCACCGCGAGCAACGAGAACTTGGCATGCCCCATGTAGGAGAGCAAGCGGCGCACAGTGCGCTTGAGGTCGGCCGGGCGTGCTTGGGCTGAGGTCTTAGGCATGGCACTCACCCCCTTCCAAGGGTGATCCGCCGGGGACGGAGGAAAACGGATCATTCGCGCAGCTATCGTCGCTGCCGGCGCCGGCGTCCACGTCCCCCGCAAACTCCATCTGCGAGGCGTAAATCTCCTGGTAGATGTTGTCACCAACCAGCAGATCTTCATGCGTGCCCACGCCGTGGACACGACCGTCGTCCAACACCACAATGCGATCGGCATCCATGACGCTCGCGATGCGCTGAGCGATGATGAGCACGGTCGTATCGGGAATCCGAGCGATGTGCTCGCGAATCTTTGCGTCGGTCGCCATATCGACCGCGCTGGTGGAGTCGTCAAAAATGAGCACGCGCGGATGCTTGAGCAGCGTGCGCGCGATGCACAGGCGTTGCTTCTGGCCACCCGAGACACCGGCGCCGCCTTGGCCCAACTCGCCGTCCAGCCCGCCGATGCGATCAAGGAACTCGTCCACGCACGCCGCGCGGCAAGCCGCGAGGAGCTCATCGTCCGACGCCTGCGGATTGCCCCACTGCAGGTTCTCGCGCACGGTGCCCGTGAACAGCACATTCTTTTGCAGCACAATGCCCACAGCGTCGCGCAAGGCGGCGAGGTCGTAGTCGCGCACGTCGTGTCCGCCCACAAGCACGGCGCCCTCGGTGGCGTCGTACAGGCGCGCAATCAGCTGCACAAGCGAGCTCTTGCCCGAGCCCGTGCCGCCGAGGATGCCCACCGTCGAGCCGTCCTCGATGCGAAGGTCGATATGCTCGAGCACATCCTCGGCTGCTTCCGCGCGGTATTTAAAGGAAACGTCGCGGAACTCGATACTGCCGTCCGCTGGCGCCGCAGTCGCGAGATCTCCCGCAGGGCTGGCGATAAAGGGCTCCTCATCGAGCACCTCTGCGATACGGCCCACACTCGTGAGAGCGCGCGTGAGCAGCAAAAACACGTTGGAAATCATCATGAGTGAGTTCATGATCAGCAGCACGTAGCTCATAAAGCCCGTGAGCGAGCCCACGCCCAGCTTGCCGGCGAGAATCATGCGGCCGCCAATCCACAGGATGGAGAGCGCAGCCACGTACATCGACAGCTGAAACACCGGCAGGTTGAGCACGGCGGTGCCGAAGGTCTTGGTCGCCGTGTCGGCAAGCTCGGTATTGACGGTGTCGAACTTGTCGCACTCGTGCTCGGCGCGCACGTAAGCCTTCACGGCGCGCACGGCGGTAAGGTCCTCTTGCACCACGCCGTTAAGGTGGTCCATCGAGGTCTGGAGTTGGCGGTAGAGCGGGCTCACGCGCACGGTAATGATACCGAGCACGATGGCGAGCATCGGCAGAATGACGGCAAAGACCGCCGCGAGCTCGCGCGAGAGCGCAAAAGCGTAGACGAGGCCCATGACCAAATTTACCGGCCCGCGCACCATGGGGCGGAAGCCGTTACCTACGGCGTTTTGAATCACGGTGATGTCGGTGGTCATGCGAGTGACGAGCGAGCTGGCGTCGTAGTTGTCCAGATTGCCAAAAGCGAGCGTCTGGATCTTGCGATACTCGGCCTCGCGCAGGTTAGCGCCCAGCCCCGAGGCGACGCGAGCAGACGTGCGTGCATAGCCCAAGCCAAGTACCAGCGAAAATGCGGCGCATACCAACATATACGTACCCTGCAACAGCATGTAGTTGATGTCGCCCGCGGGCACGCCCACATCGATGATATTTGCCATGATGACCGGGATAAACAGCTCGAGCGCCGTCTCAGCAGTCACAAAGAACACGCCGAGTATGGCATCGCGGCGGTATGCCCCCAGATAGGAAAACAGAATCTTGAGATTGCGCACGCAGGTTCATCCCCCATCAAACGTTGTTCGCAAACCCACGTATTATGGCGCGCCGTGCGGCGGTGTCAAGTGTTCCGAAATCGATTTCTGCAAGGCTAGTGCAGGCGCCATGCTCACAGGGCGCACGTCCGTATTCAATTAGAAATGAACGCGAGCGTGACTTTTTTTCGCCCCACCGCCATCATAAACCTTGACTCTACAATCGTTGTAGGGTTTTCACTACACTGGTATGTAAACGACCCAAGCCAGAAAGTGCCCCGCCCATGGAACACGACCTCACACGCGGCAATGTCCTCAAGACCATCGCGGTCTTTGCCCTGCCCTATATGCTCTCGTACTTTTTGCAGATGCTCTACGGCATGGCCGATCTGTACATGATGGGGCAGTTTAGCGGCGCTGCCGGCATCACCGCCGTGGGCAATGGCGCGCAGACGCTTTACATCATTACCGTGACACTCGTGGGCCTGGCCATGGGAACGACGGTCATCGTCGGCCACGCCGTGGGCTCGCGCCGGTTTGACCGCGCCGAGACCGCCATCGGCAATACCATCACGCTCTTTATGGGTGTCTCGGTGGTACTGGCCGCTGTCCTGCTCGCGCTTTGCCCGCAGATCGTGGCGCTCATTGGCACTCCCGCCGAAGCCGTCGAAGGCACTGCCGCCTACCTGCGTATCTGCTTTATCGGCATTCCCTTTATCGCCGCGTACAACATTCTTTCGGCCATCTTTCGCGGGCTGGGCGATTCACGCTCGCCCATGTACGTGATCGGCGTGGCGTGCATCATCAACATCGCGCTCGACTTTCTGTTTATCGGCCACATGGGGCTCGGCCCCGTGGGCGCGGCGCTCGGCACGGTGACCGCGCAGACAGCCAGCGTTGCCCTCGCGCTCGTGTGGCTCAAGAGCCGTCGCACGAACATCCACGTTAAGCGCAGCGACCTGCGCCCCCAGCCCGAGGTGCTCGGCAGCATTCTTAAGATCGGCGTGCCCGTGGCCGTGCAGGACGGCTGCATCCAGGTAGCGTTTATGTTTATCACCGTCATCGCCAACCACCGCGGCCTGGTCGACGCCGCCGCCGTGGGCCTGGTCGAGAAGATGATCAGCTTTTTGTTCATCGTGCCAAGTTCTATGGGCGCCACCGTCAGCGCGCTCACGGCGCAAAACGCCGGTGCGGGCAAGGGCGACCGCGCGCGTCAGGTGCTCAAGGACGCCATGACGATCTCGGTGGTGTACGGCTGCCTGGTCACGGTGCTGATGTGGCTGGTGGCGCCGGGCGGTTTTCGCGTTTTTTTCTCACAGACTGCCGAC
>OBYR01000349.1_pt1 | contig 41279 bp, 35 predicted proteins | sample 1495491 | NCBI WGS metagenome assembly OBYR01 (sample SAMEA2580206, study PRJEB22360) | human gut metagenome | biome: human gut; feature: human-associated habitat; material: faeces | place: Denmark | collected 2008/2010 | reverse complement strand
AGAAGGCTCACGAAATACCCGTCCAGCGGAGGGCATCCGAGTCCGATGGCCGATACGTTCAGTTTGCCGAGGTGGCGGTGTTCCATGTGGTTATTGCCGGGGAGTTTCTCCGCTTCGTTTTTTTGCGGAAAATCCGGTGTTTGAGCGAATATATGGGATACTCCCGTAGCCGCTCCGGTTGCGAGCAGGGCAAGGCCCGACGCTTTTTTCAGAAAATCTCTGCGGTCCATATCTTATTGGTATTAAGTTTCTGAAAACAAAAATACGGTGGTTCCGGGAGGACGGTTGTATATATTTTACGGATATATATACCCGAATCCTTGATTTCTTTTTGAAGGTGTGCGTATTCGGATAAAATGGATTATTTTTGTTTAAAAGTAAATAATTGGCAATATGGAAGAAGTGATAAAGCTTGATGCCGTAGACAAATACAATAAACTTTTCGGGTTGGAAACCCGGCATCCGCTGGTGAATGTGATTGACCTGTCGAAAGCGACGCGATACCCGACCCGTTTCCGGATTAATTACGGGGTGTATGCCCTTTATTTGAAGGATTCCCGGTGCGGGGATATTCTTTATGGACGGCAAAATTATGATTATCAGGATGGAACGATAGTGTGTTTTGCTCCCGGACAAATTGCCGCTACGGAGATGGAGCAGGGGATTAAGCCGGAGGCGCACGGCATTTTATTTCATCCCGATCTCATACGGGGCACGGCTCTTGGGCAGGAAATCAAAAATTATTCGTTTTTCTCTTATGAAACCCGTGAGGCTTTGCATATCTCGGAAGAGGAACGGCGTATCGTTATGGATTGTTTCTCGAAGATCGAAACCGAGCTGGAACATGCTATCGACAAGCACAGCCGCCGTCTGATTACGGCTAATATCGGCGTGCTGCTCGATTATTGCATGCGTTTTTACGACCGCCAGTTCACAACCCGCAGTGAAGTCAATCATGATGTTATTGTGCGTTTCGAACGCCTTTTGAACGATTATTTCGATAGCGACGCTCCACAGCAGGAAGGATTACCGACGGTGAAATATTTTGCCGACAAGGTTTTCTTATCCCCTAATTATTTCGGCGATATGATCAGTAAGCAGACAGGGAAGACCGCTTCTGAATATATACAGGAAAAGGTGATCGAAAAAGCAAAGGAAAATCTGCTTTCTTCGAATAAAACGATGAGCCAAATCGCGTTCGAACTCGGTTTTCAATATCCGCAGCACCTTAGCCGGATGTTTAAACGGGCAGTCGGGTGTACTCCTAATGAATACCGGGCTATGCCCAACTGATCGAAGTAAACCGGACGGGCAGAGCGCAGCAAATCCTGCTGCGTTTCGTTTATATACGATTTCCGGATGTGTGTATCCTTATTCCGGAGTTGGGTTATCCGGTCTTGCATCACTTTAAAACAATCTTTATATATTACCCCGGAATGGAACAGATGGAAAAAGCTGCGTTGTATCGGATGATAGAGATAAGTAAAGACGAAGAAATAGGAAAAACGATTTCTATTCTTTGTTCGCAGGGATATTATAGTGTGCTGTTGCGTGATTGTGTGGAAGGCGACGAACGGGTATTTGGTCGCCGTCCGGACGATTTTAATGAAGGAACGTTGATTTTTCGTTGTCCGGATTCTTCCCGGACAATGCCGTACGAACCGTTTTCCTCAACAGACAGATGGCTTGTCGCTTTTCGTTCCGATCTTTTCGGATGTTCTATGTTGCGTGGCCTGTTGAGCGAATGTTCGTTTTTTTCGTATTACAAAAATGAGGCGTTACATCTTTCGCTGCATGAACGGATGTCGATCGTGGGGTGTATGAATGATATTTACAACGAAATGCAACGTCCGGCGGATTCGTATAGCCAAATGTTGCTGGCCAAATATGTCGGATGCCTGTTGGATTACGGCAGGCGATTTTATGACAGGCAGTTTTATACCCGCTTTACGATGAATGAACGGTTGCTGGCACAATACCATTCGATGCTGGACCAGTATATCGAAGCGGGAAAATTACAGGCTGAGGGTATTCCTTCCGTTGCCTATTGTGCGGAAAAACTTTCCCTTTCTCCCTGTTATTTTGAAGATTTGGTAAAGCATGAATCCGGCAGGCTGCCGGAATTTTGCATTCAATTGAAACGGATTGAGGCGGCTAAATACCGATTGCGCTGTTCCGGCATTCCCATGAATCGTATTGCCGAAGATTTGGGATTTCCTTCATTTCATTATTTCAGCGTCCTTTTCAAAAAGATCACCGGATTGACACCCGGCGCTTACCGGATGATGAATTGATGTATCCGAATCTGCTGTTTGCCGTTTTATTTATGGGATTACAAATACATTTCTAATGTTGGAATCCAATCGGGCGGAGGATAAAGGAAGGGGCTGCCTGAAAAATGGGCTCGGCGATTCCTGTATCTTTTATGGACACAGGGTTTCTCTTTTAAATTGTAACAGCCAAACAGAGTGTTTTCCGGCCTGTTTTTAGCCGATGTTCTGTTTGGCTGTTCAGCTTGCCTGGAGGGGAAGCTTTTATTTTGTGATCGTTCCGTGTCTGTTTTTACAAGGGGATCAGTATTGCAGTAACATGGCTCCACAGGAATAGCCTCCGCCGAACACCGTCAGTCCTACTAAATCCCCCGCTTTAATCTTGTCCAGGTTTTCGGAGAGGGAAATGGCACAGCTCGGACAGCCTGTATTACCCCGTGTTTCTATGTTTGTGAGGAAACGTTCTTCCGGGATTCCGGCCTGGTGGGCTATATTGCGAATGATGCGCTGGTTGGCCTGATGTGAGGAAATATAATCTAAATCCTGAATTGTTTTTCCGTATGAAGCTGTGACGCGTTCCAGGGCTTCCACCATATAATGACAGGCATTCATAAAAACGTCCCGTCCTTCCGGCATTCCGATACCTCCGTTTAGCGGGCGTAAATAAACGGCTTCTGCCGCTTTTCCGATGTGGCCTAACCCCTGGGTGTGAATACTGATGATTTTTGCATCCCCGTTGTGAAAATTTTCGGTGGAAATGAATACGGCAACAGCTCCGTCACCCCATAAATGACCGGCTTGCGGATCGGTTTCGTTGGCGTATGCCGTGTTGTGTTCCGATGCAATGACGATAGCCCGGTGGGCTTTTCCGGTGGCGAAATAACCTTCCACGACTTCCATGGCATTGATAAACGAAGAGCAGGCAGAGGAAACGCTGACGCATTTGGCATTTTCGATGTGATAACGGCGTTGTACCATGTGGGCGATAGTGGCAACCGTGTCATAAGGAGAGTAAGTTGCTGCAACGATCAGGTCTGCGGTTTCAATAGGATAGGGAAGATCGTTTACGGCTTTATCTACGGCTTTGATTGCCATGGTATTGGTGTTTTCATCTTTCCCCGCTTTTCTACGGCTTTTGATTCCTGTGCGGGAAAAAATCCATTCGTCATCCAGTCCGTTTATATCTTTAAAATATGAATTAGGAACTATTTCTTCCGGTACGTAATGACTGATTTTATTGATATACAATTCCATAAGATATTAAAACATTATTTAGCTGCTAATTAAAATCCGGTATCGGTACAATAATTGTGCCAATGATTTTATTAGCTTTTGTTTAGTATTCCGTTAAATAATAAATCAACATATTCCCGCAGGGACTGGTAATTTCTTTTCCGGTGCCCGATGATGATAAATGGCTGTTCCAGGCTTTTGAACATAATCAGTAAAGTCTGGGCAAAAGATTCGGGATCGTTGATATTGAAAATGCCCTTGTTTTTCCCGTCCCGGATAATTTGTTCCAGCAATTGCCGTTCTTTTATGTCGATTCCTTTTCTGAGCTGTTCAACCCGCAGGCTGTTAAAAATAAAATCGTAACGAATATATTTGTTCTGGCGTACCAGATTGTCGATCACGTTAAACCTGGCCAGAATGTATAATTTTAATTTTCTGTCCGGCGGAAGCGCGGAATCGGCTGCTTTTTGCAATTTCTCGTTGATGCTGTTTACATGGTCTTCTACAACATACTGATAAATCTCTTCCTTACTTTTGAAGTGCATATATAAGGTACGGCGACTCATTTTAGCCGCATTGGCTATGTCGTTCATGGTGGCTTTATACACACTCATCTCAGCAAAAAGCGACTTTGCGACACTAATGATTTTGTTTTTAGTTCTGCTCAGTTTGGTTTTCATATCAGCTTGTAGGTGATGGGTAATAATAATTGCACACTTACAAAAAGATTGTGCAATTATAGCTATTTTTTTGTTATAAGCAGCGCAAAGATAATTTTTTTTGAATAGGAAATACAATTTCACGGGTGGGAAGGGGAAAGAAGGGAGGCAAATTGTCTGAAATTCCGCCTGTCGGTTACTCTTGAATTTACACGCTGAAACTATGACAAAAGTCATGTTTTTTTGCAAAACCTCATGATAACTTTGCGCGCAAATCCGAGAGGGTATAAAAAAGGGTGTATCAGGCTAAATGAATAGTGGTGTTGTCCTTTTCGGAAAACAATTAAATTTTCCTTCCATGAATGTAATGAATGTTTCTTTTTACAAAGAAAAGATTTTTTCCGCCCGTTGGTTTCAAACCTATGCGACACTTTTCTTGGGTGCCATGGTTATTGCTATTGGCTATACATTTTTCATGACTCCTTATAAGATTGTTCCGGGAGGTATTTACGGTATTTCAACAATCCTTCATTACCAATTGGGTTTTCCGATCGGTTTGGCTGCCTTGTGTTTTAATTTACCGTTGAGCCTTTGGGGAATTAAAGTGTTGGGCAAACAGTTCGGGATTAAAACATTCATTTGCTTTTTGTGGGTGGCGATGTTTGCCGACGGTATGCCGCTTTTGCTGGAAGCTTGCGGCCATCCGCATCCCCATGATCCTTTCCAGCTTCACGACGAAGTGTTGCTGGCCAGTATCTTCGGCGGGGTTGTTATGGGGATCGGGGCCGGGTTGATTTTGAAAACCCGTTCTTCCAGCGGGGGAACGGATGTGCTGGCTTCGGTTTTAAACAAGATCACCCGTAAACCCGTGGGTATGATGCAAATGATCGTGGATTCCGTTATCGTGATGCTGGGATTGCTGGTGTTTCAGGATTGGAAAGTGCCTTTTTATTCCTGGCTTTCTATCTTTTTGATGGGAAAGGTGATCGACATTGTTATTCAGGGGTATTCCAGCGATAAGACTTTCTTCATCGTGTCTGACAAGGTGGAGGATATACGGCAATTTATATTGGTGGAACTCCACCGGGGAGGATCGATCGTTCCGGTGAACGGGATGTTTAACCGCGCTGAAAAAGAAATGATTATGACGGTGGTGAACCGTAGGGAGGTGGTCACTTTGCAGCGTGCCATTTACAAGATCGACCCGAATGCGTTTACTACGATATTGGATGCGAAAGAAATCATCGGGCAAGGTTTTAAGAAAATGGAATAAGAAGATATTTATTGGGATAAATAAAAGGGGCTGTCTGACAATTTGAAGGCAGCCCTTTTTCTATGTTTTTATTGTGACTTTATCCGGGGCTTTTTATAGTCACTTCTTAGGGAGGAACTAAATTAGGCAGCCTCTTTGCGTATATGGACAGGTTTTGAAAACGAGTGCGGGGAGGATCGTTTTGTGAGTTGTTCGGCCTGGTTTGTCTTATTCCCTGAAAGGGGCTGTCGTTCTTTCAAATATATCCTGTACCCAGGCAATGGTCATGCCATAGTTGCTGACAGGTATTCCGGCATCGATCACAGGCCGCAGGCGGTTGCGTAGCTGGCGGGTGGAGATCATACATCCTCCACACTGGATCACCAGTGCATAATCGGTTATCGGACGTTTGATTTGGTCGAGCCCGGCAATGAAATCGAATTCCAATTGTTTCCCGGTGTGCTTGCGGATCAGGGCGGGGATTTTAACCCGTCCGATGTCTTCGCAGGACACATGGTGCGAACAGGATTCCAGCATAAGGATCCGGTCGCCGTCGCGCAATTGACCGATGTGCGTGGTTCCGGCGAGGTAATGCCCGAAGTTTCCTTTGTGATGGGCCAGGACGATGCTGAAGCTGGTGAGAGGGATTGAGCCGGGGATTAGCCGGGCAACTTTTCCGAATGCCTGGCTGTCTGTAATGACGAGCGAAGGCGTTATGCGGGTACGTTCCAGAAAACCTGTTATTTCCTCCGGCTGTAACACGATGTTGATACATTTATTATTCAATACATCCCGGATCATTTGCACCTGGGGAAGGATTATTCTTCCGGCGGGTGCTTCCGAATCGATAGGGGTGACGAGCATAATTATATCTCCGGGGCGGACGAGGGAACCGATAAGCGAGCGGTTCTCCGGCAGGCTGACCGTGGTTTTCAGGCTGTCGATCAGAATTTGCGGATCGCTGCCGTGGGCAGAGAAATCAACGACCTGCACTTTGTAACGGTGTTCCAGTTCTTCCCGTAAGCCGGGGGTGAGGGGTGACAGGTCGGATTTATTGTGTACGATGAGGAATGGTATTTCGTATTTCCTTAATTCTTCGGCCAGTTTTTCTTCGGCTGTTCCAAAATCGTTTCCGGTGAAAACGAGGATTGCTGCGTCCGATAGCCTTACGGCTTGCAGGCTCTTTTCTATACGTTGCCGCCCCAGGGGGCCTTCATCGTCGATTCCTGCGGTGTCGGTAAATATCACGGAAGCAAAGCCCGGAATTTCGTAACTCTTTTTCACCGGGTCGGTGGTGGTTCCGGCTACATCGGAAACAATGGCTTTCTCTTGTCCTAACAGGGAATTGATCAATGAACTTTTTCCGGCATTTCTCCGTCCCGTAATCACAATATTCACTTTATCCATAAAGGTAGCAAGAGCTTAAAGGCAGGTTTATCTGTATAGTTCGACTTCTTCTTTTGAAATATTCTGGCTGCCTAAAATAATCAGCCTCTCCACTACGTTGCGCAGTTCGCGGATATTCCCTGTCCATTCGTAGCTTTTCAGGGTTTCCAGAGCTTCGGGGGTGATCGTTTTACAGGCAATGCCCATTTCTTCGCATATTTCTTTCAAAAAATAATTCGTCAGTTCGCCGATGTCTTCCGGACGTTCTTTCAGGGCAGGAACTTCTATGATGATTACGCTGAGCCGGTGGTAAAGGTCTTCCCGGAATTTTCCTTTTGCAATTTCTTCTTTCAGGTTTTTATTGGTAGCGGCGATTACCCTTACGTCCACATTGATGTCGTTGTCCCCGCCGATTCTGCTGATTTTGTTTTCTTGCAGGGCACGTAAAACTTTTGCCTGGGCTTCAAGGCTCATGTCCCCGATTTCATCCAGAAAGATCGTTCCGCCGTGCGCTAGCTCGAATTTCCCTTTTTTCTGTTTTATGGCGGAAGTAAACGATCCTTTTTCATGTCCGAACAGTTCGCTTTCGATCAGTTCCGAAGGGATGGCGGCGCAATTCACTTCGATAAAGGCTTTATCGTGGCGGTTGCTCTTTTCATGTATTTGGTGGGCCACAAGCTCTTTCCCGCATCCGTTGGGGCCTGTGATCAGCACTCTGGCATCGGACAGGGCCACTTTATCGATCATCACTTTAATCCGTTCCAGAGCCTCCGAATTACCGATCATTTCATATTTTTTACTGACTTTGGTTTTCAGGGTACGGGTTTCCTGAATCAGTTGGGTTTTATCGGTCGCATTTTTAATTGTGATTAAAATCCGGTTCAGGTCGAGGGGTTTTTCGATGAAATCGTAAGCCCCGTTTTTAATGGCATCGATCGCAGTATCTATCGTTCCGTGTCCGGAGATCATAATGACCGGAGTTTCTGCTGTGAATTCCTTGATTCGTTTCAGCACGTCGATTCCTTCGATTTTGGGCATTTTAATATCGCAAAACACTAATTCCGGTTTGTCGATTTTTACAGAAGCAAGTCCTTCCATGCCGTTTTCTGCCAGCAGGACTTCATGACCTTCAAAGCTCAAAATGTCTTTCATGGAGTTGCGGATACTCCGTTCGTCGTCGATTACCAGTATTTTTGCCATGATTAAATTTTATCGTTTATTAGCCGATGAGTGACAAAAATAATCAATTATTTACTGAATCGGTTTGTTTATCTCTTTTTTTTAACCTTTTCGAGAAGACTGATTCTTGAAATAAGTTTAACTTTGTGACATTAGATTAATAACGACTTAGAAACATGAAGAAATTTGGAGCGATATTGTTGATCCTTTTAGTTTTGGGTGAATTGTGTTTCGGAGAACGGAAAAAAGTCGGAATAGTACTGAGTGGAGGTGGTGCGAAGGGGGTGGCTCATATCGGGGTGTTGAAAGTGCTGGAGGAAGCAGGGATTCCTATTGATTATATTGCCGGAACAAGTATGGGGGCGATTGTGGGGGGACTGTATTCGGTGGGATACGACGCAAAGACGCTGGATAGCCTGGTCCGGGTGCAGGATTGGGCTTTTCTGTTGAGTGACAAGGTTTATCGTTATGACCTGCCTTTCTCTGAGAAGGAGATCAACGAAAAATACCTGCTCTCCATCCCTTTTAGTGAAGGACGCAGGATTAAAGTGCCTGCGGGCTTTATCAGCGGACAGAACATTTACAATCTTTTTTCGGAACTGACCATCGGTTACCACGATTCCCTGTCGTTTCGAGAGTTGCCGATTCCTTTTGCCTGTGTATCCGCCAATATGGTCGACGGGAAAGAAGTGGTGATGGATTGTGGAAAGCTGCCATTGGCTATGCGCGCCAGTATGGCTATCCCCGGTGTTTTCGCTCCTGTGATTCTGGATTCGATGGTGTTGGTGGACGGTGGTATTTCCAATAATTTCCCGGCGGATGTGGTGAAGGCGATGGGGGCGGAGATCGTGATCGGGGTGGATCTGAGCACCGGGTTGAAAGATATGGAAGGATTGAATAATATCATGGGAATGGTCGATCAGTTGACTTCTTTCATGGGGATGCCGAGCTATAAGCAAAACCTGAAATTGGTTGACCTGTATATGAATCCCGGTTTAAAAGGGTATACGGCTGCCAGTTTTAACCGGGAGGCCATCGATACGATGATTGCGAGAGGAGAGCGGGTGGCCCGTTCTAAATGGGATGAGATCATAAAATTGAAAGAGGAGATCGGCTTGTCGCCCGCGGAAGATGCCGAGCCGCATATAGCAAACAGGTTTTTGGCTACCGACTCGCTGGCGATCGGTGAGATTTTGATTGAAGGGGTGCGGAAAAAAGACGAAAAATGGATTCGCCGCCAGATGGGATTGAAAGAGTTCTCGGTGATTTCAACAAAGGATTTGCACCGGGCCATAGGTGTTTTATATGGAACGGGGGCTTTCGAGCGGGTGAGCTATTCGCTGAACGGAACTTCGGTGTATACTTTGAAAATGAGTTGTATCGAGAAACCGACCAGCTCCCTTAATTTTGGCTTCCGGTTCGATTCGGAAGAGATGGCTTCTATTTTGCTGAATACCACGTTGAGCCACCGGGCGTTGAGGGGGTCGCGTTTGTCACTGACCGGGCGTTTGAGTAAAAACCCGTATGTATTGGTGGATTATTCGTTCGGTAACACCTTTTTGCGGAAAGTCGGTATTTCCTATATGTTTAAATACAACGACATTAACCTGTATGACCGGGGAGATAAGGTGGATAACCTCACTTTTTCCTATCACCGGGGGGATGTCAATTTTTCGGATATTTATTTGAGAAATTGTAAATTTCAGTTGGGGCTACGCTACGAATATTTCGATTATAAATCCGCTTTGTATAATACGGATTATATATCGAAGGATGTGAAGTCCGACGGGCTGTTCAGTTATTATGCTTCGGCGCATTATGAAACCTACGATAAGAAGTATTATCCCGATAAAGGGATTTCTTTGAAAGTGGATTACTCTTTGTATACCGATAATATGGTGAATTATAAGGATCATGCCCCGTTTTCCGCTATTTCATTGGATTTTCAGCCGGCAATTAAGCTAACCCGGCGGGTTTACCTGATGCCTGCCGTTTACGGTAGGGTTTTGATCGGTAAAGATGTTCCTTTTCCGTATCTGAACTGTATGGGAGGTGAAGTGGCAGGAAGGTATATGAGCCAACAATTGCCGTTTTACGGTATCCATAACTTACAGTTATTCGATAATTCCCTGTTAGTGGGACGGATGACCATACGCTACCGCCTGTGGAGCAAACATTATGTGTCGCTTTCCGGGAATTATGCCAAGCAGGAAAATAATTTCTTCGATATACTGAGTGGAAAAGACATTTGGGGAGGAGGATTGAATTATTCGTATAACAGTATTATCGGGCCTATCGGCGTGACTTTCGATCTTTCAGACTGGGATAAGAAACTGGGCGTGTATTTTAACCTGGGTTTCTATTTCTAAAAGTGGGGTTTTTTCTTTGGAAAGGAGTAATTTTATTATTAAATTGTTCGAATGAAAAATAAAGCATTAGCTATTATAATCGGTATTGTGGCCATTGTGTCGGCCTGCGGCACAAAAAAGAATTATCAATATACGGAAGGGAAGATATACGGGACATTTTATCATATTACGTATAATTTTCCTGAAGATTTACAGAAGGATCTCCGGGCGGAAATGGAGAAAGTGAATGCTTCGCTTTCGATGTTCAATCCTCAGTCCGTGATATCCAAAATAAACCGGGGTGAAAGCGATTCTACCGACCTGTTGTTTCGGGAAATGTTTGTGAAAGCAGGGCAGGTAAACCGTGAAACGAAAGGAGCTTTCGATATTACGGTGGCCCCTTTGGTGAATGCCTGGGGGTTTGGATTCAAAACCGATTCTTTTCCGTCTGCCGGGAAGATCGATTCCATTCTGCAATTTGTGGGAATGGATAAGTTGGCTTTGCAGGGAGACAGGCTTGTTAAACAGGTGGAAGGCATGGAAATCGATGCCAGTTCCATCGCCAAAGGCCTGGGTACGGATTTGGTGGCGGATTACCTTGACCGGAAAGGGGTGACGGATTATATGGTGGAGATCGGCGGGGAGATACGGGCAAAAGGAATGAGCAGGAAAGGAAGGCCCTGGCGTATCGGGATTGATAAGCCGATCGACGATGCCACCGGAGCTATGCGGGAAATCGAGATGGTGGTGGAACTTACTTCCGGTGCTTTGGCTACTTCCGGAAATTACCGGAATTATTATATTCACGACGGGAAAAAATATGCCCATACGATCAATCCCGCTACGGGGTATCCGGTGCAGCAGGATATTCTTAGTGCATCAGTATATACTGACAGCTGTATGAAAGCGGATGCCTATGCAACGGCCTTTATGGTGCTGGGGCTGGAATCTGCTAAAGAGATCGTCAACAATAATCCTGCTTTGGAGGCTTGTTTTATTTATGAACAAGACGGAGCAATGAAAAAATGGACTTCACCGGGATTTGAAAAGTTGATCGATCGGAAATAATTTTTATTCCCCTTCGTCATGAGATGGATTTGCTTGTTGTTGGTGTTGTGTGGTATGGCAGGAAAGCTTATTGCTCAATCTCCTGCGGGGAAGGGGTATGCGGATACGATTCATGCCGGGGGCTATCAGGATTTGCTTGCCGAGGCCAGGCCGGAGACTTCGCAGGACACATTAATATTGAGGGATTCCCTTTTATTACCTATTACCTATATAGATTCAGCCGCTTTAAATGCCGTACCTCTGATTTTTTTGCCTGATAGCCTGATTAAGGATACGTTAAAGTATGAATTTACTAAAATAAAGGATGTTGCTTACCGGACAAAATTGACGAAAGAACTTTATAAACTGGTTTTTGTAAATCCGATTCCCGACCGTCTGAATGTGATGCGGACCCAAAACAGTGAGGAGCGTTTCAGCGGTTATGCCGGGAAAACGATTCGTAATATATCGGTGAAAGTGTTGCCTCCTTATGGAACGAGTGTATATGATACCACTTACTATGAGGAATCGTTGGGCTGGCTGCAAACGGCAGCCAATAAAACGCACATGCGTACAGCCGTAAATACAGTCCGGAAACAGCTGACCTTAAAGCCGGGGATGAAACTTGAACCTTTTGAACTGGTGCAAAATGAGATTATATTGCGCCGTTTGGATTATATGGAAGATGCAACTATCCTGGTGTCCGAGGTGGAGGGGCATCCCGATGAGGTGGATTTAACCGTGATTTGCAAAGATGAATTTTCCTGGGGGGGAAGCATTGAATCGAATTTTATCAATTCTTTTACTTTAGGGTTGAAGAATAAAAATTTTATGAAGTTGGGGCATATCCTGAATTACGAATTTTCTTACCGGGGAAGTAAGGATAAGAAGTGGGGAAATATGCTAGAATATAAAATAAACAGTATTTGGGGAACGCACTTTGACCTGTGGGGATTGTACCAGAACGATTATAGCCAGAAATTGGTGAAGTTGAGTATCGACCGCCCTTTCCTGACCACTACCATGAAATGGGCGGGAGGTGTGGAAGCCAGCCGGGTGTTTTATTCGGAAAACCTGCCTGACCGGAATGTGACCCGGTTAGAGGAATTGTTTAATTATCATTCCCAGGATGTGTGGCTGGGGCGTTCTTTTCAGTTGAAAAACCGTTTCAGCTATAACCGGAATTATTACCTGACCGGACGTTTTTTCACGACTTTATTTAATAACCGTCCGGAAGTGTCTGACGATACCAATCATTTTTATTATAATCGCCTGAATGCCTTTATGGCGTTTACCTATACCAAAATCAAGTATTACAAGGCGAATCTGATCTATGATTTCGGGCGTACGGAGGATATTCCCACCGGGTTGTATGCCGGAGTTACCGCCGGGTATGAGCATAGCGAATTTGAAAATTTCGGTTATCTGGGTATGGAGTACCATTATTCCCATTTTAATAAGCAATCCGAACGTTATTATTCGGTGGAGGCGATGGTGGGCTCGTATGTGAACGACGAGGGATTTGAAAGGGGATTTATCAATTTTAAGGCAGGACACATCAGTAACCTGATCAGCATCGGGAATTACCGTTTCCGGTTTTATAATGCGGTTAATTATATCCGGGGAATACGCCGTTATCCCACCGATTACCTGTATATGCAGGAAGGTGATATTCGGGGATTCCATTCCGATTCCCTGCGGGGAAACCAAAAACTGTCGGCCTCGTTGGCAACGACCTTTTTTTTCCCGTATATCAAGAAAGGATTCCGGATGTCCGCTACGGCTTTTGTGGATGCGGGAGCTATTGCCAAAGACAATCATTCATTGACCAAGTCGAAGACCTATTGGGGATTGGGGGTTGCGTTGAATATCCGTAATGACAATGTGGTGTTTAAGAATGTCAGTTTCCGTTTTTCCTGGTATCCGACCATTCCTGTCGACGGGCGTAGTCTGCAAGCCACTTTATCGAGTGGGATAAAAAGCGGGTTTTATAATTATCAGGTATATAAGCCGCAGGCCTTTAAATATGAATAGCTAATGCTTTTTTATACTTATCGATTTTATTTATTATGCTTTTTTTATTGCCATTCCACTGTAACCAATCGTGCAATTTATACGAATAAATAGTAAAAATATTTACAATATTTTGGTTTATTTTTGTAATGTTTGAAATAATGTGAAACGGATTATTGGGGGGATAATATGAAACGGATTATATTTGCAAGCTGTAAGAAATCAACATCTTATTTCCTGGGATAGATACGTGGAACACGTCATTATGTTATAAATAACCTTTCGTATAAATGAAAAAAGTCATATTATTCTCTTTATTTCTGCTTGTCGGATTATTCTTGTCTCAATTTTTGCCGCCGTTTTTCGGTGAATCATATATCACTGTGGAAAAGGTGACGAAAGTGTTGATGTTTATATGCCTGGCATATATCATGATCAATGTGGGAAGGGAGTTCGATCTGGATAAAAAGAAATGGCGTTCTTATGCCGTGGATTATTTTATAGCGATGGCTACGGCTGCCGTTCCCTGGATTTTGGTGGCTTTTTATTATATGTTTCTTTTGCCTGCCGATTTGTTTGGCGAATGGGATGCTTGGAAAGAGAATTTGTTGCTAAGCCGTTTTGCCGCGCCTACCTCGGCGGGAATCCTTTTTACCATGCTTGCGGCAGCCGGATTGAGAAAAGCATGGATATATAAGAAAACCCAGATTCTGGCGATCTTTGACGATTTGGATACGATTCTGCTGATGATTCCCCTGCAAATCCTGATGATCGGCTTTAAATGGCAGTTATTTGCGATAGTGGGGATTGTGGCTTATTTCCTTTGGATTGGCTGGGTACGGTTGAAAACTTACCGTTTACCCCAATCGTGGAATGCCATTTTATTATATTCTATTTGTATTGTGGCGGTAACGGAAAGTATCTATTTGCTGACCAAAGCATTTATGAATCAGGAAGGAGCTATCCATATCGAAGTGTTGATGCCTGCTTTCGTCCTGGGAATGGTGATGAAAACCGTACATACGCACCGCCGTGTCGATGAAAACGTGGGAAGCCTTATTTCTTACCTGTTTATGTTTTTAGTGGGATTGAGCACTCCGTTGTTTGTGGGAATGAGCCAGAATATGCCTGTAAATGTCACCAGCGTTACCGCTTCGCAGCCTATGCCTTCGTGGGGGGTATTGTTTTTCCATGTGGTTATGGTGACCCTGCTGTCTAATGTCGGTAAAATGATTCCTATGTTTTTTTACCGGGACAGGGATATTCGTGAGCGTTTGGCCCTTTCAATCGGTATGTTTACCAGAGGGGAAGTCGGTGCCGGGATCATTGTGATTGCCTTAGGATATAATTTGGGTGGTCCTGCCATGATTATTTCTATTTTAAGTCTGGTTTTAAACCTTATCCTTACCGGAGGATTTGTAATTATTGTCAGGAGGCTGGCACGGAGCGTGTATGGAAGGGAGGAACTGGAAGCTGCCGATGTCCCTGTGAAATAATCCCGTAAAAATCCCACATTTTCTGTATGGGAAACAGAGAATGTGGGACATCTTTTTCGGGATAGCTCCTTGTTATCGGTCTTTTTTCTTACCGAAAATCCTTTTGAAAAATCCTTTTTTCTCTTTTTGGGGTTTTTCTTCCTCGGTTGCCGGAATTTTTAAAGGCTCTGTTTTTTTATTCGTGATTCTATCAATCAGGTTTAAATGGTCTTTAAATTCAGGCACTTCCAGTTCTTTTTCCAAATTGGTTGTGACAATGGGGAAAGAGAGGGAATTCCAAAAACTATATGTAGGGCTGTTCAGGCAACGGATCATAAATTCTCCGAACGGAGGAAGTGCCATATTAGCCCCTTGTCCCAGCCTCAGGTCGTTGAAGTGGATTCCCGCATCATTGGCTCCCACCCTGATTCCTACGACAATCCGGGGATTATATCCGATGAACCAGCCGTCCACATGGTTTTGGGTGGTTCCTGTTTTTCCGGCGAGTTCATTTTTCAATCCATAATTGTTGCGTAGCCGCTGGCCTGTTCCTTCATTGATTGCTGCGGCCAGCATATTGCTCATCAGATCGGCTTCCATTTCCGGTAAGGCTTCTGTGGTTTCCATTTCCGGCGCTTTATACAAAATATTTCCCTTCCGGTCTTTAATTTCGCTCAGATAGTATTGCGACACTAATTTTCCCCCGTTTGCAAAACAGGCGAAGGGACGAATCATTTCTTTCAAAGGAATATCGGCAACTCCCAGGGCAAGGGACGGATAGGGAGGAAGGTCGGCTGTGATCCCCAGGCGGCGTGCCTGCGCTATCACCGAATCGATTCCCGTTTGGAGCAACACTTCTACGGCTATCGTATTGATCGATTGGCTGAGCGCACCTTTCAGGGTGTAGAATCCTTCGTACTTATTGTCGGCGTTCCGGGGTGTCCAGTTGTCGTATTCGGGGTAGGTGGTCTGCTTATTCTCGTAATAAGCGTCTATGCGTGCCCCCTGATGAATGGCTGCGCTGTATACCACGGGTTTGAACACCGAACCTACCTGACGCGGGGCTTCCACCTGATCGTATTGGAAATATTTGAAATCTATACCGCCTACCCAGGCTTTCACCTTCCCGGTTTGCGGCTCCACGGCAATCATTCCCGGTTGAAGGATTTTCAGGTAGTGTTTGATGGAATCGATAGAAGAATATTCCACCCTTGCTTCTCCCTGATAGGGACTGTATACCAGCATCGCTTTTTTCGTATTCATGGCTTTCATGATTTCCGCTTCGCTCAAGCCCTGGCGTTTCAGGCGCTGGTAAGTTTTACTGTTTTGTATCGCATTGGCCAGAAGTTCGGGATGCTTATCCCACGGCTCTTTCTTGCCGAGTTGTTTATAATAGGAATCTTGCAGGTTTTTCATGTGCAGGCTCACCGCTTCTTCGGCATAGTGCTGCATTTCGGCATCGATAGTTGAAGTGAGGATCAGCCCGTCCTTGTATAAATTATAGGACGTGCCATAAACGGAATTATATTCATCGATGATCTTCACGGCATCCCGGCGTATTTTTTCCCGTAAATAAGGAGCAAGCCCGGAATAATGGTTCACCGGAATGTAGGCCAAGCCTAATTCTGCTTTCATGAAGGTTTCCCCTTCCTCTTCGGTGAGGAAATCGTATTTCACCATTTGCCCGATCACCGTGTTGCGCCGTTGTAAGCTCCGTTCCGGATGAAGGCGGGGATTGTAGCGTGAAGGCCCTTTTAACATCCCGATCAGCGTGGCGGCCTGCGGAAGGGTGAGGTCGGAGGCGGAAGTGGAAAAGTATTTTTGTGCGGCACTTTCAATGCCGTAAGTGTTTTCCCCGAAAGACACCGTATTGAGGTAAAGTGTTAGAATTTCATCTTTGGTATAAATATTCTCCAGCCTTCTGGCGGTGAACATTTCTTTCAGTTTCACCACAGGTATAAAGGTAACCTGCTGTTCTTCCCTGGGGAATAGGTTTTTGGCTAATTGCTGGCTGATCGTGCTGCCTCCGCCGGAACTCCGGTGGCGGAGCAGGAAGGTTTTGAAAAACACCCTCAGCATACTTATTTTGTCTACTCCCTGATGTTCATAAAACCGGACATCTTCGGTGGCCACCAAAGCATCCAGGGCATTCCGGGTGATTCCTTCGAATTTTACGTTGGTACGGTTTTCCACGTAATATTTTCCCATAAGTTCCCCGTCTTCGCTGTAAAGCACCGAAGCTTCGTCATTGCGTATCTCCCGGAGTTCTGCATAAGTGGGAAGTTTGCCCCACAGCCCGGCATAGACGGAATAAACGAAAAGTCCTGCTGCTATGCCCGCCAGTATAACTCCTAACAGCAGGTATTTCAGCAGAATATATTTCAGTTTTTTCTTCTTGCGCGATCTTGAAGTGCGTTTTTTAGCCATAATCCATTGTTTTCCATGACAAAATTAAGAAAAACAATCGTTTATGAAATAGGTGTAAAAAGGAATAGTTTTCCTCAGTCCCGTTTATCGGGCCGGGGAAAACTATTCCTGCAAAATAATACTTAAACCAAGAGTTTATTTATTGATGAGTTCAACCATAGCGCAACGGTTCCATTTGTTTTCGTTCTTGTAGTATGGTTTTTCTTTTCCTACATATTCGATTACCATCCGGTCTGCACTGATTCCGTAATCTTTTTTCAGCATATTGGCAACCGCATTGGCACGTTCTTCTGAAATTTTCAGATTCACATTGATCGGCCCGAATTTATCGGCGTATCCTACGATGCGTATTTTAGCATTGGGATTCTGTTTCAGGAAAGTTCCGATGTTATAAATGAGCGGTTCGTAAACATCCTGAATAACAGCGCTGTTGAATTTGAAAGGAATGGTGGAAGGAATGGATGCATATACATCGGCAACTTCTTTCTTCACTACTTCTTTTTCAACAACCTTTATTTCTGGCGGACGGTTTTGCAACTGCGACACCTGATTAGCCAATATTAAGTTGGCTGCGGCCATTTCGTCGAGTACGATCTGTTTCGGTGCTGTGCGGAAACTTCTGTTTTTAAAGCGGTAAGTGATACCTGCGGTCAGACCGCCGATTCCATCGTTCGGGAAACCTCCCCTTACAACGAGGTCGTCATCCAGGATCATCCCCTGAAATTCAACGTTCACATCAAAACGCGGAGAAATGGCATAGCGTGCCTGGATACCTGCATTGATGGTGAAAGATTGGTCTTTTTTCCGGGTCATTCCACCGATACCGACGAAAGGAACAATGTCGAATCTCCGGTCGGGATTGTATTTAGCGAAAAAGTTGATCAATCCCAACATAAAGTCGGCATGTAAATGCATGTAGTGCATGTGGATCATGCTGTTTGCCCCTTCGGTGAAACCGTGCAGAGCGCCGCCGCCACCTTGTAAACGTACTCCCCACCAGGGATTAAACCATTTTCCTACTGCCAAAGTCGGCATAAAAGTGATCGTATTCTTAAATTTAGCTTGAGAGGAGTGTTCTGCAAATAGTGCATTCGCTCCGAAATTAGCAGAAATGAACCAGTTATGCCAGAATGGGTTGGCTTCAAATGTGGTTTTATAACCCGGAAGGCGTTGTTCCAGTATCACTTCTTCCACCTGCCCCTGTGCCTTTGCTATTCCACATAGACCAGCAGCCAATACTAATAACAGTAATCCTTTTTTCATAACATTTTTAAAATTAAGTAACTCAAAATTTATTGACGTTTTTTTCTTTCAATTCTCCTTGATATTTAAATTCAATTAGTTGATCTCAAATCCGTGGGGGAATAAAGACCGGTGTATCAAGACTAAGGGAATAACGAAAATAGGGTTGAATGCGTTTCAAATTTTGACCGATATAATGTGTATTTTTGTAATTTTTAACCTTCATACTTTTTATGGAAGGTATATTTCAGGGAATCGCGGCTTTTGTTTTTTGAGGATTAGGATGTTTTTTTTACCTTTGGAAACGGAAATAATCTTAAAATTAATCAAACATGTTGAATATCGCATTATTTGGCCCTCCGGGAGCCGGTAAAGGAACTCAGGCAAAAAGAATAGCTGAAAAATATAATCTGGCACATTTGTCCACCGGGGACATGATTCGCCGGGAAATAGCAGAAGGAACGGAGCTGGGGAAGATTGCTGCGGATATTATTAATAACGGTCAGTTATTGTCTGACGAACTGGTTGTAAAAATGATAGCCAGCAGCATTGACGGCACGAAGGGTGTGGACGGGTTCCTTTTCGACGGTTTTCCCCGTACGGTGGCGCAGGCTGAAATTTTGGACGAAATGCTGGAAAAAACCGGGAGTCCGCTGAAAGGATTGATATGTATCAATGTGCCTTTTGAAGAACTGAAGCGTAGAATGCTGGAAAGGGCTAAGGTGGAAGGACGGGCTGACGATAATGAAGAAGTGATCGAAAAACGCTTTAAAGAATACCATGATAAAACGGTGCATGTTGCCAACCATTATCGCCGGAAAGGGGTGCATGTGGATGTAGAGGGGGATAATACGATGGACGAGGTGTTCCATTCCATTACTCAGGCTATCGAGGGCATGAAATAAGAACTACCAATATATTTCAGGTAAAATTCAGAGGGGGGGGACTGTCTAACGATTCGAAGACAGTCTCCTCTCTTTTTTGTTTTTATTCGTACCCCTCTATCCGGGTGTGTCTTCAAATATTTAATTTTCAGAGGCTTGAAAGAACGTATCGGGTCGCCTCTTTTATGCTATTTCCCTTTTGTTTCCGAACATTTTGTGTGTTTCGTGTTCAGTAATTTTGATATGTAGGAAGTCGTCCCCACAGTTGGGGATATGGAATGACAAAATACCCGAATATGGGGATTTACCGATCCGGTTTGTCCCTTTATTTTTGTACGCGTGAAAATATCGACTTTACTGTATATGTTAAAAATATTCTGTCTGTTCTATCTATTTCTGGGCTTTAGCGGTGTGTATGCAATGGAGGGGGGAAAGTATACGGTTGCGGGAATTGTGCGGGATAAGGGGACGGGACTTGCCATGGAATATGCTACGGTGGGAATCGAGGAGTTGGGAAAAGGAACGCTGACCGGAGCGGATGGAAAATTTCATTTGGAAGGTGTTCCGGGAGGTAAGTGGAGTATTACGGTTTCGTACCTGGGTTATGCGCCTTTTACTTTGGCGATGACAGTAGGAAAAGATACGACTCTCGAACTGGCTATTGAAAGGTTGACCTTACAGTTGAACGAAGTGAAAGTAAGGGCAGAATACAATCAGTCCGGAACATCCATGAAAATATCCAAAAGCGCTCTCGACCACATACAACCTTCTTCTTTGGCCGATGTTTTCCAGCTTTTACCGGGTTACCTTTCTACCGACGGCGATATGAGTAATGTGAATCAGGTGACTTCGCGCCAGGCTGGTTCGGATAAGAACACGGCTTTGGGAATGGCTATTATCAGGGACGGTGCGCCGATGTCGAACAATGCCAATTTATCGGCCATGTATGGGGGAGACGATCAGATGAAGGAGCGTTCTACGGTAAATGCGGGGGTTGACCTGCGCCTGCTTTCCACCGATCATTTGGAGGAAGTGGAAGTGATTCCCGGAATATCCTCTGTGAAATACGGGGATTTGAGTAGTGGGGTGGTTTTACTGAAATCAAAATTGGGAATCTCTCCTTTGGAAATACGGATAAAGGCAAATCCTCTCAATAAACTGGCGTATGTGGGAAAAGGTTTTAAACTGGGGGAACGCCGGGGAACTTTGCATTTAGGAGGAGATGTCGTTCAGGCGAAACCCGATGTGCGTGAAAATTTGCAGACCTATACCCGGATCACAGCTCAGGCAATGTATGAGAATCAGAAAAATACCCGTATCGGGGATTGGCGCTACGATATTCAGGGAACTTATACCGGAACTTTGGATAAGGAAAAGAACGATCCCGACCTCACTCTTGCCGAAGATACCTATTCGGCTACCTATAATCGTTTCGGGGTGACGCTCAATACGGCTTTACAGCCGAAGTGGAAAGGGTTGAGTAAGTTGGAAATGACTGTTTCCGGGGATTATACGGCGGATATACTGAATCGCGATAAGACGGTTTCGCTTACCGGGCCGATGCCTTTGCCACTTGCCCAGCAGGCGGGAGAACAGGAGGGACTTTATTTACCCACCACTTATGTCAGCCAATATAAGGTGGAGAATAAGCCTTTTAATTTTTTCTGGCAATTGTCTGCTGTTTCCAATTTCGAATTGGGGAATACAAATCACCGGGTGTTGGTGGGGATAGAGAACCGCACGGCTAAAAATCTGGGACGGGGAGCGATATACGATTTGGAACGTCCTCCTTTTCCTACGAACAGCGCTTCGTCGCGTCCCCGGTCTTTACGTTCGGTGAGGGCTATGGTGAATAATGCCGTTTTTATCGAAGAACAGATTCGTTACAGGCATTTATCACATCAATTGGGATTGACGGTCGGTGTGCGTCTGACGAATCCGGCCAATCTGCCGTCGGAATATTTTTTGCACGGAAAATGGTTTGCCGAGCCACGCGTAAATTTGGGCTATACCTATTCGGGCATGCAGATCGGAAAGTGGGAATCTGCCCTTACCATCCGGGGAGGATATGGCGAACAGGTGAAATTTCCCACGTTGGATATGTTGTATCCCGACTGCGTATGGTATGATGAAATTGCCGCCAATTATTATTCACAGACTCCTGAAAATCGTTTTTTGTGGGTAAATACGCAGGTGAAAAACCGGGAAAATCCGAAATTGTCGGTAAACCGGAATAAAAAATATGAAATCGGGGCTGCTTGGCAGGTGGGAGATTTCAGGCTGAACCTTACTTATTTTCACGAACTGTCCAATAGTGGTTTTGAATCGGCTACGAATTACTTTTCTTTTCAATATACGAAGTATGATAATCCGGCTGTTTTGCCTGCCGGAAAACCGGGGATAGAGGATTTTTCTCCCCGTGCCGATACTCTGCTGAAAAGTTATACCACTACGCTTAACGCTTCCCGGTTAAGGAAAAGGGGGGTGGAGTACCGCATCGTGATACCACAGATCAATGCTTTACGCACAGAGATAGAATTAAACGGTGCTTATTATAAAACGCTTTACGATGTCAGTCTGCTGATGCAGTATCGTCCGCAAACCACTGTGAATGGGAAACCCTATCTCTATGCCGGTATTTATGACTGGAATTCGAATAGCAATGTGAAGAAACAATTCAATACCAATATGTGGATCAGGACACATATCCCCCGGTTCAGGTTACTTTTTTCCGCTTTGTTGCAAACCGTTTGGTTTACTTCTTCGCAGACCAAGCCATTTTCCGGGGTACCTGTGGCGTATATCGATCCGGCAGGAGTGACTCGTCCATTTACAGAGAAAGAGGCGAACGATGTTCGTTTTCAGCCCTTGATCCGGAAATTTTCAGAAAACTATTTTAAGGAAAGTCGCACTCCGGTTTCAATTACGTTAAACCTGAAAGCGACTAAGGAAATCGGGAAACATTTGAATATTTCTTTTATGGTGAACCGACTTTGGGATTATAATCCAAAGTACAAAACAAAAACAACCGCAGAAGACCGTGCTTGGGTCATACCTGCTTTCGGTGCGGAATTGGGGATAACAATATAATCATTATAAACAATAACAATAAATAGTAACACATGAAAACAACAATTTTAATTTTGGGAACAGTGTTCGCCTTTCTGCTGGCCGCCTGTTCCGAGTCGGATAAGGATGTGAAATTCACTACGGTAACCGTTCAAACGCAGATGCCGGAAGAGTATAACTCATTGGCCGGGGATGGTTTGACGGTGACCCTTACCAATACCTCGACGAACAGAGGGGTGAGCGGAACGACAGACACCGACGGAAAATGGAGTACGCTGGTGGAAGAAGGTGTGTATCATATTAAGGTTGCAGGAGAGAAATTATCAACTACGGATACGGTGGGCGCTATTACCCTGCGATTCCAGGCTTCCAAACAAAGCCAGAGTATTGCGGGATTGGAACAGACCGTGATTTTAGATATGGAGTATTCGGAAACGGGAAGCCCCTGGCTGATCAAAGAACTCTATTTTGCAGGAAGCAAAACTCCTGCCGATAAGAATTATCAAAAAGACCAGTTTATCGAAATATTTAACAACAGCGACGATACCCTGTATGCAGATGGCTTGGCGATCGGTGAAACTTATATTACAACCAGTGTTGTATCGGCTGTTAGATGGGATCAGTTTTTGCCTGATCGGATTGCCGTACAGGCTTATTATTCAATTCCCGGTAATGGTAAAGACTATCCGGTAGCTCCCGGAAAAAGTGTGGTGATTGCCAATAAAGCATTGAATCACAAAGGGGATGAATCGTTGAATCCGAATTCTCCGGTCGATTTGTCGAATGCTAATTTTGAATGGGTGGATGCCAATGCTCCCGACATTGATGTGCCGGAAGTTCCGAATTTGATTAAGAATTTCTGCTATACAGAAACCATTTGGGTGTTAAATCAGCAAGGTACTAAATCGTATATTATTTTCCGCCCGGATAAAGATGTGGAAACATTTATGAATGAAAATTTTGTGCAGGTACCGAATGCCTCCGGGTCTAAACAACTGGATGGTTATGCTATCCCCCGTACGTTGGTTTTCGACGGAGTGGAATTGAGTAAAAAAGACGGGCTGAAAGTGAAGGCCTTACCTTCTTCAATAGATGCAGGGTATAGCTATACAGATGCTTCCGGAAATGGAAAGTCAGTTCGCCGTAAGGTGGAACGTTGGGAGAATGGACGTGCTTATTTGCAGGATACCAATAATTCTTCGGATGACTTTGTAACCGGACAGACTCCGACTCCTTTTGTTATTCCTCAATAAATCCGGAGGACAGGGCGAATGAAGGGATTACACTGGTTGATGTTATTCTTGCTATTGGGGCAATACTGCCTGGGGAAAGACGATTCTGTCCCCGGGCAGGATTCTCTGTTTTGCGGAGAATTGCCCATAGACCGTCTTGAGAAGGGCTATCGCTCTAATCCTGCTGCTTTCGGCTGGCTGGAGCAGAAACGGAAAAGCTGGCTTGCTTTCCGTTACCGGACGGATGAGGCAGAATCTTTTTATTCTCAGTTTGACGGGAATAAGGGGTATCTGTATCAGGCAGAAGCATCGGGGTATGGAGTTGAGAAAGGGAAGTTTATGTATTCGGGAATTGCCACCTGGGAAAGCGGGCTGCGCAGGAATACCCGGTATACGGATGTGAGGAACGAACGGTTGTTAGGTCCTTATCTGGTGGTGGATTCGCTGGGAGGGAATTATTATCATGAACTTTACCGTTTGGGGGGAAGCGCCGCTTTGTATGGAAAGAATATCATTTACGGCCTGCGGGCCGATTACCGGGGAACTGTGGCTTATCGGAAAGCCGACCCGCGTCCGAAAAATACAATTTCGGAATTGAGGTTGAATCCCGGAATCGTGGTGGGGGTGAAAGCGTGGGATTTAGGTTTGTTCCTGGATTATACTTTTTATAAACAACATCTTACGATCCGGATAGAAGAACCGTCCCGTAAGGATTATTTTTATCTTTTGAAAGGATTCGGGCTTTATGATTATAGTTTTTCCGGCATAGAAAGCTCGTTCCGGCGTTATTACCGTTCACATTCCTATGGCGGGGGTGTGCAGTTGAGGCAAAAAAAGAAATACGGAGGAAGTCTTTTGCTTAGGTACGACTACCGGAAAATGGAGGTGGAAGAAGGGGACTTGCGTACTCCTTTTTTATTGAAGGAGGGAACCGTCACAGCAGGAATAGACTGGCGTTTTCGTTTGAAAGAAACGACTGTGCTGCTGTTGGAAGCCGAAGGAAAATATATGAGCCAGACCGGACTTGAAAAAAGCTATGAGAAGACAGTGACAGACACGGCAACCGGAGTTTATGTGTGGAGGGTATTGAGTGAATCGGATAAATATGAGCGTGAAACTGCGTCCGGAAGACTTTCGGCTGTTTTCCAGCATACACCTTCGGAAAAAACAGCCTATTGGTACGGTTTACAGGTCATTGCGGAGAACGACCGGGAACGATACCTGTTTCCGGATTATTCTCAACAGATAGCCGGAATAAAAGGAGTTCTGTCGGGAGGTATGATACATTATTTTAACCGCCAGAAATTGCATTGGGATTTTGCCGGGGGAATGTATAAGAATTTGAAAGCCGATTTAAATGCTCCTCCTGCCGAAGAAACGGTGGGTGATTTTTGGGTGCGGGAATATGAATACCGAAAAAGGAATTTTTATGAATTAAAGTTCGACCTGGCGTATCATTGGCCGTTGAAAGGACAAACCAGTATGGCTGTGGAGGCCGGAGGGCAATATGTCCGTTCGGCGGGCGGAGTTTATCGTTGGGGAATAGAAACCGGATTGGTGTTGTTTTTTTGACCCGTTTTTCTTTTGGGGATCGTTTTCTTGGGTAAGGAAATTTCGGATTAAGGCGAGGGGCCCGGAAGAAAAGAGAGCCGTTTTGTATGATTTTAAATAAAAATATGGAAAATATAATAGAATGTAGAAACCTTACCCATTATTATGGGGAGCGTCAGATATACCGTGATTTGAGCTTTAATGTCCCGAAAGGAAGGATATTGGGATTATTGGGAAAGAACGGGACAGGGAAGACCACAACGATCAACATTTTAAGTGGCTATTTACAGCCCCGTTCCGGCGAATGCCTTATTTTCGGGGAAAATATCCAGAAAATGCAGCCTGTCACCCGGCAACGGATCGCTTTATTGATTGAAGGGCATGTGCAGTATTCCTTTATGAACATCGAAGAAATCGAGCGTTTTTATGCGTCTTTTTATCCCCGTTGGAATAAGGATGCTTATTATGAGTTGATGAAAAAACTGAAGGTGGCTCCCCGGCAGCAGATTTCCCGGATGTCTTGCGGACAGCGTTCGCAGGTGGCATTGGGGCTTATCCTGGCGCAAAATGCAGAGTTACTGGTGCTGGACGATTTTTCCCTGGGACTGGATCCCGGCTATCGCCGCCTGTTTATTGAATATTTGCACGAGTACGCAAAAGCGGAGGAAAAAACGGTTTTCCTTACATCACATATCATTCAGGATATGGAGAGGCTGATCGACGACTGCATTATTATGGATTATGGCAAAATATTGGTACAGAAACCTGTGGGTGAATTACTCCGCACTTTCCGTCGGTATACCTTTACGTTGGATTCGGCTGATGAGATTCCGGAAAACCCGGCCTTGTTCCATACTTCCGTGATTCGGAAACAAGCGGAAACCTGGTCGTTTGAATCGTTGGAATTTGTGTCCGGCTGGCTGAAACAAAACGGTATTCAGGCTGTGGTGACCGAGGAGCCGCCTTTGTCGCTTGAAGATGCCTTTATCGGCTTAACGGGGAAATATTAATTTTTAAAATTCGAGAAATGCAGAGAGCGATATTTTTTAAAGAATGGATTAAAGCCCGCCGTTATTTTTGGGGTATGGCTGCCGTTTCACTTTGCTTTGTGGTGTATGTGCTGCTCCGGTTGAACCGGGTGGTGGAGTTTAAGGGAGCTGCTCACTTGTGGGAAATCCTGTTGACAAAGAATACAGTGTTTATTGAGTTGTTGGAATACATTCCTCTGGCTATCGGTATCTTGTTGGCGGTTGTGCAATTTGTGCCGGAAATGTTGCAAAAAAGATTGAAGCTAACCCTTCATTTGCCTTATCCCCAGCAGCGTATGATCTTGTCGATGGTTTTGGCCGGAATATTGATGCTGACAGTGATTTTTGCCGTTCATTACCTTATTTTGGGAGGATATTTGATGTATGTTCTGGCTCCCGAATTATGGACGAGGATATTATTGACCGCTTTACCCTGGTATCTTGCGGGATTTACAGCTTATTTGTTTACAGCCTGGATATGCATGGAGCCTGTTTGGAAACGCAGGGGCGTTTATGCCCTGATTGCAGCCGGAGTCCTTCGGATATTTTTTGTGTCGGACATGCCGGAAGCCTACAATTGTATGCTGTGGATATTGCTGTTTTGGACAATCGGCATCACGGGATTTTCTTTGCTTTCCGTGGAACGGTTTAAGCAGGGAAAAGAATAAATGGTTTGTTTTAAATTAAATGATTTGAATATGATTAAATATAGTAAAGCCTTTCTTTTTATTACAGTGATATTACTGTTGATGTGGGGCTTGCCCTGGGCATGGCATTTCTTATTCGCGAAACCGGGGAGTTATCCGTTTACCATATACAGTTGTGTAGCCCATCAGTTTGTGGCGATGGATCGGTCGGGCGGTTCTGTTGCATACCTGGGAGAAGACGGCACCATATATACCGAGAAACAATTCGACAGTATACTGCCCACCTTGTATAATCGCCAGCTTGTGTCTGACGGGCGTTTTCCTGCGCAAATCAACGGGGTGGAGATAGATAACCGCACCTTGCAGATTGAAAAGTTTATGTTCCGGCATAAACCTTCGGATATTAATGTGAAACGACCGGGTTTATACCCTTTGTTCGAAGGAATGTCCGGGCGTGTAGACCTGCAAATGCCTGGGGACGTATTCCGGATGAGCAATAGGATGGAGTTTGTGGATATGGAGGAAAATCAGGTGAACGAGGAACGCAGCCAGCGTTTTACACAAGCCTTGCTGGATAAAGGATTTCATTTCCCTGCCGGAGTGATTGCCGGGGACCAGAATGTGAGAAAAGAATATGATGAAGGTTATTTGATGACAGACCGGGAGGGACAGATGTTTCATGTGAAGCGGCTGAAAGATCGTCCTTTTGTGCGGAATACCGAAATTTCCGGGATGAAAGTGAAATATATTTTTCCGACCACTTTTCGCAATCGCCGTTTTTATGGGTTTGTTTCCGATGAAGACCAGAATTTTTATGTGCTGAATGCGAAGACTTACGAGTTGAAGCCACTTCCTATCCCTGCATTGAATCCGGAGAAAGAAACCATAACTATTTTCGGCGATCCGTTCTATTGGACAGTTCAGGTTTTGGGTGAGGATGGATTGAAAATTTATGCTATCGATGCCAACGATTATTCTTTGGTGGCGACAAAGGTTATTCCTGCGGAGGAAAGTCAGGCCGCGAAGATTGGAAAATATATCTTCCCCGCTGAATTATCGTTCACGGTCAGCACCGATCAGTACGTTTGGCCGAGATTTACCGATTTCTCCTGGTGGGGAACGATTTTGTGGGCGTTATTGATAACTGGTTATATCGTAATGAAAGTAAGGCTGAACCGGAAAAAGCAGGCTGTTTCATAGTGTCTGTGCGGTTGCATTTTTACAATCGGAATAAACTGTGTCCGGGGATGATAGGATTCTCCGGACACAGCTTTTTTATGGCATATCGGTTTCGGGCGGAAGTGCTTGAAACGGGAATTGTAATCATACATTTTCGTGTTGTGGAAAGCTTCTTGTGGTATAGATTTTCTACTTTCCTTTATCTTACCTGCCAGAGATGCCCTATTTATAATCTATGACAAAAGTGTAAGAGGGATAGGCTTTTTCTGTCGGAAACGGCTGGCCGGTTACTGTTTTACACATGGTGCCACCGATATGGATGAGAGGGGGAGGAGGATAAAAAAGGGTGTCCCCTTTTTGAGACACCCTTAAAGCGGTATAATGTTTCGATCAGGTAAAGAATATAAATAGTATGGGTATCAGGATACCGATGGCCAGTTCAATGCCACCGCGTCCCCATAAACCTTTTTTACCTTTCAGCATAACGATACCCGTTAGGGTAATAATGAGTAAAGAAACGGCAAAAATATCGGAAAATATCGTCCACCATTTGCCGGGATTGTAATGCAGTCGGTTCAGTGCGCTGATTACCGGGCGTTTCTTTACCGATTCGTAAAGAGTTTTTCCGGTTTGTATATCTACCACCAGGGAAGAGCCTCCTTTGATAAACACTTTCATTTGCCGTTCATTCGGGAAATAGTGTTTGGTGTAATTTTCCTCCTCTTCCAAAGGTTGCAGCAATGACAATACATACTCCTTAGAAAACTCTGTCTGTGGTTTGGGAAATTCCCCCGGAATTTGTAAGGTATGCTGCCGGATGATATAGTCGGAATTGAAATCTTTTTTATGGTTGAGTACTACGCCTGATATTGCATAAACCAAAATAACACCGGAAAAGAAAAACGATAAATCCCGGTGTATATTGCGGCTCCATTTGCGGATGAAAGGCATATTCGGTTTTAAAGCCATAAGAAAGTTGCTTATTGAATATTATATTCGGTAGCGTCGATGTGATAGAACGACAAGTAGTTTTTCCCTTCCTTTTCTGTGCGTTCTGCAATTCTTTTCCGGAAATTGTTAATTCTATCGGTGGCCGTGTTAGCGGGAGTTTCACCTCTGGCTTTTTGCTCTGACGAGCATCCGGCTTCGGTTGTTCCGTGCTGTTCCTCTGTCTGTGCCTTGATTTTTTCTTCCCATTGTGTCAGGTAAGCTTCATCGATACGGTCTTCCACCAATTTCCCTTTTACCCGAACGATGTTATTTACAGTTTCCGGTTTGAAGTTTCCGAACTCTTTTCCGGCTTCAATGCGAATGGTTTTGGTGTCGTCGCTTCCCATTAGGAATATTTTTTTACCTCCATGCTTGCAGATATGTGTGCAAATTCCTTCGAGTTCCACTTCTTTACCGCTAAGGTTTTCGGCTTCTTTCAAAATATCGTCCACCTGTAAGATTTTCTGTTCTGCGAGGCTGGTTTTTTCAGTTTGTGCCGAATCGCTATTTTTTTGTTTTTTAGAATTACATCCTTGAATTGTAAAGGCAGCCAGTGTGATAGCCGCAATAAAAATTAACTGATAGTTTTTCATCCACCTTCTATTAAAGTTATACATATATTTATTTGGAGGCAAATTTACTGCTTTTACTGTTGGGGGGAAATCCCTAATAGTGGTTATGCTTGTTTGTAGAAATCCCTATTTTTGGCTATCAGAAAAAAAGGGACTGCCTAACGAATCGAAGGCAGTCCCTTTCCTATTGTTTACCCGAATCTTTTAGCCGGGGTTATTTTCAAATATTCAATCCTTTGAGCTTAAAAAGCTGATTAGATCTTTCCTTTTCTATCCTGTTCCCAGTACTTTCTCATGAAAGGGAAAATTTAATCCGGTATCATTTTAATTCAAAAGGAACTACCCCTTTAATATCGGCGGCTGAAGCTGCAATGATAGCTTCGAATTTACCCGGTTCGGCTACCCAGGCGTGCTTAGCGTCGTCGAAATAGCAGAGAGCCTCTTTATCGATCGTGAAAGTCACTTCTTTTTCTTCGCCCGGGGATAATTTCACTTTCCGGAAACCTTTCAATTCCTTCACGGGACGAGGCAGGGAAGACTTCTTATCGCTGAGGTAGAGTTGCACGATTTCCTGACCTTCGCGGGTTCCGGTGTTCTTTACGGTAACCTTCACGGTTAAAGTCCCGTCAGCCGACATGGTTTTGCTGCTGGCGGTCGGTTTGCCGTAAGAAAAAGTGGTATAGCTCAAACCGTGCCCGAACGGGAACAAGGGTTTTACTTTTTTTTGTTGATCCGTCCAGCGGTATCCCACGAAGATGCCTTCATTATATTTGAGGTCGATCACTTTTTGGCTTCTTTTATCGGTATATTCGCCCAGGCTGTGAGCCGGAACGTCTTCCAATCTTGCCGGGAAGGTAAACGGTAGTTTTCCGGAGGGATTGACATCACCCACCAAGACCGAGGCGATAGTGTTTCCGGCTTCTGAGCCTAAGAACCACGCTTGTAGTACGGCTGGAACTTCTGTAATCCACGGCATGGCTACGGCGTTGCCGGAGACATTTACCACGATTAGGTTTTTATTGGCTTTTGCCAGGGCCGTAATCAGTTCGTCCTGTCCGTAGGGCAGGTTGAGGCTTTTGCGGTCACTGTCTTCGCAATCCTGATGATCGCTCTTGTTCAGGCCGCCTACGAAGATCACATAGTCGGCTGTGCTTGCCACCTGTACGGCTTCTGCCGTCAGTTCTTCGGGTGTCCGTTCGTCTTTCAGGTCTTGCCCGGTTTTCACTCCGTTGTATGAATTGGAAATATCGCCTACATAACCGCGAGCCCATACAATTTCGGCTTTGTTGCCTATACGATTCTTGAGTCCTTCCAGCGGGGATACTTCATGTTGCGCTTTTAAAGAGGAAGAACCTCCGCCTACGGTCATCATCTTTATGGCATTTTCTCCGATAACGGCGATTTTCCGTGTTTTGTCCAGATCGATCGGCAGTATGGCATTTTTGTTTTGTAGCAACACGATGCCTTCTTCTCCGATTCGGCGGGCTGCTTCGTAATGTTCCGGGGAGAGAATGGAACCGAAAGGACGGTTTCTGTCCATCGTTGTGCGGTATGCCAGGCGCAGGATTCGGCGCACTTTGTCGTCCAGTTCTTTTGTTCCGGCTTTACCTGATTTTATACGTTGCAGATAGGGGAGAGCTAAATAGTAATTGTCATAAGCATTGCTGCTCCCATAGTTTAGGCCGTTCGTCCAGCTGCCAAATTCCATATCGAGACCGTTCGTAATGGCCTGGTCGGTATCATGTGTGCCGCCCCAGTCGGAAACGACAACACCGTCGAATCCCCATTCGCCTTTCAGAATGTCGTTTAGCAAATATTGGTTGTGGCAGGCGTGTTGCCCTTTATAGAGATTGTAAGCTCCCATAATGGCCCACGCTTTCCCTTCCTGAACAGCGGCTTTGAAGGCTGGCAGGTAAATTTCGTAAAGGGCGCGGTCATCGACGATGACATTGGTGGTATGACGATTGATTTCCTGATTGTTCAGCGCATAATGCTTCACGCAGGCGGCTACTCCGTTTTGCTGTACGCCCTGCACGTAGGGAACTACCATGCGGCTGGCCAGATATGGGTCTTCGCCCATATATTCAAAGTTACGTCCGTTCAGCGGAGTGCGGTAGATATTGACTCCCGGCCCCAGAAGAACGGTTTTATTGCGGTAGCGTGCTTCTTCGCCGATACTTTTACCATAAAGCATGGACATGTCGGGATTCCAGGTCGCAGCCAGGCAAGTCAAAGCGGGAAAGGCCACACAATAGTCGTTCGTCCAGCCTGCCTGATTCCATTGATCCCAAAGAACTTCGGGGCGGATGCCGTGAGGGCCGTCCGTCATCCAAAATTCAGGGATGCCCAGGCGGGGCACTCCCGGACTGCTGAATTTACTTTGCGCGTGTACCATCGCTATTTTTTCTTCTAAAGTCAGTCTTTTCAACGCGTCTTCCACTCTTTCTTCTGTCGGTTTGGTTTCATCCAGATAGACGGGTTTTTGCTGCGCAGCGAGCGGAAGGGTGGCAGCGAGCATTAAACCAATGAGTATTTTCTTCATATTTATAAGTGATTAAATGATTATTTCCTTTATTTTTTCCAGCGATAAGAGGTGACCGATTCTGCCGGAACTACACAATTTATATAATTCTTGCCATCTGTAACCGTCAGGCGGGAATCTGTGTTTCTTTCGTTTAATAGTACGAAAGCCATGGTTCCGTCCGGATTTTTAAAAGCGGAGCACATCAGCCCGTCTTCCACACTTCCCGTGCTTTCGATGCGGACTGCCCCCGGTTTCACAACAGATGACAAGTGTCCGATGACATAGTAATGGGAGTTACGGGTAATTGTTTTATAGTCGTCGCGGCTAATATCAACAGCCCCGTAACAGGTTTTGCAACCGCCTTCCCGCCAGGGGCCACGTTCGCTGTCGAGCATCAGGTTCCACACGATAACGCCTTTGCACCAGTTATTCACTGTTCCGAGCGCCACTTCCCGCATATCTTCCATAAGCCGTTTTTTCAAGTTCCGTCCGTCATTCCACGTGCCGATGGAAGTTTCCGTAAAAATAAGTTCTTTGTCCGGGCGTTTCTGCTGGACGTTGTTCAGTTCTTCCCGCCGACCTCCATAATTGTGGTAAGCAGCTCCGGTCAGAAAGGAGGCTGCTGTTTCATCCTCGTATATTTTGACGGGATATTCCAGTTGATCCGGCATATTGTCGTAGTTGTAGTTATGGTCGAAGGCATAAATTTTTGTATTTAATTCGGCTGATTTGAAAGCAGGTCCGAGAGCGTCCCTCACGAAAGCCTGTTCTTCCTCCCATCCCATAAACAAAGATGCGGAATTCCTCCTGTTCAGCGGCTCATTTTGGGGAGTAACGGAATAAATTTTAATCCCTTCTTTCTCAAAAGCCTGAATCCATTTCACAAAATAGGTCGCATAGTCCCGGTAATAATCCGGATTTAACTGTCCACTTGTCCAGGAATGGAAAGGTTTCCTTTCTTGCAGGTTGTTTACCTTCATCCACCTGGGGCATGTCCACGGAGATCCTAATATTTTAATGGCCGGATTTATGGCAAAAATATCTTTTAATATGGGAATGATATATTTTTTTTCTTCCTCTTGCAGGGCGAAATTTTCAATGCCCTGCGTGTCACAGCAAGTGTATTCGCTTAGCGAGAAATCGGAACAGCCTATGGAAATACGGATGTAGCTGAACCCTAATCCATCTTTGTCGGAAAAAGTTTCAATGAGAAATTTTCTGCGGTCGGCAGGGGACATTTGCATTAAATTGTAACAGGAAGAGCCGGTAACGGCTGCACCGAATCCGTCCATTTCCTGATAGCTTACCGTAGGATTCAGAATAATAACGGTTTCATATCCGGGTTTGGTGGAAAGGCGTTGTTGCATGTGGTTAAAACTTAACCGACGGTCGGCAGTGGTGGTGTAGACCTCGGCTTTCTTTTTATTTTCTGTGCTTTTCGTGGGCGATCCGGAATTGTTACCATAAGTAATAAGAAGGGTCGATAAGCAGCAGTTTAATAAAAGAAGTAATTTCAATTTCATACGGAAAATTTTAACGATTGCTTAAACTTTTTCAAAATTAGAAAAGATCAGCTTACAGTGTACCCCCGTATGGGAAATTGGTGGATCAAATAAAGTGGTTTATAAAAATAGTATCCTGATAAACAGTGATATAGTGTTTTCAGATAAATGTAAAAAAGTGGAATATAAACAGGTTTTTGATTCGTTTTAACGTATCTCCATGACACGTGCTTCGAAATCGTCGCGCGAAATGCAGGCTTTATTTTTCACTTTAGCGCGATAATTGTAAATGGTATTTACCGAATACCGGAGGAACTCTGCAATTTGTGAACTGTCGTCAATGCCGAGGCGTATCAAAGCAAAAATACGTAGTTCGGTGTTCAGCAATTCCCCTTTACGAAGTTCGATGCGCATTTCCGGCTGCAACAGTTGGTTGAAGTTCTTTACAAAATCAGGAAAAAGATGAAGGAAAGCCTTGTCAAAATTTTTATACAGTTCTTTCAGATCTGTGTCCAGGGCATTGCTGGAACGTACCATTTTCAGTAATTCTTCCGTCTGTCCGTTGGATATTTTTTTATTTACCATGCGGCGATAGGCCTCCAAACGATCGATATAGGTGGAACAAAGTTTAAGGAAACGACCGATATACTCCTCTTTGATATGATTGGACATTTGCAGTTGTGCATTCGTGTGTTCCAGATTGTTTCGTGCCACGGCAAGACGTTTCATCTGGTGGTAAATCCAGGCGATGGCTAATATCAGTGATAGGGAAAGAATACTGATTGTCCAAAGATAAAAGCGAAGCCGATCATATTGTTTTTCCTGCATGGCCTGATAGGTCAGGTCGATAAGTGATAATATTCCGGCCGTTTGTAAACTACGGCTACGGGCATTGTATAGGTTTGTCGCGTTCCACGAAAAACGGATATAGCGATAGGCGCGTTCAATGTCGCCCTCTTCATACAATAGCTTTGCCAGAGTCCAGAGGGAAGCGTGGTCGGTGATTGCCAGCCGAATGTCTGTCGTGGCCGACAGAGCTAGGTAATATTTTTCTTTTTCCCGATCTCCCAGCCGGCGGTAGAGCAGGGAGCGGTGGTAGGTTGCCAGGGCATATTCGGGAGTGTTGGGGGAGATGGCCGCCAGGCGGGTGTCGTTTATTTGTAAAGCCTCCGCTAACTTACCGGAAGCGGCTTTTTCCATTTCTTTGCGTTCCGGATAAAGGGGAGAATCCGGTGTAAGCACTTGTATCAACGAATCTTTATAGGAGGCTGCCAATGTATAGTAGCGTTTCTGGTAAAGGGGATCTTGTGTATACATGCCTAATTCACTGTATAAATACCGATAACACTCGTAATAATCCGCCCATAAACGCGGGGAAAGCTTTATGCGGTCTATCGAGCCCAAATCTTCGGCAGCTTCTGTGTACATACCTGTTGCAGCCATCAGACGTGCCCGGCGAATCCGGATTTCGTCCCCGGCCTCTTGTTGGTGATGACGTTCTGCCCAATGCAGGTTTAGGCTTAGGTAGCGGAGAGCCGAATCACAGGTATATGCTTTATATTCCCGGTATAATTTTTCGTTCAATTGGAAAAAATCAGAGGTTTCTGGGTCGGTTTGCCTGGATTGCCGTTTCAGGGCTTCGATGCGTGCTTCCCGTATCGCTATATATTCCTGATGTTTCCCGATAGCCTCGTCCAGGAATACACGCCAATCTCCGACAGCCAACGTATCGGCGGTGGCTGACATGCTGTGGACTGCCGTCAGAGCCAAACTCAGAGATAAAAGTAGTCTTATTATCATGAGTGCAAATATAAGCATAGTAAAGCCATATAGAATGAATAAGTTATTTTTTCATATTATAATTACCGGGTTAGTCTGTAATAATAATATTTTTTGTTATTTTTTTCTCAGTATATTTGGTTATATGAATAAAAAATACGTTCTTTGCATCCTGTTTGGAAAGCGTTTATAAAAATTACTGAGAGATGTCAAGAGTTTGTCAAATAACCGGAAAAAAAGCAATGGGTGGTAATAATGTATCTCACTCTAAAAGAAGAGTGAAGAGAACATTTTCTATTAACCTGTTTAAGAGAAATTTTTATTGGCCAGAGGAAGACAGATGGATTCGCCTGAACGTATCTGCTGCTGGTCTTCGCCTGATTAATAAAAGAGGTTTAAGTGCATGTTTGAAAGATGCAACTGCTGCAGGATTAATTAAAACTATCTAAAATCACTGACGATGGCAAAGAAAAGCAAAGGAAACAGAGTGCAGGTGATTCTTGAATGTACTGAACAAAAAGAATCAGGTGTGCCGGGAATGTCTCGGTATATTACTACTAAAAATAGAAAGAATACTCCCGAAAGATTGGAACTGAAAAAGTACAATCCGTATTTGAAAAGAGTAACCTTACACAAAGAAATAAAATAATTGAGCTATGGCAAAGAAAACCGTTGCAACATTGAAAACCGGAGACGGTCGTGGATTTGCGAAAGTGATCAAAATGGTAAAGTCTCCGAAAACTGGTGCCTATACGTTTAAAGAACAAATAGTTACCACTGATGAGGTTAAAAGTTTCTTTAAGAAATAATTATAACTGATCTTATATAAAAGCCCCTCTTTATGAGGGGCTTTTTTTATTTTAGACTTTTCCGGATTGAATGGATTGCTTGAATGCGAATGTTAGCAGGGAAGTGAGGTTTGGAGAATAGTAAGGGGGCGAATCTTTAAATTTCTTGTATAGCGAAGCGACCGTTTCGGATTGTTCTTTCCCAGTATATACAACTTTTCTTCGATGTGCTGTTGTTCTTTCCTGATTCTGAATAAAATTTCCTATCCTATTATGAGGGTATTATAGAAAATTGCTTGATTTGGGGGCTGTATGGAACAATCGTGCCTATAATCGTCTTAGGCTTCGAATTCTATACTTTTTTCGTTTCTGTTTTTATTTCAAGTTATTGGAGTGGAGGGATTATTGTAGTTATTGTATAGCAAAATCAATATTGAGCTGATAGGTAACGCGAAATGAGCCGTAAAATAACATTCATTTGTTAGAAATGCCCTATTTTTGTTTTGTTAAAATGAAGTAATATTGAAAACAATGACGAGTATGAAAAATCAACCAACTATTGCTTTGGGCACATGGGCATGGGGCTCAGGGACGGTCGGGGGAGACCAGGTTTTTGGAAACAATCTCACAAGTGAAAATTTAAAGCCGGTGTTTGACGCTGCAATGAAAGGCGGTTTGAATCTGTGGGATACTGCAACAGTATATGGAATGGGAGCATCGGAAAATATTTTGGGTGAGTTTGTAAGGCAGTATCCTCGTGAAGAAGTTCTTATTTCTACAAAGTTCACTCCGCAGATAGCATCCGGCTCTGGCAATGCCGTGGAGGAAATGTTTTATGCCAGCCTAAAACGTTTGGGTACCGATTATGTTGATATTTATTGGATTCATAATCCGGCGGACGTAGAACGCTGGACTCCCGGACTTATTCCTTTGCTAAAAAGCGGGAAAGTGAAAAAAGCGGGAGTTTCCAATCACAATCTGGCAGAACTGAAGCGTGCCGAAGAAATCCTTTCTGCTGAGGGATTTCATGTTTCAGCCGTGCAGAATCATTACAGTTTACTTTATCGTTCTTCCGAAGATGCAGGCATTATCGATTACTGCCGGGAACATGACATGATATTTTTTGCTTATATGGTATTGGAACAAGGTGCGCTTTCCGGTAAATACGATATGCAAAATCCGTTGCCGGTGGGTAGTATGCGCGGTGAGACATACAACAAACAGTTGCCACAGATCGGGGTTTTAGTGGGAGTTATGCGTGAGATCGCCGAACATCATCACGTTTCTGTTTCGCAAATTGCTATCGCATGGGCTATTTCCAAACATACGTTACCGATAGTCGGTGTCACTAATCCCTATCAGGTGGATGAAGCGGTAAAAGCTGCCGACATCAGGCTTAGCTCTGAAGAGGTTGGCCGATTGGAAAAAGCGGCAGCGCAAACCCAGGCAAATACGCGCGGTTCATGGGAAAATACCATGTGTTGATGTTCATAGATAAAATGTGTAGATGTTTGTTGATACGGTAGATAAGATGAAAAGGAATATAGGTAACAAGTTGGCTCTCTATCCGACACCTGCGGTTGTGGTGGGAGCTCTTGTAAATGAAAAAGTAACATGGACATTGGTTGCTCATATAGGTATCGTGGCTCATGACAGGCTATTAATCAGCCTCCATAAGTCTCACTATATTAATGTCGGTGTCCAGAAAGATCGTAGATTGTCGGTTAATATCGTGACCGAGAATTTTTTGGATAAAGCCGATTATTGCGGCATTGTGTCCGGTAAACAAACGGATAAAAGCCAGATATTTACTTACACGATGGGAGAAAACGGTGCTCCGATGATAGACGATTCGCCGTTGAGTATGGAGTGTATCGTCGAGGATGTTTATGAGTGTAATGGCTTTGATAACTTTATTTGTAGTATCGGTGCGACCTATGCCGCTGACGAAGTGATGAATGCAGAAGGTAAACTCGACTATACCCGGTTGCATCCGATCCTTTTCGAGTTTCCCACTTATCAGTATTTACGCTCCGGAGATGTCGTGGGACATTGTACAGATGCGGGGAAGAAATATAGGGATTCATTGGTATGAAAAAGTTATTATTACTTATTTCGATTATGGTCTGGAGGACTGTTGCTGTGTGGTCTCAGCCTGTTGTGGATGTACATAGCCACAATATTTTACCTTCATACCTGGAGTTTTTGGATCGGCATGATGCTTTGCTGGAAGAAGGGTTTCCGTTGCCGTCGTGGAATGTGGACGAGCATCTGCGTTTGATGGACGAAGCAGGTATCGTTTGGTCTGTGCTGACGATGCCTGCTCCGCAACCCTATTATGGTAGTACGATTGAATGTCAAAAGATCATTCGCAGATACAACGAAGATACGGCCGGAATTAAAGCGAAAGCTCCTGAGCGGTTTAAATTTTGTGCCTCCCTGCCTTTGCCTGATGTGGATGCCGCTATACGTGAGGCTATATATGTACTCGATACGCTTCGGGCCGACGGTATTAAATTGGCCACCAATAGCAGAGGACAATATTTAGGTGATGCTGTACTCGATCCGTTAATGGAGATTCTGAATGAACGACATGCCGTGGTTATCATTCATCCCCATAAGCCTGTGCCTGTGAATGACGCTATCGTAACTGTTTCACCGCTGGCTATCTATGAATATCCGGCAGAAACAACCCGTACTGTCATAAACCTGATTGTACGTAATGTGCCGGCACGCTATCCTCATGTGAAGTTTGTCATACCGCATGGAGGCTCGTTTTTGCCTTTGGCTATTCCACGAATGAGGGGTGTTCATCCCATTATGCAGCAAGCCGGAATGATGGGAACCATAGACTGGGAGGCCAATCTCAAAAGCTTCTATTATGATTTGGCCGGAAATATTTCGCCGGAGGTGTTGCGTTCCCTGCTTACCATCACCACTCCCGAACATTTACTCTACGGCTCGGATTTTCCTTACGTAAAGGCTGAAGGTGTAAAAAAAGCATTGGCAGCTTTACACAAGGTTTTGATGGATAATCTCCAATGTTCGTCAATGGCAGACAGCCTGTTGATGAACAATGCAGCAGAATTGTTTAAATAAATAAGTTATAATATGAATGTACGTTTTTCATTTATAAACAAAATTTTTATCATTGTGGTGCTGTTTTTCTTAACCGTGATTACGATAGGTGCCCGGTTAAGTTCACAAAAAGGAATAAATATGACGTCAGAAGCAAACAGACAAGCGGACACCATACAGGATATGTTGGTGCGTATCTCCGAAATCGAGGTTTTTCCTGAGTATTTGCGGGAATACCTGTCTTTTGCGCTTACTGTCGGTGAAATCTCAGTGCGCGAGGAGCCCGGTGTAATAGCCATTTTTCCGATGATACAGCAGCGGGATTCCTGCCAAATACGTATTTTAGAGATATACGCCAATCGGGAAGCCTATAAACACCATATCGGTACGGAACATTTCCGGACTTATAAACAAGGAACACTTCACATGGTTAAATCGCTCGACCTGGTGGATATGACACCGATGAATCCGTTAGCTATGTCTGAAGTGTTTCGTAAAATACCCCTAAGAAAAAATGAATGAGCCAATAATCAACCAATATGCCGACACGCTTTTTAGTTGCCTGATTCCTTACGACATGCATTTTGAGCATCGTATGCCTACTCACTCTATTATATATGTGCGTTCGGGCAAGCTTGTCATAGAGGAGGGGGAGACGACAACTGAAGTAGAGGCCGGTAATTACGTGTTTGTTAAACGGGATTGTACGGTGAATGTAACTAAAGTGTCGCTCGGTGAAACACCGTATCGTGGTATCAACCTCACGTTGCGGCGAGATACTTTGAAAGAATATTACAGCCGTATTTCCAAAGGCTGTTTGCCTAAGAATGTGCGTCCGATAGGACGGATAGCGACTATTCTACCTAAAAGTATACCGATGGAAAGTTTGTTTCAATCTCTGACGATATATGTCGATAGCAATATGGCGCCCACAGAGGAGGTTTTACAGTTGAAGCTTCAGGAGGCCATAGAGTGCCTGTTAAGCATCGACCGTAGTTTTTATCCTACATTATTCGATTTTAACGAAGCCTGGAAAATCGATATTCTTGATTTTATGGAGCATAATTTCACAGAGGATATGACTCTTGAAGAGTTTGCTTCTTATACAGGACGGAGTCTGGCTACCTTTAAACGCGATTTCGCTAAAATAAGCGATGTTCCGCCGCAGAGGTGGATAACGGAGCATCGGCTTGAGTTAGCAAAACAAATTCTTACTCAGGAGGGTATTTCGGCTACCGATGCTTGTTTCCGGGTGGGATTCAAAAACAGATCCCACTTCTCAACTGCTTTTAAGAGGCGTTTCGGTTATGCTCCGAGTTTTGTCTGACTGCTCGATGGTTTGTGAGGTTTTGTTTTTTCAGACTGGAAGTTATGGCTGAAAAAAGAAAAGATCAGCTATTTAGCTGATCTTTTTTCTTTTAGTAGCGGGGACCCGATTCGAACGAATGACCTTTGGGTTATGAGCCCAACGAGCTACCACTGCTCCACCCCGCAATATCCGTCAATACTTTCTGTATTGCGAGTGCAAAGATACTCTATTTCTTTTCCCTATGCAAATAATCGGACGTTATTTTGACGGTAAAAGTGGATATAATAAATGTGTTGTGTGTAATGTTTTGATTAATAGTGGTTTGTTTGGGTGGAGATGAAATATTTCTTGCAGGAACCGATAGAGGAAAATAGAAATAGAAGAGGAATAGGGATTGAAAGGGGGGAGGGAGAATGGAAATTTTGATTAGGGGTATACTTTGTTTATGTTGTTTTAAAATATTCCCGAAAGGAATGTGTGGGTACTAAAAGAGACATTTATAGATTTGTTTCGGATTACCGATAAAGAAAAAAGATCAGCTATTTAGCTGATCTTTCTTTCTTTAGTAGCGGGGACCCGATTCGAACGAATGACCTTTGGGTTATGAGCCCAACGA